>Ga0115005_10003245_pt1 | contig 12998 bp, 10 predicted proteins | sample ArcOceMetagenome_FD_87163 | JGI IMG/M metagenome (GOLD analysis project Ga0115005, IMG submission 87163) | Marine eukaryotic phytoplankton communities from Arctic Ocean - Arctic Ocean - Greenland ARC118M Metagenome | ecosystem: Environmental > Aquatic > Marine > Oceanic | place: Arctic Ocean... | reverse complement strand
TCCCTGCGAAAATCACAAATGTGCTAGCTTCGCGCGTTGAAAAAGTCGATTTGCAAAAAGGGACCAAATTGGGGTCCGTTGGGGTTTGGGGTCGTCTTTTCGCCAATAGTAACGAGGCACTAGGACTAAATAGAAGTATTTTTAAAAACTGTATTCAAGTAGAGATTGCTGTATTTTTTAATTTAGAGTTGCAGTGAAAATGACCTCTGAACGGGACATTCGTAAATCTTATGAGAATAAAAAGCGGCACGGAAAAACATCCGAAACTACCGTTCACCGTTGCCCCAAACATGTTCTCACTCTCTAACTACTAAGAGACCTTTCAGTTCATTCATTTTATTGCGAATCATTTCGAAACCTTTGATATGCAGAGTTTCATAGGTGATGTGCCGAGGATTTCTCAAATATCAGCCGAGTTGACAAAACTTAGCAAGTCCAAAAGTGCACCTGCACCTATGACCGGCGGGGTCGTATTCGCACATTGTGAAAGCCACACAGAGTTTCCTCCAAACCTATTGATATTTGCGAAGCTTATTGAAGGGAATAATGTTTGTCCAGATTGTCCCTTGAGGAACAATCGCGCTCCCAACAGTGGATTGTCTTATGCCAAGTAAGTAACTAGGGCTTTCGTACTAGTTGATGCTTTTCGCGTACCCACAATCCCATGACTTATTGACGTTTATTAACAAATCATAAATTTTCTAACATCTCCATCATTTTGCAATGCAGTGTTGAATTTGGCACGATGATATGCGAAGATTGTGCCTGTGAACAGATGCATGCGAGAAGAGTAAGTTTATAAATGTCTGTTTAGTCGTTTTCTAGTTGGCGGAATCTCAACTTCTCGACACCCTCTCAAACTTCACCTCGTCTCTCCCTACTAATCAATATCAGGTGCCTTCTATCCTTTCTCTACACATCAGTTCGTGGAGTATGTCCCAGGTCCTCTCGATTGTGGAAGGAGGAAATTCGAGAATGTTGGCTGCCTTGGAAGGCAGCCGCAGGAACCCGAACATTGTCTACTCGTACAATGAAAGATACAACTCCAAGGAATCTGAAAATTACAAGAGACTGTTAAAAGGAAAGGTCTCAAAAATTCAAGGTTTTATGCTACATATTAAAAATCCTAATACCTCAAAGACTAAATATGAAACTAGGATGAGCAGAGGTGCCTCAACGAGAAAAATGGTGAACAGAGGTGCCTCAACGAGAAAAATGACCATGCCTGTAACTGTACAATCTCCGAATCAAGTATCTTCGTTTCCAGCAACGAGAATCGGCATCGAAAATAATGGCCAGGTTCCACAAGCTGTTGCCACGGCAGTAAGCCTTGCATCCCGAAATCTTCTTCGAATGATGCAAGGTCGCGGTGCATCCACGTCCGGTGAAAAGAGGGCAGCAAAACTTCAAAAACAAGCTTCAAGCTTGTTCAACCGAAGCAAGAAAGACTCCGACCGGTCCCTTATGTCGTCGACAGATGACGAGTTCACGATTCCGTCATCTGAAAACCCCGCAACTCTTTTCATGTCGAGAATTAGCGAAGCGTTATCTAGCAGCAGCGACGATTCGAGACGGAGAAAAAATAAGGTCCGTGTATCGAAGTCGCGACCTTTACAACATCCAATGAATAATGGCGACCAACTTGACAGGGCTGGCTGTCGGAATATTCCGACAGCTGGGATCATTAGAGATGCTCATCGATCCAGAAGGCAACCGTCCGAGGCCAAGTTGGCAATTCCTGGCGTGGAAAGCAGTCTGCAGACTCGGCAAGCTTTTAAAGAACGCGCACAGCGCAGTAGTTCCAAGGGGCGTAGGTTGTCTACTCTTCAAAGTGAGGAGGAAAACACCGCGAATCGAATGCCAAACTCAGATGCAACGACGCGAAGAAAATATGTTAATCGTTTCGCAGGGAATGGAGTGGTACCAGTTATCCAGATCTCAGCAGAGCCACAGCGAAGAGCAAGCACGTGCACAGTGGCGCCAGTTATATCAGTGCCTGCCGAGCCCATTCGACGAGCAAGCATATCCGTTCATAAGAAAGACACGGCACCGGTTATTCAGGTGCTAGACTTGCCAGTTGATAGCATTCGCCCTACCAGAATTTCCGGGAATAGTACGGACACTGTGGTGCCGGTTATTCCAGAGCCTGCCGAACCCATTCGACGAGCAAGCATATCCGTCCATAAGAAAGACACGGCACCGGTTATTCAGGTGCACTTGCCAGTTGATAGCATTCGCCCTACCAGAATTTCCGTGAATAGTACGGACACTGTGGTGCCGGTTATTCCAGAGCCTGCCGAGCCCATTCGACGAGCAAGCATATCCGTTCATAAGAAAGACACGGCACCGGTTATTCAGGTGTCGGCCTTGCCTGCTGCAAGCGAAAGCATTCGCCGTATCGAGGGGGGGAGGTGTAGTATGGGCTATTCTGCATCAGTTACTCAGATGTCAGCAGAGCCCATTCGACGAGCAAGCATATCCGTTCATAAGAAAGACACGGCACCGGTTATTCAGGTGTCGGCCTTGCCCGCTGCAAGTGATAATGGCATTCGCCGCATCGTTAATAAGAGGGGTAGTATGGACACTATTGTTAATAAGAGGGGTAGTATGGACACTTCGGAACCAGTTATTCCGATGCCAGTCGAGCCAATTCGAATTCCTCGACATCGAAAGAAGGGGTCAATGGATACTTGTTGCGAACCTGGTCTTGACGCGGATGATTACCGAGTAGGTGCTACCAACTCAAATGTAGAAAGTTGCGTGCAAAGAACCGCTGCGGCGGTTACTTCACGCCCATTCCAATTCAATGTCCATGCACCTATAGCTATTTTACGACCAACGACAGAGGATCATCATCTGTCCCGACAGAGCGGAGGGGAAACGAGGCGAAAGATAAATTCCCAAATTCGTTCCCTTTCTGAAAATATGCACAATCATGGTCAACTTTCCATCAAAGTGCCGGCCTATAGAACGAGTACAGCACAGCAGGATTTCACCTCGACTAGAAGACTAAGTGACCCTGCTCATCGATTGCGACCAATCATGGAGAGGTCTAATATTCAAGAACGCGGTCACTCGAACCGTGAGCTGCAAAGAAGTATTCCGCGAAGGAGCCAATTGAGAACGGGAATCACTGCACACATGCCATTGAAGCTAGACCCTTCTGGGACATGGAAAGCAGTCAGTGACATGGTAAGAAATGCAAGTATATATGGACAAAGAGAGAACCACCATAGGGGGCAAATTTATCAATCAGATAAAACTGTATTGGTAGTAAATACATCCGCATCCAAAACGGATGCAATTTACAAGGGCACTCAACAAAACCAGGACAGTATATATGTCGACTCCTCCATAGGTGTAAATCAAAGGCGGAGACCTCGCGGGCTGAATTCTGAAGTAATGATTGACGCTCTGAGCAATAATGTTTCTACTCGGTTTTGAGCGTATCGAATGCGACTTATTATCCTTGGGTTGAGGTGTGTTGGGCCGAACAGAACGAAGATTGAAGATCTGTTTGATGGCAATTATATTTAAAGATTTTGATCATGTACATAATTTATAACAGTGTAAAAGAACATTCATGTAATAAATGTTAGTACTGAACTCGTACAAGATTCGACGACAAGTAGAATATATTGGTGTCTGTCTGTATTTTATAGTTTCTATGAACACATGGCAGTTTTCTTGTTGGAACTCGACTCATGCCTGTACAGAAGTGGAACTTCTGGTTGAGAAGGAAATATCGATCGAGCGAGCCTTCCGCCCCTTGGAACGAGAACGAGAGGGAAGTAATTTGCAGTCGAAGAAATTATAATTCCAGTACATTCGCAATAGCAACTTCGTTGGTGGGAGATTGAGCAACTTCCGTGGGACATCCAGCATTTTCAAATATAACTTGCGTACGTGCAGTTCTAAACATACGTGTACTGTAATTTACTGAGATAATACAAACTTTGAAAAGTGCAATCTAGTTTAGAAAATCGATAATTGCTCTTTTTTGGAAAGAGATTGAGAAGAGACGATTGATATCCGAGTAAAATGGACAGCGACATTGACCAGATATGGCTAGCTCTAAAAGATGAATGTTCAATCGAGTCATATTCCAAAAGCCACAAGTCTAGAAAGATCAAAGAGAGAGACATCTCTCATTTTTGGGAGTCGAAAAAGGCAACAAAAAGAAACATCAGGGAGAAAAGAAAGCCTCCATTCGAACATAATGAGACTGCAGAGGAGTGCAAGGCAGTGGAAAGGATTGAAGCAAAAAACTATGAACAGACTAGTTGTGTTTGTGGAGCAGACTCAGATGACGATTCCGATGAAGAGAAAACGGTTTGTGCAAAGCTTCCGCGGTTTGTAGGCTTGCTACAAAGCGAAAATAAGATCGAAAGGTTGAACGGTTTGCTAGTTCTTAAACAAGAAATCAATTCACTACACCTTGAGCTAGAAGAGGACATCGTACCACCTCTGTCCAACGCCCAGCCTTATAATACTCAGAGCATCGCCTTAACGCACAAACAATACGGTGCTACAGTTTCTGACCTTGCAAAAGGCAATCATGTCAAAGGATGGGATAATTGGGAGAGGACTCTTGTACCTATTACAAAACAGTTCCCTCATCACGACAGTAAAGAAAGAGCAGTCACGTTTAACGCCAACAATCGATCTGAGGCGAGGCAGAGACTTCAAAACATTTTGGACAGCCTCGGTTCATCCTTGTTCCAACAATTTGAAGATTCGACTGAACAATGTCGATCTTTGGCAATCGAGTGTGTTCGTGTGCTATGCCTCTCGGGCCTGGACTTTGGAAAACAGATTGCATACATCATGCCTGCTATTATGTCACGATACCCAGAAACGCTATACGACGAAGAAATGAAAGTGTTTGTCCGTGATACCGAAAACCATGCTTTTTACAAGCGCGGAGGTGCGACCCACAGGGAAGATCAGAAGAATGTCCTCGAAAGAGACGGAAGGCGTGGTCACAACGCAAGAGAGCCGTCGGAAGAGATTCGTTTCGATTTATGCAGTCTGTTGGGATGTTTAATTCGATCTTGTGTACATCTGAATGTTTTATCACTCCTAGATGCATACTTTTCAGATATTATCCTTGCCATTCAGTCTCACTTGCATGATCCTTTCCCAAAGCTCAAGATTGCTGCTGCAGATTTATTGGTCCAAATTTTGAGACTTCCTACCTGGGAAATTGGAGCAAAGTTCTATGCTGTAGCTATAGGAAGGTCCACTCTCCCCCTTTTGAGGCACAAAAGTTCACATGTCCGAGTTGCTTGTATCACTCTGTTAGAGACAAGTATCAGTGTTCCAGACAGAGAGAAGATCAAGGGAGCTGGGTCATCCGCTATTGAAGATCTAGTCGGTTTCAGACAAGAAAACATTCTTCCCATTGCTGCATTCTACAAATCAGACTGCGGTATCACTGTGAATGTTCTTGCGGAACTTGCAATTGACGACAATGCGAACGTTAGATACAGGTGTTGTCAAATGTTGTCATTCCTCATTTGCTGTCTTCCAGACAGGTATGACTTTCAGCAAAGACTTCTCCCTTACCTGCTATCATTTTATAGCGATGAGCACCAACACATCCGACTACATGCAATGCAAGCCATAGAGAACTGTGGCCAGCAATACGAAGCAGAGAATCCCAACGATATAATTGAGAGGCGTCAATACGGAGTGGATGGGGATTGTAGATGCAACTATTCAGATCAACTTCCACCACCTTTCAATCAGAGACCAAGAATCGGAGCAAGGCTCTTTGTGCGAGGAAACACGAAGCGATTCTTCAATGCATTGGTATCAGAACTCAGGAACTGGATGCCCAACACAAAACATCAATCGGCGAAACTTCTTCTTATCCTTGTCGTTTATTGCGAGGAGCATTTGACCATGGACTTTCACAACACATCATCAGGCATTGTCAAAGCGTTGCAATCATGCCTCAGTGCAAACGATAGAGAATCTATAAGCCTCCAACACACTTTGGAATCAATTTTGACAACTATGGGTAGATACGTGGATCCAGATACGTACGTAAAACTGCTACTACCAAGGGTTACTGGCGACGTCGACTCTGGCACGTCTTTTTCAGAAGGAGGAGAACATTCTGAATACTCGTGCGTTGCGAATACAATCGCCCTTCGATGTTTGATCAAAGGATCCTCACCACGAAGAGTTCTCTCGCACTTTTATCTGTTGTTGACATCTCTCTCGTCTCCAAGCGTTCTTGGGCAATGTGCTAACAGACGGACTAGAGTGGAATGCTTGAGGACAGTAGTTACAATGTTTGAGAAAGGATATTCCATTAGTGGCGCACAAACGGCATATTTCGAAGAAACGGGCAGACTTTGTGACAGTAATATCGTTATGCAGCGCTTCAAAGAAGCTATTGCGGAAATTCTCGTGACACACGAGGGCGACGAGACAACAATCGTTCTCGCAAGAACGCTCGAAAAGGCGATTCCATCTGAATTTCACGCGAAAGTAATGCCTCAAGTACACGTAGAAAAATAAGACCTTTGAATAATATTTATTCATAAATTAACCCTTCTTTCTGATCAGTTCTCAATTACTACATCTGGTGCATCTTTCTCCAAACGCTTCAACAAATCAATCTTAACATCATTTTTGATTGCCTTTGATCTAAGAAGAGCATCTAGTCTAGAGATAGGTTTCATTCCATTCTTTCCATCTGCATATCTATACTTTTGCTCAAAAACTAGACTTCCATCAGTGTAAAGACCAGGTGAGAGACGACGTTCTCTCCAAAATGCACCGGATGAATCAGTAAAAAAGTGTTTTGGACTAAAGTTCCAAAGATTGCTGTTGAACAAAAAAGACAAAAGTGAGATTTTGATTTGAGAATCGATTCCTATTGTCCTGGAAAATATGCAGATGTAATCCTGTAATCCATCATCCTGTCGGAAAATTTAGTATGCACGATTATACTCACAGCAATGATTTCTTCTTGATATTATATTCTGCTTCGACCAAAGGCCTCCTTGGAGCAGATGGATCTTCACCTTCATTGAGCTCATCCCTCGGTTTTCCAGTATTTGCATACTTTGAAAACACATCAACCTTGCCATTGACAAACAAATCTCTCACGATCACGTCTCTATTGACATGAAGAAGACGAACATTCCACTTTGAATTGGAGGGTCTCTTCCTTGCATACCATTGGACCTTTTTCTCCGCATCGAGAGGCTGAACGACTCCTACAAACTGCAATTTAGATCCACTGGTTTCAACCTTTGCTGGGCAAACTTCGTCGAACCCTGCAATAGCCTCATCGTAAGCCTTTTCTACAAATTGATCTTCCATTTCTGACCTCAGTGTTTCCATCTCTTCACTTTTCTTTTCCCAACCCTTTCCTACATATTCTGCGTCGTTATCGAGTTCCCTGTCCTTCAAGACTTTCTCCCTTGCTTTCTTTTCTGCCCCAAGTCCAGCCTTGAACTTTGGTACGAATTCCTCTCTAGGGGTGGTCGTTGGGATCTCTTTAGGGAATAAAGTCAGGGATTGAAGAGGAGAGATGAACTTGAGAGTTTTGCTCACTTTTCTGCCCATGTTCATGTCGGTCGGCTTTTTTTGAGCCTGTACGAGTGCTGGTGCCGACAAGAGGAGGAGCAGGATTTGCTTATTCATTTTCATTTTCTTTCTAGGGATGGCAGGGTGCTGTTGCTATTGATTGATTGATGCACTGTGCAATGCAAAGTGAGTGATGTTTGATGCAACGTGTAGGTTGGAGGTGTGAAGAAGCAGACATGAGTGCAGGCCATCAAAAAGCGAGAGCCCAGATCCTTCAACGACAGACGTGCGTGTCAAGAAGAGAGGTTGCGAAAATAGATATAGGTTAATAACCCCAAATGAAAGTTTTCCAATGCAGAGTTTGATACTACCGTACTACTTCATGTCATCGTAATCGATACCGATAATACTATTACCAGCAAAGATACACCGCCAAGAAGCTTGCGAAAAGAAGGAACAGACCTGAAGATTGCACCACATTATCTGCAGAATATTCTCTGGAAACCCTAACGCCTACTATGGTTGCTAACTACGTGATTCATTCAGTGCAATAGGATCGATGATTTTTAGAATGGAGCGGTGTTATATGCGGACCTTACTTTACATTTGGTAAAGCATTGGACAGACACAGACACTCGTAAATTAACGCAAATTCAGAATGGGGTATCTAGACTGATTATAATTCATTCTAAGAACAGCGCAAATGCATTTTATTTAGAATTTTGCCATGATCTCTGCCATTTTCACAACAGAATATTCCTTCTCCCCTATCTTGATTTCATTTCCAGCAAAGTCCATAAATTTGACCTCGTCCCCAGCTTCAACACTCATGGCTATGAGATCGCCACTTTCTACCATTCTTCCTGGTCCAACCTTTACTACAGTACCAGTGGAAGGACGCTGCTGAGCGGTGCCACTTCCCAAAATCAATCCTCCGGCCGTCTCAAGCTCTCTGGTCTGCACAAGTACCAAAACGTTCTCGTTTACTACTTCGACATTATCTACACTCAATGGACCTCCCTTAAATTTGACAAGAATATCAGTATCACGGATTAGACTGTGGGTCTCTCCATCAATTCCAAGTTCTGTGCCATCATATTGTCCATAAATTACGCTATCACCTTGCTCTACAGGCATTGGAAATGGTATTCCAGAGTCGGGATGAAACTTACCCGGTCCCACTGCCGCAACAATTCCCTCGGTCTTTACAACTTTTGACTGCATCACGATGATACGATATCAATTATTCAAAATAGTGAGTAGATGAACTTCGTGAATTACGTGTACATGTACGAGCGAGTAAACCGTAAAAAATATAAAGGGAATAGGCTTACATACCTTATTTGAGAGCAGAATACCAGTGTCAGTTTGTGCCTCATCTTCAGTCTTTTTTATCAAGATGAAATTGTTTACAGGCTTTACTGTCCCATCAATTTTCCATCCTTCAAGACTTTTGGCGTTCAATGCCTGTGTTCTGGAAACTCCATTGACGGATGGGGCGAAAGCGTTGCAGCTAGAGGCAACGAGGAGAGTTGTAGCAATTGTCAAAAATTTCATTGTCTATTCAACTGGTTTAAGTTAATTTTCTTCACCAACAACGCAGGTATGTTATGATAGTATTGTTGAATGGCAATGGTCTTTACTACTGGATTACTACTGTACTGGATTACTGTCGGGGTTTGCTGCTTGCTTGTTGACAGTCGACCAGACCGATCAATTTCTTTCGAGGCATTCGTGATAGCATGTTATCCATGTCGGGATACCTTCGTGCGTCACCTACTAGCTAGCACCCTCCAGTAGTGTATTAGGTAATGAGCGTCGGTCGACTGATTGAAAAAGAGTTCTACGGTACCTATCAATACTGCATGATACTACGTATTGTATGATATGTATGTACTGCAACAACGCAACAACGAACATCACCCATCAAAGATAACAGTAGACTACTGATCATTATAAATTTACATTTGCAATATGAAGTTATTAGCTCTTTCAACTCTATTGGCAACTGCTGGACAAGCCAGTGCATTTGCACCATCATCGACACACTATCGCACTACCAGTCTCATGGCGAATGTGTTGGAAGGGAAAGAAATCGAGAAAGACTTCACCCCGATAAATAATATGCTTTTGGTAAAGAGGGCTGAAATTATTGATCAGACTGGTGGAGGATTGTTCCTCACTGGAAAGGTTAGTTCAGTAGATTTGATATGATTTGATATGATTCGATATGTTTATTTGTTTATTTGCTTCGTTTCAACTATCAATACTACACTACAGTAATCTAATGAGTTCAATTCAAATACAACTGCAACCAGCAAAAAATTAACAAATCCGAGGGTGTAGTCACCGCTGCTGGAGATGGAAGAGTAAATTCAGAATCTGGATTCAAATCACCAATGCCTGTATCAGTTGGAGATATGGTATCATTTGGAAAATTCGACGGTGAAGAAGTACAATACAATGGAGCAACGCATACACTCATTCGCGACGACGATATCCTTGTCAAATACCCAGTTGGAGGAGAGAGGACAGTGGAAACGGCAGAAGTTATCTGGGATAGTGTATTAGTCAAAGTTATCAAGCAGGAGATTGAAGAGACTGGAGGAATTTTGATTGCTGCTACTACAAAAAAAGCAACAAAATCAAGCACCGCAGAGGTTTTGAAAGTTGGTCCTGGCAGAATTGCCTTCAATGGCGCATTGATGGAAATGGATGTTGCACCAGGGGATATGGTCAAATTCCGTGACTTTGCAGCACAAGAGGTTACCATTGGAGACGAGGATTTCGCTGTCGTGAGAATGAATGATCTTCTTGCTAAGTTTTAGGTGGAATTCACATATGCTGTATGTGTATGTGTATAGGACTACGTGTAGCTACAAATTGTTGCTATAATGATTATTATACTTTGAACTTCTTTATCCTTTTTTAGGCTTAGGGGTTGCGCTGCGGGTGTTAGTGCTGGTACTGGTGATGGATTGCTGGTAGCGCTATTGGAGCGCTTTGCTTTCTTTCTTCGTGGCGCCCATGACAAAAATAAAACTTTCAAGCCTCTCAAGCTGATAATCTCAATTGCAGATGTGATGTTATAATAACGGCACTTCGACAAGTGGTAGGCGCTACGTAGCCTAAAACTTGAAAATGAATGACTACAAACAACATAACAGTAGTAGGTACCTGGTAGTACCGTAGTATCAACAGAATGGTTGTAAAAGGGTGCGGTTTCAATTTTTGCTCCCTTCCATTCTCTTCTTATCCTTATTCTTTGCGTAAGAGACATCATAACCTATAACAATGACGCATCAATATATTGAAAGCTATGATGATAGCAAGAAGAATCATCAACCAAGAAGGAAGCATCAACCAAAGTCAAAATGGAGGAATTTGAAATTGGACGCAGCAGGAGAGACGCAAAACAAAGCAACTTTGCACAACACTTTTCCCACAATACCGGTACCCGGTACAACTGTTCTCCAGAGTTGTTTGCACCAGCACTTAGGCCACCTTAGTTGCAATTTACTTCTAGGATCTACAACCATTCGATGATACCACCAGACGATCCTTCACGAACACATTCTGTGAAGATAGTTGGATGTGGGCAGAAACATTTCTACTCACAAAAATCAGGACTCAGTTTCCCTGCATTCCTCATCCAGTTTTCGTATTTTTCACAGGAAGAACTACACCATTACTATCATTGGAGATCAAAAAGAGATTTTATTTTTCTTCACCGCGAAATAATGAACCAAGGCAACTCGCGTGGTTCAAAGAACTTTCCAAAGAATGCCTTCTCAAAATTGTGTGATCAAGCATTGTTAAATCCGTGGCTTAAGCCACTTACTGGCGAACTAGAAAATGAACGCGAACGCGTCGCCATTGCATCGGCAATCGAATGCGAGATATCTCAACTGGATGTCTGCTCATCTGCCTATCAACCACGTATGAGAAATTCGATTATGAGAATTGATGATTTCATTAACAACTCTACAACTGGGTTGTCTGTGTTTTACCGTAAACAGGATAGCGACAATATACGTGTGGTTGCCTCGAACAATGATAATCAAAACCTAGTATTTGCCGAAGAAAATCGATGCTCTATTGCTGCAAAATTGGGCCAGTATTTTACTAGTAAAGACATCGCGAGAAAGGTGAGAAATGCCGTAAAGCTTTCTTGTTTTATTAATCATTCTTTTCTAATTGGTGCAATAAATACCCAATCGGCAGGTTGCCATCGAAGCAATGAAATTTTGTCGGCAAACCATTCAAGTGTCTGCCACCCGCATACCTGTTTTCGTCGAGCCAAGCTGCGGAGACGGCAGGATTTTACTAGAACTACTGAATCTTCTAAGTACTACTGACTATTCAATGCCATTCTTCATACTTGCCTTCGACATCGACGAGAATGTAATCATCCAATGCAGAGATAACTTGTCAAAGGTCAAAACTCCATGTCAACTGATAGGAATGAAAATTGTGTGCTGCGACTTTCTGGAACTTACGAGCGATGCATTGGCATCCTACATCCAACCACAAAAAACGATTGACACTACTCACCACCTTGTTTTCCTTGGAAATCCTCCTTACACCTCAGGCACAGGCACAGGCACAGGCAAAGGCATAAATCGCAATTTACCGTCAGAATTCATCATTCATTGCGCTGAGCTCCGCGCTGATTTTTTGTCATTTGTGGTTCCAGAACGCAGCGCAAAAACCGTTGACGATACAAAGCAATCGTTAGTTGAGAAAACTCAGCACGTATGGAATTGCCATAGTCATAATCTTGACGAGAGCTTCTTCTATTTTCAAGGGCAACAAATTACTCAACCGTCAATTATCCAGTGCTGGAGTAAAGCGTGAGGATCTCATCTCCTTAGCTTTTCCGTCAAGGTTTGAAACAGCTAAGTCCGGACGGCTTTAAGGAGGCAGATATTCCATAATTCTATTGATAACTTTGCCGATAGATTTGGACAGCATTTTCTACAAAGCTACGTACTTTGCAAGTATGCGAAGATTGACGTGGATAATTACGATGCTTACCAAGCATTAATGGTATCTGATGTCAGGCTTGACCTTGCTGTGATGGAATGTGCTTCTTGATGAGATAGAATTGAACCTAATCCTGCCGATTATCGCCACATATAGTGGCCAGAAGAATCGAATCATAGTCAATTTTGATGAAACAGCAGAACGTGCTTCGTGACAGATGCCATTGAACTTTTAAAGTTCTTCTTTCGTACGACGACCATCCCAATCTAGTGGCTAGAATACACGTTCTAACATACTGCTGCATGCTGCAATCATCTTACATCCTCAGTTGGTCCTATAATTTCAAATTAGGCAATAGAAGGAAATGCCCCATTTTCCAAATTTTAAGATTTTACGTGTAGTTCTATTTTGTACAGATACTTTGAACTTCTCACAATAAAAATACTACAAAACCTCTTTAAAAT
>Ga0115005_10003243_pt1 | contig 13004 bp, 12 predicted proteins | sample ArcOceMetagenome_FD_87163 | JGI IMG/M metagenome (GOLD analysis project Ga0115005, IMG submission 87163) | Marine eukaryotic phytoplankton communities from Arctic Ocean - Arctic Ocean - Greenland ARC118M Metagenome | ecosystem: Environmental > Aquatic > Marine > Oceanic | place: Arctic Ocean... | reverse complement strand
TAGGGCTAGGGTTAAGGCTACCCCTACCCCTAACCCTACCCCTAACCCTACCCCTAAAGCAGGCCCACCGGGCGGCTCGATTCGGCTGATGACGGGTGGCGCGTAGGCCGTATACACGCCGTCGGGGAAGACCCGCACTAGGTCGTGCATATTGGCAGACACGGACACCTGGTTAGGGCTAGGGTTAGGGTTAGAGCAGGGGGCAGGGCGCATATGGTTGCAGCCTCTACTGCATACGGTTGCAGCCTCTAGGGGGGTTTACGGCGGTGTGCGGTGTGCGATCCCTAGAGGTGTGCGACCTGCAGCTGTCGCTCCTCGGCGGTGGAGGTGTCGGGCAGCATTGGCGCGTTACACACAATGGTGATGTTCTCGTAGCACCCCTGTCAGGGTTAGGGTTGGGATTCGGGTAAGGGTTAGGGTTAGGGTCGGGCTTAGGGTCAGGGTTAGGGTCAGTGGTCAGAACAAGGGCTAGGGTCAGGGTCAGGGTCAGGGTTAGGGTTAAGTTTAGGTTAGGGCTGGGGCTGCAGTTAAGGTTAGGGTTGCCTCCACGCGGGCAGGGCCCAGCCCGCAAGCCCCAACGAAGATGATCTGGTCTCGTCGCGGCCTCACCTCGCGCCCGCCGAAGTCGCAGCGCACGGTGGCCTGCAGCGACGTGACGACGGCTGGCTGAGACACGTGCTGGTCCGGAAAGTTTGAGCCCCATAAATGGTGTGCGGATGCTTCGCCGAAGCCCATGCGTACGGCCGAAACCTCATACCACGTCTTCTTGCCGAAGTTGGTGTACTTGGGGCGGATCTCCTCCTTGATGAGGTCCACCGTGCGCGCGAAACCGTCGAGCCCCTCGCCTGTAATCGTCACCCGCGTGCCGCCCCGCAGCGGCCCGCCGGCGGGGGAGCGCGTGTACATGCGCTGCCGGTAGAAGTGGTAATGCCTCATTGGCTGCGCGCTCGTCTCTCGGTTCTGGCTGCGCTCTCCAGGCCGGTGGAAGATCTGCCCGTCGAGCGAGAACTGCACCTCCACACGGCCGGACCGCCCGGAGATCGAGGCCGGCGTGGTGCAGGTCATCAGGTAGTAGGAGAGATTCGTCACGCGCCCGAAGGCCTCGACAGGCTCGTCCTCGCAGCCAAGGCCCTCGTGGCACACGAAGCGGCAGCGGGCCGTCTCGACGCTCGGAGCGCCGATGATGCCTGTGCCCTCCAACAGGTTGGCCTGGTCTATCGCGTACAGCGGTGGTGGCGAGCAGCGGTAGTAGTTCTCGGGTGGCTGCGTGCAACGCATCAGGCCATTGCCGGTCGTGCCGTCGCTCACCGTGAGGTCGAGCGCCGCTCCGGGCCAGCTCGGGCCTGCAAACGGCACGATGCCGTCGGACTTGAGAGCGTTGTGGCAGATCAGGCGCAGCCCGAGGCCCAAGCCCACCGTGAGCGTCTGTCCTCCCTTGGAGCGCAAGTTCATTGTGTGCACGCCCACGCCCATCTTCAAGCACGGCAGGTACACCTGCGCCAGCGTGTCTGAGATGGGCCGGAGCTCTGCGACAGTCTTCCGCGGGTCGTACTGAACCCGAGTGTCGAGCTGGTACATGCCCTGGCCCTTCAGCGTCAGCAGGATGTCGCCCAGCACTGACCCGCCGATGGGGCTCACGTGAGTGATGCCACTCCATCTAAGCACATTGTCGACATCACTGATGAACGACATCTACGTAGCGCCAGCGCGCGGCGCCGCCCACCCGCCGCGACTAGGATGGCCGATTCGGAGGTTGCGACCGCGCTCTGCCTCGCGAGCGCGCGCGGTGCGCTGCTCCGCCGGAGGCGCCCTTCTGGCTCTGAAACCTTTGATGGCGCGTAGCGTGCTTCAGGAAAGTCACCAATCCCGCTTGTTGGCTGTTGCTCCCAGGACGAACGTGCAATTCCACGGGTTATGTACGTCGTACGTAATGAAAAAGGGAATCGACGCCCTGCAAGACTTTCAGCGTGTCTGTTTCCTACACGGCCTCGTAAGCCTGCACCGCCGCCCGCCGCCGCCGCCGCCGCCGCCGCCGCCATGGCTCCCAAAGCGGAAAAGAAGAAGCCGGTGGGCATGACCACACCGCAGTCTCGGCGGAGGAAGGCCAATCTGAAGGCTGTGGCCCTGGAGAAGAAAAATGAGGCACGGAGCAAGTTGCTGAACGAGCAGCTGGACGAATGGTTTGACAAGTTCGACACGGACGGCGACAAGCAGTTTAACCGCGAAGAGCTGACCGCACTTCTGAGTCACCTCAATCCAGGCGCGCCTCCATCGGGCGATGTTATCGCCATGGTGATGAAAGACGCGACGGGAGTGTTCACGCAGAGTCTGGATGGGCAGGCCAGCTTCCATAAATCTCATCTCTACGACAACTCGGGCCAGAGGACAATCATGGCCGGACGCGAGAACGGCTCGATTCACCGGGATAAGCTTGCTCCGGTGGTGAAGAAGTACAGTGCTTACATCCGGGAGCAGGTGAGACGGCGCCAAAAGAAAGCACACGCGCACACGCAGCGGCGTGATGCGGGCGAGCGCGTGCACGGGTGCCGCCGCTCGCCCAGCAGCGTATGTGTGCCCGCCCTGCTCGCAGGCGAAAATTGACGCTGTCTTTGACAAGTTCGACATCGACAACTCGGGGACGCTCGTGCGCCAATACCCTAGAAATGCACATGGCACCCTCCCTCGCCCCGCCTGGCCGCACCCGCATCACCCACGACGCCTCCGGTGGCTGCAGGAGCGGAAGGAGCTCCTACCGTTGATGAGGTGCATCTGCCCCGACGTGGAGCCGGACGAGGAGGACCTCAAGTTCATGTTGTCGCAGGTGGACCTGGACGGCGATGAGGAAATCTCTCGGAATGAACTGCTGCCACTGCTGGCTGTGTGGAAGGAGCTGGCCCAGGAGAAGTCGCCGGCGGGCGTCCCCTTCTCCCCTGGGGGCGACTCGGCGAGGGGAGAGGACACACTCTCGCCGTTGAAGGGGGGCATGTCCCTCATGCAGCCGGCCGGCGCGAACTCTGTGGCTGCGCAAGTCGCGAGTGAACCGAAGGCCGCGAAATCGTCCACCTGTGTAGTGCTATAAAATGCTGCATGTTGTGTGCGTGTTTCGTTTTTGTCCGCGATAGATAGATACGTATAGATAGAAAGTTGGGTGTGTACGCGACTGTTGGGCATGCTGTTGGGTAAAAATGGATGTTTTTATTAGAGAAGAGAGGCCACAAACGTCTATCACGTGTAGCTATAGTGGCGGGCGGCACTTTCGGCCGACGAGCGGCGAGCGGCTTTGCCGAGTGCCGCGTAAGTAGAGTTGCGAAATTGGCCGCAAGGGACGTGTAGCAACTAAAAAATATCGATAACTAAAAAATATCTCTCCACATTTTATTAACGCGCCGGAGGGGTGCCGACACGGCACACACACACAAAGGGGTGGCCCCCTCCAAACTAACTCTGGTCCCGTGTGCCGTCTGTAGCCTTCCCACATATAACCAGTATAACATGCGAGCGTGATCTACAGTTAGCCCCTCTGGTGACCGTGCTCGCGTGAAGACCACCGCGGAAGCGTTGCTGGATCCGACTTTGTGTTCTCAAACGGTCTCATGTGGCAAACCATCCTTGTCCCTGTACCTCCCACTAACCCTACTTTGACCCTATTAAACCCTAACCCTCCGCAGTCGCCGCGTTGTGCACTCTGGGCAATGCCATGGCATCTGGGCTGCGATTCTGAACCCAGCCCACCTCTCAGTCACGCTCAGATCGCGCAACGAGACCTCGAACTCGATTTTGACCCCGCGAGTCAAAATACCGACAGGTCCCGGTGAGACTTGTCGGTATTTTGGGTCCGGTGGAAGAACTCAGATTCTAGCAATACGAAGCGTGTCCTAGGCGTAGTTTTGCGTGCGCTTTACGATGATACACCTGGTCATTCTCAGATCTCACGTTGAGAGATTTTAGCTTTTTGGCCGCCGCCAGGCCATCGCTCGTTGGGGATGGCGGGAGCCCAATGGCCGATGCGCACGAGAAGAGGGCGTTGCTTGATCTTTGCAACGCACACTGCCTCAGACTACCTACCCCGTCTCGCGCGCGCAGCGCCGTGTGCAAGGGCACATTCCGTAACTTCGGGTCCAGAACTTGTCTTCCCGCGGGCTGGCGGCTCTTCCGCTGCTTGGCAAGGGCTGCAGCCCGATGTTGCTAAGAGCCCTCCTCGTCCCCGCCTGCTTCGCGCAAGCCTCTCGCGCAGGCTTCAAAGAGGTGCTCAGCCCTGGCGGCGGCTGCCCCACGACGACGCTCCGCGAGTGCTCAGGCCACGGCCAGTGCGACCGCACGACTCGGGCGCACTATGACTTCTGTCGGTGCGACCGCGGCTACTCGGGCAACGCGTGCGATCGGCCCGACTTCCTCTACGCCTGCCCCTCCAACTGTTCCTACCCACGGGGCGTCTGCTCCGGTGCGTGCCGCGGCACCAATGTATCGAAATGGCACAATCGCACAATGCACCATGCACCAATGCACCATTTGCACCATTGCACCATCGCACCATTGCACCATTGCACCCTTGTACCATAGCACCATTGCACCCCACGCCCAACGGCACGGCCTTCGGCTGCGGTACGGGGCTTTAATCACATGTGCCACAGCCTGCCATTCTTCTGCGCGTCCAGGTGGTGCGTGCCGCTGCAGCGCCGGGCACAGCGGCGACGATTGCGCAAGGCGCACCGGTGTCAACTGCACCGCTGGCTGCTCGGGCCACGGCGAGTGCCTCGACGGCGCATGCGCGTGCAAGCCGGGCTACCACGGCCGGTACTGTGAGCTCGGCTGCGCGGGCTACGTGCGGCCCACCGGGCAAGCGTGCTCGGGCCACGGCGTGTGTCGTCCCACGGGCAGCCCTGGTCGCTCGCCTGACGAGTGCATCTGTCACATCGGCTTCGAGGGCACGGGCTGCGAGGCCGATGCCGACGGCACACTCGGATGTGAGCGGGGCTGTTCCGGCCACGGTGATTGCCTGCACAGCCGCTGCACGTGCCACGGCGGATTCACGGGGCGAGATTGCTCGATCCTGCTCCGACACAGCGGCACCGCGCACATCATGGACGCCACCACGACGCGCCTACTGGTCGCGTCGGTCCTCCTAGTGCTCACTTCACTCTGCGCGTGCTGCGCCGTGCGGTACATCGAATCGGAGAGCGGCAAGAATGTCTATGCGGCCAAGCCGCCAGTCAAGCTCAAGCCGATGGCCAAGAAGGCAGGGCCCGGAGGGGTGTGAGCACTGGAATTGCTGCTTTAGGACTGTAAGTACTTAGGAGATACTGTTAGTACATGCCGAGTCGGGAATCTCCGGCGGAGAAACCAGCCTGCGTGGGTTTAAGGTTGTATATAAAGTACTTTATATTCTCCAAAGTAGAGATATTCTCGGGGTTTTTTAAAAGGGGCGTGTTTAGGTGCCGATTCGGGTCCCCCACCCCAAGGGACGTGCTGTCACAGGGTGGGTAGAATCGGATGAGGGGGGTTTTCAGAGCCTGGCTCGGCGATCTACGAGGTACTCAATTTGGCCTTTGAAGTTTGAATTCGTGAATGTCCCCCCACTCAAAATAATGCGTTTCGGGGTACCGTAACCGCTCGTCATTTGGGACCAACTCCACGCGGCTGGCTCAAATTTGGCCGTATGCTTGCGTGCCGGACCCGAACCACTCGTAACCGTCGCGTGAAGGTCTGTAACTGGGCCGTTGAGCGCCGCTTCCGCGCGATACATCTGCAGATGGGCGATTCTGACTTTGTGGCGGTAAAAGCGCGATTTCTCGAAATTGCGACGTATAACCGCTCCCAAACCGGTAAGTTTAGTGAATTCCCCGACCAGATTTACTCTCAGGCGACGGGCGTGAAAAGTCTGTCATAAACCTCGATTTTTCTCATTTCACACTGGACAACCCGAGAATCCAACCTTTAACTGTGAGGGTTTTTTGACGAGGTCCGGCCACGGCCGTTGCGAGGGCCCAGGACCTCGAATTTCGACGAGATTTCGACATGGGGATACGTACAAGGTCCGAATACTTACGTACCGTACTTTAGGTTTTTGCTCACATACTTTAATGTTCACATCCTTCAATGCACCGCAAAGTGTGAGACAATTAAGATTACACGGATTCGGATACATAACCTTACCTGTTGTAATCGTGCGAACACAACTGGCCCCTTCGCACGACTACATCAGGACACATCACCTTAACTGTATCCGTGTACGTAACCTTTTAATTGGATACAGATGTCCGCGAGCCTTCGATAAGCAAGTGGACGTCATCCGCCCCCTTACTTTACGTCGGAGCTCAATCATTTTGGATTTGACCGGGAGTCTCTTGTGTTAGGGAAATCACGTCGAAAGAGTACTTTGTCTTCGAGGAAAAAGTGATTGGTTGTCGTGAAGTGGGTGTACTCTTCAGAAATTGCGAGGTTTCTGGCCGTCCGACCACGAAATGTGGCTACATGGGTCGTAGCCAACCGCCATCTGAAGGAAATACATTCTCATCCCTCCAAGACAAAGTACGTTTTCACCGTGTTTGGTTTGATAGAGGTCGAATTTCTAGCAGAGGAGTCGGTTTCAACGACCCACTAGGGGGCGACTGAGTAGTCCTTTTTCACCACGCTGGCCTGGGTGTAACCTTAATAATTTATTCGTACAGGCTATTGACAACTTAGACGATAACGAGGGCGTTACTTACGTTACTATAACTATAGGCCCAAACGTTAGACGAAGGAGGGCCACAGTTACTCTCGGCCCCGCGTGGCTAAGGGTGGCGAGGACAGCCTGCTCGCCGCGCGGCCTGGATACCGCGTGGCCTCGAGCGGGTCCGAGCTACGCCGGAGGGCGATGCCCGCGAGGGGCGCGGGCGCGGCGGTGCGGACTGTGCAGGGAACTCGCACACGCCGGACTGAGACGCGCGCGACGGGGAGGGCCACACGCACTGGCACGCGTGTGGAGAGGGTGAAAACTCCCCTCACCTGACACCTCTCAGTCCTGGTAGGAGCGGTGGGGCAAGAACGGCGCGGAGCGCCCTGGGCTGGTACAGACCCAGTGTTTTGGTGTCCCAGAGACTTACGTAGCAGCGTGTGATAACGGTGTGATTCTAATTTATCCAGTTCAGTTCACGCCCCGAATGCACACACGACAGATCTATCAGCAAGCCCCCGCGCCGCCGCCCGCGCGTGAGTGTAGTAAAGCACTGTATGGAGAGTCGCGCGAATCGATTGAGCCGTTCGCCGTTGTGCTATGTGCGTTGAGGCCACATCGTCCGATCGAGCGTAATGCGTATCTCAAACAAAATAATACACAAACGCGATCTGCACTAGTTACACGCACGGAGTATCCGGCAAGCTTTCTTTATATACTGTTAACGCCGCCTCGGCAAGCAAGGGACTCGAGGTGTCGCCGCTGCCGCGCAATCTGTGGCGCGAGATAGCTCTCGAAGCTCTGGCCGCCGCAGCCGTAGGGCCACCGCAGCATGTCGCCTTTGTAGTGCACCTCCTTGAACAGGGTCATGATATGCTTTTCGGTTACGGCCGGGGCGGCATGACTGTCGGTGGCGTGCTGCGCATCGGTGACGTGCGGCGCTCGGATGTTTTCGCCGCCATGCCACGACCAAGGATCAATCTCGCCGTCGTCGGTGCGCGAGAAGAAGATCATGAGGCTACCCGCACGCGGCTGGACGCGCCTGTGTGGCCTAAGGGGTGATGACTAGGCAACGTGTGTACGCACCCGAATGCTCAATGGCGATGAAGTCGGGGTGCCTTTGGAGCAAGCTTATAAGGCCCCACCATGAGCTGCTACTGGAGTCTGTGGGCGGCCGACGAGGCGCACCTCCGGAATACGTGTGGAGCAGCCCATGCCCGTGGCCGCGCGTCACTCTCAGCCGCACAGTGCGCAGTGCGTAGCAAGCTTATAGCAAGCTTATAGCAAGCTTATAGCAAGCTTATAGCAAGCTTATAGCAAGCGTATAGCAAGCAGAGCTCTCACTGGTTGATGCGTAGCAAGCTGTGGCACCCCCCATGTGGCTACCATGTGGCACCCACACCAGATGAGAGTGAGATGGGCGGCGGCACTGGGGCACTTTGGCCTGTGCTGATGTGCAGCACGCTCTCATCGACGCGGCCTTCGATCAGCGCGGCGTCGGACACGGCACGAGGGTTGGCCACGCCGCCCTCCAGCGGCGAGACCGAGAGCACGCCACCCACACTGGGCAAGGGGGCGGCGGCCTGGCGAGTGTGCATGCACTGCTCGCTCAGCAGTGCGCGAGAGGCGGAAAGCGCCGGGTCGGCGTGGGCTGCGCCTATAGGTCGAAAACACGCCCGATATGGCCGGCCACAGCACCAGCGCGGCCCACAAGCGGCAGATTGGCCGAGGCCGGCCAAAGCCTGATGGGCAGCGCCACAGCTGGCCGAATAGACTGAGCCGTTTTCGACAATAGCGTGCGCCGGACAGCGGAAAGATGGTTGCGCCTCCATACTCGGGAGCGATGTCGTTTAAGTAGAGGATGCAGGTCGCTGAGCGGAACGTCGCGTTGTTGTTCGTGTCGACGTGGAGGCCGTCCGGGTAGGACACGCGAGCGGAGCCGTCGTTGTGTGGGTCGGAGGACGATGAGGCGTTGACACGCACCGCATCGTTGTCGCCCCACTGGCCTTCGAAGAGCTCGCGCGATATCAGCGTCATGAAGGCGTGGTGCAGCGGACTGGGAGCGCCTTGGGGTGCGAGGTCCTGCAGCATTTGCTGCATCGCGGCCTTCCCGTCCATCTGAGCGGTCGGCCGGCGGCCACGCTGGAAGTTGGTGAGCGTCGTGGCATCCACAAAGTTGTCCATCACGAACGCCAGTGGTCTGCTCGACACCTTGCGCAGCGTGCGGGTGGCGGGCATGAGGCGCCGCGCAAGGATTGTTACCCCCCTTAGGATTGCTGCTTACCCACCTTAGATAAGATAGATAAGATAACATAAGCAGCCACCAGCATCTGCAAAAACACCCTCTTCAAATGAAGTCGCAGCACACAGATACACGACAAGATAACACAGGTGCCCCGGTTCCCCTACTACATCTTTTCACCTTGGGGCTCTTGCAGCTTCGCGGCCGCCGCCTCCAACCGAGCCTGCGCCGCTGATAAGGCCGCCTCGGCCTGAGCCACCTTGCCAAACTTCATTTGGCCGCGCGCCTTACTATGGTTGTGCGTCCCCCGCGTTGCAGAACCCACCGCATTGTAGGACCCCCCGCGCGCCGCCTGGAGCTCCTTCAAGCTATCATTGTAGTCCTCGAACTCAGTACTGCTGAAGGCGGCAACGCCCGCCTGAGCCTGAGCCTGCGCTTGGGCCGGGGGCTGCGCCTTGGCTTGGGCCTTGGCTTGGGCCTTGGCTTGCGCCTGCGCCAACACCTGTGCCTTTGCCTGCTCCCGCGCCTGCGACTTCTCCTCCTTAGCCTGCTGCAGCGCCTGCGACTTCTCCTCCTTAGCCTGCTGCAGCGCCTGCGACTTCTCCTGAGCCAAGGCCGCCTTCGCCGCCTTCGCTTGGGCCTGCGCCTGCCCCTGCGCCAGCATCTTCTGCGCCTGCGCCTGAGCCTGGTACCCAGGCGAGCTTGCCTGGGTGCTCTCGAGCTTCGCGGCCGCCTCCTGCAACCGTTGCCTCGCCGCCGCCAATGCCGCCTCAGCCTTAGCCACCTTGCCAAACTTCATTTGGCTGCGCGCCTTGCCGTGGTTGTACGTCGCCCCCCCGAAGGCCTTCTCGATCTCCTCCAAGCTCGCGCGCGCCTCCTCCAGCTCCGCATTGCTCGCGTCTGCGAGGCCCCGAGCCCCCGCCTGGGCCTGGGCCTGCCCCCGAGGCGGCGATGCCGTCTGAGCTGGCGCAAGCGCCCAGGCCTGAGCTTGAGCCCGCGCCTGGTCCCGATCCAATATCTGGTCCACGCCCGAGCCTGGATCCTGGGCCTGGATGCCGTGCACCTCCGCCATGTGCGCCTTGAGGAAGCCTGCGTTGATCCCGTTGTAGTCGCACAGGTGGCACGCGTGGAAGACGACCTGGGCCTGCGCGGCCTGCGCGGCCTGGGCCTGCACGATCTCGGCCTGCGTCGCCTGCGTGGGCGAGTATTGCTCCTCCTCCTCCTCCTCCTCCTCCTCCATGATGTGGTCCAGGTCGCCGTCCCAGCCGAGCTCATGCGCAGCGTCGATGTTGCCGAGCTTCACGTGGTACTTGATCCACATCAGCCGGCGAAGGATCGTCTCCTCGTCCTCCTCGTCCCAATCGTTGTTGAACTTCGTCCCACTCGGACCACCTCGTACCTCGCCCTCGCTAGTGTCCTCGCCCGTGCCCTCGCCCGTGTCCTCGTCCTCGCCCTCGTCCTCACTCGTCCACTCGCCCTGCTGCGCGCCTCCGGCAGGAGGCGGGCCATTGCTTAACCAGCGGCCGGGCTTGTCGCCGGGCGTCCTCGCCCTCCAGCGGCCGGACGTCTGCGAGAGGGAATCGTTCACCCCCTGCCCAACGTTGTAATTGATCTGCAAACGCTCGAAGTCCACGGTGGTCAAAGGCACCGAAGGCGCGCTCGGACTCTCAGCAGGGCTACTCGAACTCCCGCCCGCGCCCGCGCCAACTTCCTGGATGAACACCGTCCGGTCTGGCGAGTCGGGGTAACAGCTTGGCTGCAAGTAGTTGCAGCCATAACCAGTGGCACCACGAAGGGACAAGTTGGGTGTTGATCCCGTCTTTTTTATGTAGGCGGCCAGCAGGTCTTTCACATGAGCGCCCCACTCCGCCTGAAGCTGTTCTTGCTCAGGGGAACCCACGACGCCCCCCTGTTTCACCCTTTGCTTTCGCTGCTGCTGGTCCATCCCGCTTTGGTTGCGACCACACAGGAGCGCAGTTCAGCTGCCGAGCGCGGTGATGAATACCACCGAGTTTGCCCGCCGACTAAGAAAGCAGTACGCAGGGCGGTAAAAGACGAAACGTAGTGCCCTACGGGGATCACAAGACATGTTTAAAAAAACAAAGTTATGATTTCGTGTGGCGGTGGGAGGGTGCGATATGCTCCCGCAGTCGTAACCCATGTCCATCCATGCGCATGTAGACACGCGACCAGCCACCCACCTCAATAAGCCGCAGTAACCCTTTATGAATGTATAGAGGTTGGCACGTAGCAGGCCAGGAAAAGCACCATCTGCTTATTTTACGCCCCCCGCCCCGTCGCCTCATTGCCAGCTCCCGGCCCTTGGAGGTCTCACGATGACCGTAGCGATGCTCTTCGCTGCCTCGTCCTTCACAGCTGCGGCTGTCGTGACGACGCCTGTCGCTCCCTTCCACGCGGCCGCCGCTCGCTTCGCCACGCACAGCACAAGCTGGAGGAGCAGTCATCCCGTGTGCATGGTTGAGGCAACTGACGCTGCTCAGGATGCCGCGATGGAGCGCGCGAGGCTCGCAGAGGAGCTCGAGAAGGCGCAGGCAGCGGCTCCGGCCGGAGCGTTCACCATGACCGACATCCAGAGCGGACCCGCCACCTTTCCGCTGGCGGGCGTGGTCGGGCAGGAGGCGATTAAGACGGCGCTCATCCTGTGCGGCGTCAACCCGAGCATCGGCGGCGTGGTGATCTCGGGGTCGCGAGGCACCGCCAAGTCCGTGATGGCCCGTGCCATCCACAAGCTCATGCCGCCCATCGAGGTCATCAAGGGCAGCGACTTCAACATTGACGCACCGCCAGCATTGTCCAGACGACCCTCGCTCTCCACCGCAGCAGCAGCCCAGCCCGTGCGGCCAGAGGCCCGCCCTCGTGCCCGGGGCCGCCCTTATACCTTAGCGGAGCCCCCTTAGCCGCGTGCGTGCCGAAGCGAGGGCTGCGGCTGCGGCGCTCTGCTGCCTGCCCGAAGCCGCCGCGCCACGGTGCCGTGCCGACGCCACCGCCCTTGGCCGCACCACACCACGCACCACGCCACGCAGGCGAGCTCCGGCGAGTTCGACTCCTTCCTGAAGGATAAGATGGCCAAGGAGAACACGCTCATCGAAGACCTCGAGCTCGAGGTCATCCCCACGCCCTTCGTCCAGATCCCCCTCGACGTCATGGAGGACCGCCTTCTCGGCGCCGTCGACGTGGAGCAGCATGCTCAGAGTGGCCCTGGCTCAGAGTGGCCCTGGCTCAGAGTGCCCTGGCTCAGAGTGCCCTGGCTCAGAGTGGCCCTGGCTCAGAGTGCCCTGGCTCAGAGTGCCCTGGCTCGCAGCTACGTGCCGATGCGGCCGCCCACCGCTCGAGAGGCCCGCTCGCTGGCGCACGGCTGCCCTCTGGGGCCTGTGAGGAGTTCCTCACCGCTTGGGTGCGGCAGAGAGTAGAGAGGCTGTGGCAACGCTCCGACACCTGCTCAAGTCGCCGATCTCGCTGCCTTGGACCATGCAGGTGGAGAAGAGCGTGCGCACCGGCGTCACCGTCTTCGAGCCGGGGCTGCTCGCGCGGGCGCACCGCGGCGTGCTCTACGTCGACGACATCAACCTGGTCGACGAGAGCATCTCCAACCTGCTGCTCGAGGCGCTCTCCACCGGTGCGCCGCCAGCCCATCGCCCAGCCCATAGCACAGCTCACGCGCGGGCAGCGCTCGGGCTCTGAGGCACTGCCCGGCTGCCAGGCCCTGCCTCGCCGCGTCTTCCCGAACCCCGCACTGCGCGCACGGTTGCTCTGGTTGCGCCCCCTCTCCTCACCCCCCCATGCTTGCCCCGTCAGGCTGGGTCACGCTCGAGCGCGAGGGGCTCTCGGTGCGCTACCCCTTCCGGCCGTTGCTCATCGCCACGTACAACCCCGAGGAGGCCGAGCTGCGCGAGCACCTGATGGACCGCATCGGCGTATGCCTCTCCGCGGACGCGACGGAGCTCGACTCGGAGGAGCGCCTCGAGGCAGTGCAGCGCGCCATCCGCTTCGGCTCCGACCCGCAGACATTCATCAAGGAGTTCGAGGAGAGCACCGATACCATGAGCAACTCGGTCCGCCTCCGCCCCAGCCTCGCCCTCGACCCCC
>Ga0115005_10003240_pt1 | contig 13009 bp, 9 predicted proteins | sample ArcOceMetagenome_FD_87163 | JGI IMG/M metagenome (GOLD analysis project Ga0115005, IMG submission 87163) | Marine eukaryotic phytoplankton communities from Arctic Ocean - Arctic Ocean - Greenland ARC118M Metagenome | ecosystem: Environmental > Aquatic > Marine > Oceanic | place: Arctic Ocean... | reverse complement strand
CGGACCAGCCTAAAGATAATACTTCAGACAACATAAATACTACTCCCAAAACAGCTTTTACTGTACAGTTTGATGCGGATAGTGCATACAGATATGTGCAGGAGCAAGTAGACTTTGGGCCACGAGTACCAGGTACAGCAGCACATGGTAGAACCGCAGAATACCTACAAAACAAACTTGCTCAGTTTTGCGATACAGCCTTTACGCAGTATGGAAGTATGCCAACAGGCAGAGGTGATCAAGTGGCTATCAAAAACATAATAGGAACTATAAATCCAGCACAGACCAAACGAATATTGCTCTGTGCCCACTGGGATACACGCCCCATGGCAGACCAAGACAAAGAAAGACCCACTACACCTGCAGACGGTGCCAATGACGGAGCTAGTGGAGTAGGAGTGCTCATAGAGATAGCACGTCAGCTGCAGGCTCAGCGTCCAGATGCTGGGGTAGATATTGTCTTCTTTGATGCGGAAGATATGGGAGATAGTCGGGGAGCAGCCACTACGTGGTGTCTAGGTTCTCAGTATTGGTCTCGCACACCACATATACCTAACTATGTAGCTCGTTTTGGGATACTACTGGATATGGTAGGTGCAGAGAATGCCACCTTCGCCATAGAAGGTAACTCGTGGAGGTATGCACAGCCGTACGTGAAAAAAGTATGGAACACAGCTGCGGCACTGGGACATGCCAATCATTTTTTAAACTATCAAGGCGGCGAGATACTAGACGATCACGTATTTGTAAATCAAATAAGAGGGATTCCCACGTTAGATATTATTCAGTACGATGCATCAGGAAGTGGGTTTGGAGACTTTTGGCACACCCATGATGACAACATGAGCGGCATCAATAAAAACACCTTAAAAGCAGTCGGTGAGACGGTTTTCAAGGTGGTGACGGATTTGTAGGGTTACATCAGCACATTCATCAACCTACTCATTCCTTTTTCTTTACTAAGCCCTTTGATATACCAAGCCGCTGTAGCTTGATGCGTTCCTGGAGATGATGCTCTAGAAATGTTAGAGAAATCGTCATCATACGAATACCCTACCGAAATCTTGTCGAACTGAATACCTAAGGCAACGGAGAAGAAATCTGAATCGCGAAAACTACCAAACCTTTGATGATAGCCCATACCTAGTTTTACAAATTTATATTGACCAAATACCTGTGTTTCTACGATGGAATAATTTCCGTCCTGCTGAAAAGTTGCCAGCCCTGCTAGGTTAAACTGGTTAAATTCTTTTATGTAGGCTAAGTTGCCTACGAATCGCATAGGTTGATTGCAGGTACTATTAAAAAAAGAGATGTCGGGCTCGTTTAGCTGCTGTATTGCTAAGCCTAATAAGAAACCCTTGTAATATGCTGCAGCACCTATATCTAGTGACACTCCTCTTGTTGGGTTGTGTTTCTTTATCTCGTTTAGGATTGGGTCATTGGGGTCTCTAAAATTTAGCTTTGTTACATCTATGCTGTTTTGCAGCACTCCAATATTTACGCCTGATCGTAGTTCAAAACCGTTTTTGCTAAAAGCGTGATTAATATTTGCCTTTAAGGCATCGCTTCTTGTGCTTCCTACACTTTCACTTTTCACCTCTGACCCAAACCCCAATCCGCTTTTCAGATTATAATTAGTAAGCAATGAATATGTAATAGGATTGCCTTGCAAAGTAGGCATCTGGTTTCTATAGTTCAACTGCACACCAAAATCACTCTGAGCTCCTACCAGTGCAGGGTTAAAGTGATTGATGTTTCCTGTTTTTTGAGTGAAATGAGGGTTTTGGGCTTGTGATTTTAAAACCACCAACACCAGAATAAAAATAAAGAGAATACTTTTCATATCTCTCAAAGATAACTATTTTAGTAGCAGACTCACCCTCTCATCACCACAAACACGAGATAACCTACGTATGCGGTTAAGAATAATATACCTGTAGGTTTTCCTATCTGATTTTTAGCTTTGCCAGTCATCAGACTGAAGAGGATAAGTGCCGTAGCTAAAAGGAGTACGACAATGTCTGAATTAATAGTAGGACTATATTTCATAGGGCTTATGACTGCACTGAGTCCCAGCACCCAAAGCAAGTTAAAGATATTAGACCCTATTACATTGGCTATGGCAATGTCTGTATTTTTTTTATATGCCGCTACTGCTGAGGTGACTAGCTCAGGCAGAGAAGTGCCTATAGCCACTATGGTGAGACCTATCATTTTCTCGCTCAGACCAAAAGTTTTAGCGATGGCTACCGCTCCGTCTACCACCCATAGTCCTCCTAAGAACAATCCAATCATGCCCAAAAGTATATAGAGAATAGACTTTCCCATAGGCAACACCTCATCTGGAGCATCCTCCAGCATATCTGCACGTCCACTTTTAGCTAAGTTTATGATATAGACCATAAATAATCCAAAGACCAACAATAGGACTACTCCGTCTAGTCTACTTATCGTCAGTTCATAATCAGGATTAAAAATAGGAGCATTTGCTACAAAGGCAACGAGCAAAAGTGCTATAATGGAGTAAGGTATTTCTGAAAATATGGTGCTTTTTTTTATGGTTAACGGGTAAATAATAGCTGCTACGCCCAATATAAGCAGTATGTTAGCAATGTTAGACCCTATCACATTTCCTATGGCTATCTCAGAAGCCCCTGAGCTGCTAGCGAGTATATTTACTATGAGTTCAGGCATACTCGTGCCCATACTTACTATAGTGAGTCCTATTACAAGGTTAGATACATTGTATTTTTTAGCTATGGAGGCGGAGCCTGCTACTAGCCAGTCGGCACCTTTTATGAGTAAAACAAAACCGATAACGAAGAGAATGTATATAAGCATTTTGTGCTGCAAATATGTGACTTTCTTTTATTTGTCTAGCTACGGTCAGTTTATCTTGTTTTATCACATAAGTAACGATTCATATTGGTCAAGCTATTGCAGTTATCTTACGTTTGCTCATTATATAACAAAACATAATGAGACTATTTAACCTAGTACTGAGCATTTTAATCGCTTTTCCCCTATTTGCACAGCAGTTTAGTATAAGTGGCAGAGTAAAAGATGCTTCTAACGGTGAAACACTACTAGGAGCTACTATACTTATAGAGGGTGGCGGCGGAGCCGTTACCAATGAGTATGGGTTTTATTCGGTGACACTAGATGCAGGGACGTATAACATCACATACAAGTACCTAGGATATGATGACGTGGTAAAAAAAATTATTCTAGATGACAACAAGACTGTAAATATAGAGTTAGGAGAAAAAGCCAACGTAATAGGTGCAGCAGTAGTAAGTGCCAAGGCCATTGAGAGACGTGTAGAGAATAAGAAGATAAGTGTAGTGAAGTTAGAAACTTCTAGGATCAAGGAAATTCCGGTAATATTTGGAGAAGTAGATATTCTTAAGACGATTACGTTACTTCCCGGTATCCAGTCTGCTGGCGAGGGTAATTCTGGTTTTAATGTTCGCGGAGGATCACAAGATCAAAACTTGATACTGCTGGACGAGGCTACAGTATATAACGCATCGCATCTTCTAGGATTTTTTAGTGTATTTAATGGTGACGCAGTAAAAGGTTTAGAGGTGTACAAGGGTGGAATACCTGCTAAATATGGAGGTAGATTATCTTCAATAGTTGACATTAAGATGAGAGATGGTAATGCTAAAAAATTTGCTGCCGTAGGCGGAATTGGTACGATCTCCAGTAGGCTGACCCTTGAAGGCCCTATAATAAAAGACAAGTCTAGTTTTATGATAGCGGGACGTAGAAGCTATGCTGATATTTTTTTACCGCTTGCCCCAGACGAAACCATTCAAAACAGTAAACTGTTTTTCTATGACTTAAACTTAAAAGCAAACTATGAGCTAAGCGATAAGGATAGATTGTATGTAAGTGGATACTTTGGTAGAGACGTGCTTGGACTGAGTGAGCTTTTCGGTATCAATTGGGGTAATGCTACAGCTACGCTAAGATGGAACCACCTCGTAAATGAAAAGATGTTTGTCAATACGTCTTTAGTATACAGTGATTTTAATTATGGAGTAGATATCAACTTTGCAGATAACGCAAGCTTTGGTCTAGACCAGTCTATCAATGACATTTATATCAAGTCCGACTGGACGAACTTTATAAACCAAAAAAGTGAGCTAAACTTCGGTGGTCAGGTTATTTATCACAGGTTTAATCCGGGACTATTTGCTCCCAATAATGAGGAGTCTGCACTTATATTTACAGAGATACAGATAGAAAAAAGAAAGGCCTTAGAAAGTGGGTGGTACATAGATCATGAGTATAAGCACAGCACACGTCTAAACTTTAGATACGGGTTACGTTTATCTACCTTTAGTAATATAGGAGGATCAGAGTACACGTATACTAAAGACCCAGATACTAATGAGCCCATCTCAGCACTCACTACAAGAGATTCTTTTGGGTCTAGCGAGATTTACAATACCTATGCCGGTTTAGAGCCTAGAGCATCTGTCAGTTATAATCTGAACAGTACCTTAGCAATTAAGGGTTCTTATAACCGTACATTTCAGTATGTGCAGCAAGCTACCAATACAGCATCCTCCTTTCCTACGGACCAGTGGTTTAGTGCAAATAAAAATATAAAGCCACAGCGAGCAGATCAGGTAGCCGTTGGACTATTTAAAAACTTTGACTTGGGACTAGAGACTTCTGCGGAGATCTACTATAAGTGGATGGATAATCAAATAGATTATAGAGATAATGCAGCCCTAGCGTTTAACGAAAATCTAGACGGCGAGTTGCTTACTGGAGACGGCTGGGCGTATGGAGCAGAGTTTTATGTAGCTAAAACAGAAGGGAACTCTTCTGGATTTATCTCTTATACGTGGGCTAAAACGATGCGTCAGATCAATGGTATCAGTGGAGATAATCCGTATGTAGCTGGTTTTGACAGAAGACACAACGTTTCTGTAGTATTCACTCAAAAGTTTAGTAAGAGATTACTGGCTACTGCCTCATTTGTGTTTGCCAGTGGACAGCCACTTACTACTCCGGTAAGTAAGTACTTTTATAATGGAGAGTGGCAGACTAACTATAACGACCAAAAGCGTAATAACTTTAGGTTGCCAGCCTATCACAGGGCAGACATAGGAGTGACGCTGAAGAGCAAAGAAAAGCCAGACAAAAGATTTAAGAGCAATTGGAACTTTTCCATTTATAATTTATACAATAGAGAAAATCCTTATGCTCTGTATTTTAGAGAGATACAAGATGCAGATTTAGTTAAATTTCCAGATGCCCAGGTAGGAAATACGGGAGCATTTCAAACCACCCTTTTCAAAATTATACCAGCCATTACGTGGAACTTTGAATTTTAAAAATAAATTTATGAAAAAATTATTATTTGTAATATTAGTTGCATTTGCATTCACCGCTTGTGAAACAATAGTGGATATAGAGATACCTTCCGAAGGATCTCGTATAGTAATAGAAAGCGAAATATACAATACCAAAGACATTTGGAAAGTGAACCTTTCTGTTAACCAGCCCTACTTTGATCAAGATAGTGTAGATTATATATCTACTGCGTCTGTATTTATTACTGAGCTAGGTGGAGATACCGTATTCTTAAACTATACAGATACTGGACTTTATGTATCTGCAGATAGCCATCAGTGTGTCGTGGGAGGTTCTTACGAGCTTAGTGTGGCTTATAATGGGCAGGTGTATAGGGCCATAGAAGAGTTGCAAAATGCTTTTCCGATCGATGAGTTATTGTCTTTCTTCTTGCCTCCTAATGATAGACTATTCCCTACAGGAAACTACGTTTTTGTGCAGGGGCAATCTGACGCCACAAAAAAGAATTATTATCTTTTTAAGACCTATAGAAATGACACCCTGAAATCTACTGATTTAGACGATGACGGATTTGGTTCTGTTTCATTGCTCAATTCGTTTTTTGATGTCAATGATATCTTGGGAGAGATAGAGCGTGGCAGCCTACCGAGACCTATTCTATTTGACGTTTCTACGGGCGATACGATTGTAGTGGAGCAGTTTGCTATTACAGAAGAGTATTATAAGTTCAGATTAGATCTTAGTGCTCAGCAAGGTAGAAGTGGAACTCCATTTGACCCACCGCCGGCCAATCCCAATAATAATATTAGCAATGGTGGATTAGGATACTTCTCTGTAGCTCATAAAGAGCGTGCAGAGTTAGTAGTAGAGTAGTTAGTTTTAATACTCACCTCGGAGCTTATCTAGCAGCGAGTTTAGCGTTTCAAACTCCTCTGACGTGAGAAGGTTGTGTTTAGCGATGACTTCGGCTACTAAGCCGTTGAGTCTGATGAGTAGCTCCTGACCCTCTTCATTGATATGTATATCTAACTGTCGTTTGTCATACTCGCACATACTTCTTACCGCATAACCCTTAGTGCATAGTTTATCTACCAGTCTAGATGTGTTAGACATTTTGTCTACCATACGAGAGGTTATTTCATTCACTGATATTGGTTTTGGATGCTGTCCTTTAAGGATACGGAGCACGTTAAACTGCTGGAGCGATATAGTATGAGATTTAAGAGCGGTGTTGATTAGACCAGAAAGGTAGCTATTCGTGAAAGATATGTTTACCAAGGTCTTCTCTGTTAAGTTGGCAAACCCTTTTTGTTGTATTTGGTCCTCTATTCCCATATTATGTGTAACAACACACAAATATCTGAAATGTTCGCCGATGTATATCGACCGTATATCCAAGAGTGCTTTGTTTTAGGTGTAGATCTATTAAAAACCAATGAATATTGCGGCTGTTATAAATTATATGTCCAGACTTGTTTCATTAGGAATATTTTTCTTAATTTTTTTAGCCATTGACTTTTATGTTTTTCAAGGGTATAAACTGCTAGTTCGCAGGTGGGTGCCGAGCTATACCACACTTATGAATGTCCTGTACTGGGCCATTCCGCTAATATTGGTCGGTCTTATCATAGCCACGGTGGTGTGGTCGCCTAATCCGTCTAAGAGCAAGGTGATGATGTGGTCCACTAGCATCTTATTTGGGTTATTTATAGCCAAGTTCGTCTGGTTATTATTTATGGTTATAGATGACATAGTGCGTGTGGTGAAGTATGCAGGTAGCGGGTTTAAACTAGAACCGGGAGTGAAAACCATCAGTCGATCAGAGTTTGTAGTTACTACTGGGGCATTGGCGGCAGGATCTCTTTTTGGTACTATGGTATACGGGATAGCTCGTGGTGCACATAATTATCAGGTGCACAATAAAGTACTGAAATTAAAAAACTTACCAGCGGCATTCCAAGGATTTAAGATAGTACAGATCTCAGATGTCCACTCAGGTAGTTTCTGGAGCAAGGACGGAGTGCGTAGAGGCATACAGATGATTTTAGATCAAAAGCCAGATGCTATATTCTTCACTGGAGATCTCGTAAATAGTACCAGTGCCGAGTTTGATGGGTTTAAAGAGATTTTCAATAAATTACAGGCCGAGCATGGTGTGTATTCTGTACTTGGCAATCACGATTATGGGGACTATTCCCAGTGGCCTGACAAGAATGGCCTTACCAAAGAGCAAAATTTACAGCAACTGAAAGATCACCATGCAGACATGGGATGGAATCTATTGATAAATGAAAATAAAGTCATAGAAAAAGACGGAGATAAGCTTGCCATACTAGGGGTAGAAAACTGGAGTGCCCATCGTCGTTTTCCTAAGTATGGCAAGCTGAGTGAGGCATATGCGGGCATAGAAGAAGTAGAAAATAAGCTGCTGCTTTCTCATGACCCAAGTCACTGGCGAGCAGAGGTGCTCAAGGATTACCCCAGTATAGATGTTATGTTTGCGGGGCATACACACGGTATGCAGTTTGGGATAGACACCAAGTACTATAAGTGGAGTCCTGTGAAATATCAGTACCCTGAGTGGGCAGACCTGTACGAAGAGAAGGGTCAGTATCTCTATGTAAACCGAGGATTTGGATATTTAGGTTATCCTGGTAGAGTTGGTTTCTTGCCAGAGATTACGGTGTTTGAGCTGGAGAGGGCGGTGTAGCACTCGCTTCAAAAGCGGGTACTGTCTTTTATAGAAAAGTAGCAGTACCTTGAGATAGCGTGCTTAGAGATGCAATTGTGTTTAGATAAATTTAATTCCTTACAAAATCATAAAAGCTTCCTTAGCCTTCATTAGCTCACCCAAAAACCCAGGATCTTCCTCTAGTTTATTACCCACGACCACTACATCTGCACCTGCTCGGAATACTGCTTCTGCATCTGCTTGACTTGTGATACCTCCACCCACTATCACAGGAACATCTATTTCGTTTTTAACTGCCGCTATGAGTTTTGGGGAGGCGTGATGGCTAGCACCACTGCCACAGTCTAGGTAGATGAGCTGGTGGCCTAGTTGAGTGCCTGCCAGTGCGGTAGCTGCAGCTATGCCCGGCTTATCATTGGGTATGGGCGTAGTTCCACTTATGTAGGATACGGTGGTGGTCCGTCCACCATCTACGAGTATATATCCCGTAGAGAGCAGTTCTAGTCCAGACCTTTTGAGTTTATGTGCCGACTCTACGTGTCTACCTATGAGCAGGTCAGAGTTTCTGCCGCTAATAAGACTCAGCAGTAATATAGCATCCGCAGCATTATCTATCTGATTTGGACTGCCAGGAAAAATGATTAGTGGCTTAGTGGTACGCTTTTTTAATCTTTCTAGACAGGTTTTTATACTTCCGTCAGTGACTAAGCTTCCTCCTACAAAAATAAAATCAACTTGATTGAAACTGGGGTTAAAAATAAGGGTATCTAGCTGGCTGTCAGATGCTTTATCTGGGTCTATGAGCACTGCTATCATTTTTTGATGGGCGGCTGCTAGGGACGATATTTTATGTAATATGCTAATAGTCTTAGTGTTGTGAAAGCTGTAGTTTTGTGGACAACAATTTCAGGTGAATGCGTTAAAATTTTGCGTGATTTTATCTTATCAACACCGCAAATCTCATAAAAAAAGGGCAATTGAAAAAGTTTATTGTGTGTGTGTGGAAAACACCAACTAAAATGTTCGGTCATGTGAATGTACTTTTGAGCTCAAACCCACTATAAATTTTTAGAGAAGTTTAGCAGTCAAGTGGGTTTCTTTTTACTAGAACTATTAATTAAAACCTGAAACAATGAGCACAAAGCCACAGTACAAGAAGAACGCACTTAAATTTAAGCGTTTTAACACCAAAGACGGTGTTGCAGCCACAGACCTTTACAAGTACGAATACAGAACCTCGGTAATAAAAAACCCCGCAGGTGATGATGTATTTAAAATGGAAAATGTGGAAGTACCCGCTGATTGGTCACAAGTGGCTACAGATATTCTTGCTCAAAAATACTTTAGAAAGGCAGGTGTGCCTCTTCCAGACGGTACTACTGGATCTGAGACTTCTGTAAAACAAGTAGCTCACAGATTAGCCGATTGTTGGAAGACGTGGGGAGAACGCTACGGATACTTTGCATCTAAAAAAGATGCTCAAGTATTTTATGACGAACTTGTATTTAGCATACTCGGTCAGATGGCTGCACCTAATAGTCCTCAGTGGTTTAACACAGGATTACACAATACGTATGGTATTACCGGTAAGGCACAAGGTCATTCATACTCAGATCACGAAACAGGTGAAGTAAAGAAATCTACTTCAGCATACGAAAGACCTCAACCACACGCCTGCTTCATCTTATCTGTGGATGACGATTTAGTAAATGAAGGCGGGATTATGGACCTTTGGGTTCGTGAGGCTCGTATCTTCAAGTATGGTTCTGGTGTAGGCACAAACTTCTCTAGTATACGTGGTGCCAATGAAAAATTAAGCGGAGGCGGAAATTCTTCAGGTCTTATGAGTTTCCTTAAAATAGGAGATAGAGCTGCAGGAGCTATCAAGTCTGGAGGGACTACACGTAGAGCTGCCAAGATGGTGTGTCTAGACTTAGATCACCCAGAGATTCTATCTTTCATCAATTGGAAGAAAGAAGAAGAGAAAAAAGTAAAAGCATTAATAGACGCTGGGTATGATTCCGGATATGAAGGAGAAGCTTACGCTACTGTTTCTGGACAGAACTCTAATAACTCAGTACGTATACCAAATAAGTTTTTCGAAGCCCTTAAAAACGACGGAGAGTGGGAGCTAATATCTAGAACGAATGGTAAACCTATCAGTACAGTATCTGCTAACAAGGTGTGGGATGATATCTCATTTGCAGCTTGGGCATGTGCAGATCCTGGTGTACAATATGATACTACTATAAATGAGTGGCATACGTGTCCAGAGGGTGGAAGAATCAATGCTTCTAACCCTTGCTCGGAGTACATGTTTTTAGATAACACTGCGTGTAATCTAGCCTCATTAAACTTAAGAAAATACTTCAACGAAGAGACCAAAGAGTTTGACGTAGAAGCTATAGAATATGCATCTAGACTGTGGACTGTAGTATTAGAGATATCTGTACTTATGGCTCAGTTTCCTAGTGAGGAAGTTGCCAAACTTTCGTACCAATACAGAACACTAGGTCTAGGATATGCTAACTTAGGATCAGTACTTATGGTGAGCGGTATATCATATGATAGCCCAGAAGCATTTGCTATGTGTGGAGCGGTTACAGCTATACTTACAGGCACATCGTACGCTACATCTGCAGAGATGGCTAGCTTTATGGGAGCGTTTGATCAATACGAGAAAAACAAAGAACATATGCTTCGTGTGATGAAAAATCACAGATATGCGGCATATAACCTAGATGAGTATGATGGACTAAGTATCAAGCCAATAGGAATAGACCCTGCATACTGTCCAGAGTATCTACTTAGCCCAGCTACAGGAGCGTGGGATAAAGCGGTGCAGTGGGGAGAGAAGTACGGATACCGTAATGCTCAGACTACTGTGATAGCTCCTACAGGTACTATCGGTTTGGTAATGGATTGTGATACTACAGGTATAGAGCCAGACTTTGCACTAGTGAAGTTCAAGAAATTATCTGGCGGCGGATACTTTAAAATAGTAAATCAATCAGTACCATTAGCATTAGATACGCTAGGTTACTCAGCTACGGAAGTAGAAGAAATAGTAAATTATGCTAAAGGCCACGCTACACTAAAAGGTGCTCCGGCTATCAATCATAAAACGTTAATTACTAAAGGATTTACCAATGATGACTTAGTTAAAGTAGAAAGCGGTCTTGCGGCAGCATTTGAAATTAGCTTTGCATTTAATCACTGGGTGCTAGGAGAAGAGGCTATGAATCGTCTTGGGTTCACGGCGGGTCAATACGAGAAAGATGGGTTTAGCCTGTTAAAAGCTTTAGGTTTTAGTAAGAAGGATATTTCTTTGGCAAACGACTATGTATGTGGTACGATGACCGTAGAAGGTGCTCCATACCTTAAGGATGAGCATTTATCTGTATTTGACTGTGCCAATAGATGTGGCGAAAAAGGAGAAAGATATATACACGCACACGGCCATATCAAGATGATGGCTGCTGCACAGCCTTTCCTATCTGGCGCGATATCTAAAACGATTAATCTTCCAAATGAAGCTACTGTAGAAGATATGAAATCTTGTTATCAGCTAAGTTGGGAGCTGGGCACTAAGGCAAATGCCCTATACAGAGACGGCTCTAAGCTATCTCAGCCGCTAAGTAATAAGTCTGATGTGGAAGAAACAGAAGAAGACGATACGATCACTGCGGTAGATAAGGCAGTAGGTAATGCTGGGTTACTTAATATAGATACTCTTACACAAGAGCAGGTGTTGAGTGCCGCTCAGAGAATCTTAGATGACTCTAAGAGTACTGAGTTTATGCGTCAGTTATCTGGTATAGTAGAACGTAAGAAGCTTCCTTGGAAACGAAGAGGGTTCACTCAGAAAGCTAAGGTGGGTGGTCAGACACTATTCGTAAGAACAGGTGAGTACAATGATGGAACGCTAGGTGAGATCTTCATAGATATGCACCGTGAAGGAGCTACATTCCGTTCATTGATGAATTGTTTTTCTATAGCTGTGTCTATAGGATTACAGTATGGTGTACCTTTAGATGAGTATGTAAGTAAGTTCACGTTCACTCGTTTTGAGCCAAGTGGAATGGTAGAAGGACATCCAAATATTAAGAACTCTACGTCTATAATAGATTACATATTCAGATTACTAGGATTTGAGTATCTAAACAGAACTGACTTGGTTCATATTAAGCCTACTAAAGAAGAGGCTCAAGAAAACTTAGCAATAGCAAAAGCCAGACAAATAGAGCACAATCCAACAGCCGCTCCTAAGAAGGTGGTTCAGCAGGTGCCTGAGCCTTCTGTAGCTTCTGCCGGAGCAAAGGCGGCCATTCAGCAGCCTACAGGTACAGTGGGAGACGCTTTGCCTTGCACTAACTGTGGTAGTCTAGCGTTAGTAAGAAACGGCACGTGCCATCTATGCACTAACTGCGGTACAACGACTGGATGTAGCTAGTAAAATTAGAAAGGATAATTGTGAGGGCTCAGATTTGAGCCCTTTTTTATTGATTAAAAAAGGAAACTTGTGGATAAGTTTGGTTACCCGAAGTAATTAACATTACTTTGTTATTCCCAGCTAATAATAATTGATTTCCTTACCTCAAGATACCGAAACAAATTTCCACCAAGAAGACGACTTACTGTATTATCGCAAAACGTTGTTTTCTGGCACTCTTAAAAGTCAAACTGAAGAGATGTTAGAGGAGAAACAATATCATAATGGAATAAGACACGGTCTTCAAAAGAGTTATTTTTTAAATGGCCAGTTGAGCACTATAACCTTATATACGGACAATGTGCAGAACGGTCGTAGGATAGAATACTATGAGTGTGGCTCAAAGAAGCTGAATGCGAATTACACCGATGGAGAACTGGATGGAATCTCCGAAGAATGGTGTACAGGGGGTATTTTAATAATGAGAAAAACCTTTTATAAAGGAAAGCTTATTGCCATCAGGAGCAATTAGTCCTTATTCTCGTAAT
>Ga0115005_10003239_pt1 | contig 13010 bp, 11 predicted proteins | sample ArcOceMetagenome_FD_87163 | JGI IMG/M metagenome (GOLD analysis project Ga0115005, IMG submission 87163) | Marine eukaryotic phytoplankton communities from Arctic Ocean - Arctic Ocean - Greenland ARC118M Metagenome | ecosystem: Environmental > Aquatic > Marine > Oceanic | place: Arctic Ocean... | reverse complement strand
GAAATCACCTCCGGATTCTCAAAAATAATCACTATGGAATTGAATGTCGTCGTACTGCCCGCCCATTCTATAAGGCGATCCGAATATCCAAGTTTCAGGGATTTGGTGGAGCGTTTTGCGAGGAGGTGCATGAATTCGTAGGGGTTGGTTTCTTGCTGGATGCATTGTATGAGTACATCGCGGATGTATTCTCCGTGATCTCTATATCCGCGGTTATTCCCCCTACCACTACCATTTGTATGAATGGTAGATACATCAGTCAAGATACACACAGCAGGTTGAAAATGTGAATGTGAAGGTGCGACCGAATCAGGGCTCCTATTGTTTCTCTTTTCCGATAAAGACGAAACTTGTTTGCCTACTACTATTTCATTCGGATATTCATCATGTTCCGTCTTTTGAAACTGCGGTATTAATAATTGTCGTTTGAGGATCTTGACGACTTGTGCTCGGTCTTGGACACTTGGGAAAAGATGCAGGTTGACAATCGGTAACAGTGAGGGATGATACTGGATGGAATCAATATACTGTCTGCAATCAAACTTCAGTCCTGCCCCAGTCCCATCTTCATGTTCCTGTTCCTCACCCTGTGTAAATGTTTGACCTCTTCGTCGCTTATGAGGATTTCCATTTCCATTTCCATTTCCAAGACCAGCACTTGCACTAACACCAGGTTGAAATTGGAGAAAGAAGCGACGAAGCGGTATCGACACATTCTTTTGCACATGATGGTCCATGGTGTGGTGGTAGGCTTTGCTGACTTTTTCGGAAGCATATTGGAAGGCTTTTTGACGCAGTTGGAATTCCTCATCGATGAGAGAAGTTTTACCGGGGTCGCTTTGAGGTGTGTAGGTTGCCCAAGATGGCAGTGATCTGGCATGGGTGCCGGAGGAGCTCATGATGATGGGTAGTGATTTGAATTTTGTGTGGGTCGTTCTATTGGGATGAACTGATCTTCGTTGCTTTGTAAAGAGAACTTTCCCCTCCCTGTTGCTTTTCCCGCATTTATTAAAATTTCAAAAATGTCACACAAACTTCACACATATAACCTGCTATATCAATATACCTCCTTGCAACACTCACTTCATTGCAACTAGCCTCGGTTGGTATGATACGTAGAAGAGGAAATGGTATCGTTTCATGTGTGGGCACTGTAGTTTGTTTCCAGAATCGAATCAAGCTGTGTATCTGGTAATTTCCAGTGAACCTGTATTCAAACATGGTAAGTCAATCCAGGCGGTTTTCCATACGACTCTGCTCTAACACGACTAAAACACCCCTCTGGCAACACTTATTCTGCCCTGAATGAGAGCCTCCACGCTCCACTTCATTTCTTTTCCTTTCGCTTCGACAAAATAAGAACATAAAGAGTTAAAATAAGATCTTAGCCGGAACTCCGTTTTGACAGGTCCAGTCCAATCACCAATCACCAATCCTCCATACCAGCGGGTTACCTGTTGAGGCAGATTCGATTCATTCATTCATTCCGTAACAAATCAATCATGATAGAAAACACCAACGCCTTGCCGAAGCCGGGGGTTTCCAGCGAAACACTCCAATCCGATCACAATTTCGATCCCGAATCAGCAGGTCCAGATCAATCGTCATCAGCAAACATATTACGTGTACAAGCAGACATCCAAAGCAGCAGTCCGATTCATCGCCACATTGAAGAATACGACGGGAGTCAACTAGGAGGCTATGCACCCGAACCGCCGCAATCTCAACAACCATCGAAATCGAATTCCCAGTCCAGCAATAATGACAAAAAGGCACAAGAAGAAACACATGCGGAAAATACCAGTATGGACCTGGAAAATACCAGTATGGACACGGACATGGATATGTACACCGGGCCCAACACAAGCATGTCGGTCAATACAGGGACGCCATTCGGATACGATGATCATATGCCTATTGGACATTTGCACCATGAGCATGAGCATGAGCATGAGCGCGAATTCGGAATGACGACGCCTCAAAAGAATTTGCTCTCGCCTCCTGCCGTCACACGAAAGATAAACGGAGGCGACGACGACGAGAAGCAAAAAATCCCTCAAATGAAATTGTTCCGTGAAACCCCTTCCGTTAGGAATCGTTCCAATTTTGTGGCTGTTGCTAATGCTGATTCGGAGAAAATGAATGAGGCGGTGACGGTCCCTTTCAAGATGGATTATGCTGCAGAGGCTACACGTATTCGTAAAGATGCAGCTATTCATATTAATATCAATGATAAGGACGATCAAGAGGGTATAGACACAGACGCAGATAAAGAAGAAACAAGCTCTCTTGTATCCGAATATGGCAGTGAAGTTGGTGAGATGAAACTGCGCTTGGAAGACGTAAACGCAATGGATGCTCTGGCAGAGGAAGGGGAAGAAGAAGAAATTGAAAGGGATGCAGATGAAGGCAATCGTGTGGATGAGCGTGAGCGTCAGGATAAAGATGAGTCACACACACACCAAAATGGAGAACGTCTATTTCATGTCGATGGTGGATTGAGTTTTGGGGCCTCTCCACGTAGAAGGCAGATAGATCATCCTGCGATACGAGTACATGTGGATGATCATAGTGACGACAACGGCACCGACGACGGCGATTTAAGTCAGGATTTTTCAGTCGATTCTGTTGACCTTGCATCACAAATCGACGGACTTAACATTGAACACGTAGCCAAAGCTATGAACGAAGCGGAAGATACGGAGGGGGGCGCTCCCGCACGAAGGGTGATTCCGGTTCTTCCGTCTACACCAGTTGCAAAGCGAGCTGAACCTGAACCTGAACCTTCCACACCAATCGGGGCAGTATCAGCTGCACTGCGGCGATTTGGAAATGGGGTGAGCAATATGAGGAGATTTACCAAGTCGCCATCTGGAGAAGCCCAAAGTTACCACAAACACGATGATGGTTTTATCTACAAGCAGCAAGAGGAGGTGAGTGGCGTATGGCTTTCGCCACGTTTTGCAAATCAAAAGAATTCGGTCGCGAAGGGTTCCATTCATCAGCCTCGTATTGTAGGCACGCCTTCGCGTTCGGTGAAGAAGAGAAGTGGAGTGACACCGTTGTCGGGAATGACATCGTGCCTTTCGTTCGACCCAGAAAGCGGAAGGCAACCGTATGGATTTATGAGATTGACGGATAGTCCACCATCATCTCCATTGCCAACGCATCGGAAGACTAAATCGTTTGGAAGTAGTGGGTCTGAATTTTTTGTTGACAGTATGAAGGAATTATACCATAATGAACAGGTACAAGTGCTGGATCCGCGTAGCATGAAGACTTCGAATATTTCTGGATTTCACAGACCAGACGGTACAGGCTTTCAACCAATTCGTCCACTTGAGGGTGTCCTGAGTCCGAAAAGAAGAGAGGCTTCATCTCCAAGGGGGGGTAGTCGATATGCGGGAGAGCGACAACATGCTTCTACTCCGAAATCAAAAATAAACAAAAAACAAGTGTTTCTGTTACAGAGTCCTCAGGTGAGTTATATCAAAAGGTCGATTGTCAGAATATTGAATACTATTGCGACTAACTCTCTTTCTGTCCGACGAAGCGTGGTGATATTGAACGTGAAGATGCGTTGGATTTGCTTTCACTTTTTGTCGAAAGAAGTGTTGCGTTTCATGAGAATTCAAGCGCTTCCACACCCGATCAATTGGAAAGTCAAGAAGAATCGTCAGATGATGTGAAGAGTTGTGTTGATGCTTTGCGAGAAATCAGTAAATGCCATGTTGGCGAGGGCGAGGGTGAAGATAAACTGTATCCAAGCCATAAAGATAGGTTGAAAGTTCTTGACTCCTTGGAGAACTATCATACTTACGCGATGGAGATGAAACAAGCCGCGCTGTCTGCCTCAACGTGGTTGAATGCTATTGGTAGAACTGGCAAATCGGCAAGTATCGGGGAACTTTGTCTTCCAAATAGTAGCGAATTCATCTCTGAGGAAATGATGAGACAAATGGACATCGATGAGCTTAGACCATTGATCCAGGCAACGCATTCGCAACTAGTGGAGAAGAATGACATGAATGATCGGCTGGACCGTGAACTGTCTGTATGCCGGGCTGAGATTGGAAGACTAAAAACATTGTCAAGAAATGAGGTGAGTCGGTACAAATGTTTCAAGACTTCGGATTTGTTTTTGTAGTTGGATCTTTCTAATACGGTAATCATTGCGCAGACTTCGTTTCTATCTCCAGACAAGTCAATACTGGATACAGAGGTTGGAGATGAGTCATCGGCGTCAAGCTCGGCGTCTTCGCAAAACGAATTCCCTACCGATTCTGATGTCTACGTGGACATGGACGTTCATTCCGAAAGTGGCAGCGAAAATAAGCAATCTTGTCACACCACAAATACCACGGCTGCGAGCATGGCAGGTGCCAAGAAGGAAATTCTTTTGCTAAAAGCAGAACTTGAAGAAACAAATAGGATGCTTAAGACTATGGAGCAAGAAATCAAGTGGCCAAAACCTCGTATGGACGAGTCTCGTAATACAGATTCAATAGCAATATCAAATAAAGAAGAGGCAGCTAAAAGCAAAGATGATGATGGTGATAGCCCTGAGTTTGCAAACAATCAAAAGGAAAGTCTTGGTGAAACAACACTGATCGATGCCAAAGATCCCCCAGAATCGACTACAATGCCGATGACTTCACAGGAACAATCGGGATATGAAGAAAATACGTCAATATTGATGGATGCACTGAAAGAAGAACTGGAAGACTATGTCACAGCTGTAAGAAAAGGTGACTACGACGAGATTAACTGTCTGAAGAAGAAAATTGAGCATTTCGAGAGTATACACAAGAATGATGCGAATCCAGAACAAAAAATGATTAATGTTCGAATGCTGAATGCGGAAAATTTTACAACAGAGTGGGACAAGCTATGCCCATTGCCACCACCACCAGATCATGATTTGCGATCGCCTATTGTGTCTGATTTATTATCGCAATGGACAACTGATGTTGAGACTCAAAAATCTCTCCTTCTGTGGGTGGAGAAAATTCTCAGTGGTCAAGATTGCAATGACATTCCCCCGCTGAAGTTATCAGGTCTTGATCATCAAGTGAGAGAAGGCTTCACAATGCACATTCTGCCGTTCTTACTTCGGAGATCAGATATTCATGTCGAGGTCACCACCCGAGCCCACCGCAAAACATCCTATGATATATCTGTGACGATAAGTAGACCACACGATTCTCAGCAGGGATCTATTGAAATTGGTTCTCAGCAACGCTCGACCTCGAAATCGGAAATTGTACTTACACCAAAAAATCCACACATGATGGCGTTCAAGGCGAGTAATACTAGAGCAACCCTCGACAACTTTGGAGAAACATCTACACGAGCAGAAAAGGGAGGTTTTAGGGGGTATACTGCGTCAGCTCTGGAAACTGGTAGTGTAACATCTACTACAATTACTGCCCATATTTCGAATCACATGAGTTCGTCGAGAATGAATCGACTCGAGAGAAGTCATGGTATTTCTTCACCGCTTGTGGAAAATGATCATTCTATTCATGTTAGCTCGGCAAACGTGGACCAAACGCCTCAACAACAGCAAGGTATGATGGCGGGTGCCCTGAATGCCATGGGAGGATTTATTTCAAGGCGCCGAACTCCAGGCAGCCATGACAATGAATTGAGTAAGAAAAATTCGTTGAAATCTTCATTAATGACGCCGCAATCTTCACACGTAACGGACACAACATCGGATATGCAAGAGGAGTCGCAACCGTATCACAGAGTTGTATCTGCACCACCAGGTAGAATCGGAATGACGTTTGTTCAGTATCGAGGGCATGCTATGATAAGTGATGTGTACAAAAATAGTCCTCTAGCTGGGTGGGTCTTTCCTTCCGATATATTGATTGCGATTGATGAAGTGCCCGTCAGTGGAATGAGAGTTCCAGAGATCGTGAAGCTCTTGACGGCTCGGAAGGAACAGCAACGTGCTCTTCGTGTCATTAGCAGCCACGCTATGTCTGAACTATTAATTACAGAAGATCAGTCTCCATAACTAAAAGAACTTTGTTTTAAAAATAATTATATCCCAGATATCGAGACAGATACAATACGTGCTTTTATTTCATTCTGACATTGTCTGATACCTCATTTGGTCTGCGTTACTACAATTATATTGCATTCCCGAACCAACTGTAAAGCACGAACACAATGAGCGCATCCCTACAGGTCATACCATTTTGATCTGACAACATAAAAAATCTTGTTATCATTGCAAGCAGAATCAAGTTTGAAAATACTGAACAAAGATTCTTGTGTAGGCTTGATAATTTGAGGCTTCTGGGATTACATTTTCTAATGATATCCATGGCAATATCTTTCGAAAATATTTTGAATGCCAAATCACAAGCACTTTCATTGTGGTCACCAGTCTTTTTAAAAAGAAAACCAACTCTTTCCGGGTGAAATTGGATCCCAGCTCTCAAGACCATTTCAAATCTGTCCAAAATGGCACTGGTCTCCCCTTGGGAGGCAATAATGTTTAGCAAAGGAGCCTCATTCTGGTGCCCGTGCAGCAACTTCGGGTCCATTTTGACAAGGCAGTCAAATCTCTTCTTACAAGATGGATAACTAGCTAAACCTACAAGGTCATATTTCTTTATGTCTTTGGATTGCAAGAGCTGTCGTTTCTTTAATCTTTTCAGGACCGTAGCACTCATCTTATCATAAGCAACAGGATCATCCTCCGGGATCCACTTACTTAGAAGCTGAAGAATGTTAGTTGGTTTCTCTTCGCTCGGAAGATCAAGAAGAAGCCCGCCTCGAGTAAAAACGTGTCGTCCTTCCTCGGCCAGTAAAGGGACAAATGGCAATGATTGAATTGAGTAGCACGCTTCCTGAATGGGAAGCCGATCTCTCTCGTTCTTCTGAGATAGAGCTTCGGGGAACACTTTTATCGCAGTTCTGACAGAGTCTTCGCTGTATTTTTCTATATCAAGGTGGTGAAGCAATTGCTCAGTTTCTTCTACCATCTTTGCCGTCAATTTTATCACGCGTTTATCAAATTTCTGTCGTAACCTTAAAGGTAGATTTTCCTTCTCACGAAGAATACTGACCAATGTGTAAGTTGCTGCGACAATAGCTTCTGTACCGGGGTCCTTGGTGTATTTTTCTATTTCAAGATGATTGAGAAATTGCTCCGTTTCTTCTGCCATCTTCGGCGTCACTTTTATCACTCGTTTATCAAATTTCTTTCGTAACCTTTCTGGTAGGTCTTTCTTCTCGCGAATGATTTTGATCAATGTGTAGATTGCAGCGGCACTAGCTTCGGTCGACATGATATCACTTCTTAATCTTTCTATTTTAATATCTGTTTTTCATGGGCCTCTGCGCATTTTTGAAGACAGTGCCTTCTTTAAGAATTAAAAGAATCAATTAAACATACGCATGGTTCCTGAAGGGTCTTGGGTAAACCTTTCCCGGGTAAAAAGTGAAGGATTATGTGAGATAGGTAAAAGAGGTGCGCCACTGGGGGATAAAATGAATCTTGGTAAAAATGTTTTTAGTTTGGGCGCGAAGGATCTTATTGACATTTCATACATAATTGCGGGAAGGGGTCCCCCCACCCACCCATTCATTTGTAGATACCGGCGGTACATCAGTACGAGTACATACGTCATCTCTTACGAGAGCAAAGTACCGGTACCTACGGTACATACAAATACTGCGAGAGGCAGATTGCGTGCGCAATTGGTTGGGGGTGGGTGTTGGGGCGCTCATATTAATCCCTAGTCGTACCCAGGTATGGGTTTGGTGTGAGGGTTGTTGCCTATTGAAGGCAAACACAACTTGTCATCGCTTGAAATTGAACTAATCCCTCGCATTGCGGCGAGGGAGGAAGAATACAAATTTCACACCAATTGGCTACACTGTAGTCATTAAGTCTGTGATTGCAGGCCAGCTCACAAAAATAATTTCGGGCGAAGTCGAGATGCACATATTTCTAGATCGAAAGATTTTGATTATTATTTTTAATAATACTTTACTATCCAATCTCTTGAAACTCCAGGATACGGCTGTGGCAGAGTCCAAAGGAAAAAAGAAAGTTGCATAGAGAAGGATTGTTTTGAAGAACTCAAAAAAAGAGTTTGATGGGGCAAGGAAAAAAAGTGTTGGAAATGCGTTTGCTTCACTCAACACGTTTCTTGCGGCGGAACAGGTATTGATAAATAGCTGCTTTCGCATTTCAATACTCTTCTCTCCCTGGCTACTACTATATAGTATCTCTCTTTTTGCCAGACCCACAAATGCAAGTCACAAGGAAGCCTTTCACTGATTGTACAAACGCAAAAAATGCAACACTTAAGCCACGCAAGGCCATGGAAAACGTTGAAAAATAAGTTGCTTCAACTGCATTGCTTGCCACATTCCATACAGGACCAAAGACATGCACTCTTTTCGTTGCTTTTTTCGTCTTTGGATCAATGAGATATACATTTTCTTCTAGACTGCTAGTGCTAGTGTCTTTCGCACCAGGATCTTGAATAACCGAACATGCATGGGTGTAGCTGACAATGCCGTCAAGATTCATAACATTCAAATTGTATTTGTCCCTTAATCTACGAGCTTCCAAGCCAGATCTGAAACCGATTGTGCAATACGTTACAACGATCTCATCCGTAATAGTAGTATTTGACTGTGGTGATAATTTCATTTTGTTTTCAAATGCACTCAGTGTAACCGCGGTTGGTATCATGGATACATCTTGCTCAGCCTTTGAGCGCACGTCAACTAAGATATATTTACTTGTTGAAGATGGCCGGAGAGTATATTTGCTACTGAGGTATTCGGTGGAAGTCAGAGTGGTTACATCGGGGAATCTTTTGTGATATGCTTGCCACATTTGTTGACATTTTTCTCTTTTGGAAGCACCCATAGCATAAGTAAGGTTGAAGGTGTTGTATGCTGTGCTGTATGTTAGTGTACGTACTCTCGTATGATATGTATGGTGTACGAGTACCTATGGTATGTTCCAAGCTCCTGCTATGCTGTTGTTCTTTGCTGTTTGTGTCAAGAGTTGTTTCTGTAAAAGATCTAAAGATGATGTTTTTATCCCTATCTACTCGGGTTTTGGTATTATTTCGAGGATCTAATAATGAATGAGTACGTTCAACGTGTGTGTACCGTACCGTACGTGTAATTATTAAAAATAAAAATTGTATTAGAATGTTGTAATTTGAATTTGTAGGGACTAGTTTCTCAATTCGCCGAAGATGCTGAAGTATGGGTTTGACTATGAATGTTGGTTTGAGTATTTTTAATGTTGTGTACGTATTGTTAAAAAAAAGAACGACCTGCATCAACTCTACTACTCATTTGGAGATTGAGGTTTTGGAATAATGAATGTCAAGTATGTTTTGACCTCTGGCAAAGAGGACCGGACACGTGATCCCTTTCCTTGGAACTTTCCATTCTTTCCACCTCCTCTCCCTTCAAACTTCTCCGCAATGTTTTTGCCGAATTTGTCAACAATAGTTTTGTCACCAACAAGTAAAAAGGAACCCTCATCAGACCCATCTTCTCCTCCAACAAACAGAAAAATGGCGTTCTCATTCCCGATTTCGTCCAAAACTTTTGTAGATATAAGTGTCATATATCCCATATCAACATTACCTAAATCAACCACCGCGAGATTAACGTCACTGGACCTGCACTCGTCTAAGATCTCCTTTGTCTGGCAAGTAGAAAGCTTCTCATTCAGATCACGAATCTCTTTTTCTCGATTTCGTTTTTCGTCCAATAGTTGTGTAACACGCTGGACCTGCTCTGTTTCTGTGCAGGACAACATACTTGTCAACTTAGCTTGCGTATCATACATATCATTCATTATTGATATCAAACGCTTGGCTGCGGCGAAGTAAACTCTGAATATGGTAGGTTTCACTTTCTCCATTCGAAAGAACTTAATCATTTGCAAATGTCCTAGTGTGGGGACATGGGTACCGCAACATGTATTAAAGTCAATCCCGTTCCCAATTTCTACAAGACGAATAGGTCCTTCCAAACCCTCTGGAAGAAGGCGGCTCCTCACCTCGGTCTCGAACAAGGGATCATCCTTTCCCAGCCATGTTGGCGTCATGGAAACATTATCACGAATATGTGCATTCACCTTATTCTCAATTTGAGCAAACACTTTCACGGCATCATCTTTCTCCCAAGATTCATCAATGGTGAAATCAATGTAACTAATTTTCTCACCCAGACTGAATGTGTGAGTGTTAATGTCGAATTCGGACAATGCAACCGCGCTGCAAAGGTGCTGTCCGCTGTGTTGTGTCATCTGGTCGAATCTCCTTTCCCAATCAATCTTCTGCACAACTTCCACATTTTCATCATCTAATAATTTCGAGATATCTTCGGCTGAAGATTCTATGGGTAGCCGGCAGAGGAGGACACAAACCTCATTCACGTTTTTAGCGTCTTGTACAAAGACCTCGATCGTTTCTTCAACATCCTCCTCCCCATTCTTACATTTGAGTATTAGAGTCCCATGATCAGCAAATTGACCTCCTCCTTCAGGGAAAAAGACGGAGTCCGAAAGTGTGATTGCATACACAGTTGGACTAAAGCGTTTGGTATTGGTACTTGTAGCTCCTTCTTCGGGAGACGCCTCTGCAGTTTGTTGTTTCCCTTTCTTGCCCTTCTTTGGTTTCTTCTTACCAGTTTTCTTTTCTTCAAACTCAAAGGATGCATAGCTTACGATTTTTGCAGAGGATAGCGTTTGAAGGAAGCTATCATGTTGGCAGGCCAAATCTCCACATTTCGCCAAGTTCTGTTCATTGTCCTTGGCCTTGGCCTTGGCACTTTCGCCCACGTGCTGTTGTGCTTCTTTTTGGGATGGAAACATATTGATATCGCCCATCATGACTGCGGGGCCTAAAGGATTGTTCGTGCGAAGTGTTGGTGTTGTGGAGAACACACTGGAGATTTGTCTTGATATGTAAGCAGGGAATTTTCGATTTGATGATAAAGAGCAAAATGCGACGAGAGCATTACGTCCGAACATTATTTGGTGGGCTATTGCCGTTGTGAAAAGATATTCCAAAGGGTTCGTTGTGGGGTTGATGGTTGATGGTGCGTTGAAAATATGAGGGCGAAATAAGGCCTTTTGACGTGACATCAGGCCATTTTCATCACCCTCATCATTCCTTGAAAATGAAACTGACGACGACGCTTTTCGCCTTTCTTTTTATGCTGTTGTAGTACATATGATATCAGTATTAGCACAAAACGCTCATGCTCATTCCTACGACGTCATAGTTTCCCTCATGATCTACCAGTTCATACTCGTCAGCCTCACTATCGTTTCGTTGCATGCGGTAGTTTTACAGCCAGCAGCATTTGCTAGTATAACAACAACAAACCTGAACAAAAATATGCCTGTATCATTTTCATCGTCTACACGTACAACAGCAGTTTCAGCAGTACATGTACCGGTATCCTCGTCTCAGCAACAAAATGAGAATGTGCTGGAAGAACCCATACACATACTAGATCGAAGACGTGCAATACTAAATCTTATTCTATCGAGTGCAGCTACAGCTACAGCTACCACAACCACTACATTCCCAGCCAATGCCTTCTCATTGGGTGGTTCATCCTCGACCACAAAAAAGGAAATTAAACCAACAACTGCAGCTGACATTGCAGGAAATTCCATCATCGCAAAAACATTTTTATCCAAACATAAAGTAGGAGATCGAACCATGGTTCAGGGCCTCAGAGGTGATCCTACATATTTAATTGTCAAAACGGACCAAGACCAATTGTTGCAATTAGAATCATACGCTCTAAATGCTGAATGTACGCATTTGGGCTGTGTCGTACCCTGGGATCCAAATCTGGCCAAATTTGTCTGCCCCTGTCATGGATCTCAGTATGATGCAAAGGGGTCGGTTTTACGTGGTCCTGCACCGAGTTCATTGAAATTGAACAAGGTGGGGGTTGAGGAAGAGTCGGGAAAAGTTCTGTTGGAGCCTTGGACTGAAGATGACTTTCGATCGGGTGAGAAGCCTTGGTGGATATGATGAAACGATAAATACAAACTGCTATACACGAGTATTTGATATTTGACGCCATTGTTTCAAGATGGAAATGCAATGTTGAGAGTTCATTTCATTTTGTTGACAAGCTACGTGTAGTTGAAGTCATGCTGAGACAAGACCAAGGACCAAGCATGTATTGCCTCCTCGTCCAAAAATTATTAGCAAATGAGCATCATGTAAGTTAGGTGAAATTAAAGATTCATTCTAGTAGTATTTTGAATTTGCTTCTCCAAAAATGTACACGCGTACTGTAAAAAAGTTTATGGCCTGAGTTGGCGCTTTACTCGTCAGGTTGGGGGTAGCTAGGATTTCGTAGGGGGTTTTGCTAGGTTTGGCTTAGCACAACACTAATTCGTAGTACTGTTACTTATCTACTATCTACCGAAAACATACCCCATTGAGTGTGTAGAGGGGTAGCAAATGCTACTCTCTCTGCGAGGTGAGAAAGTTTATTTTCCGAGCAAATTTTAAATTTCAATCTAAAGTTTTATGTTTTATTTATAAGAAAGTAAGTTCATGTAAAAAACAGTATGTACGTGTCTGACTGTAGTATGATGATGCATGATTGAGATTGCAGCAATCATTCTTTTACTTATCGACAACAAATTTTACTGCTAAAATCTATTTTGATCCATTACTACACACACGTACCGGTACGTACCTATTCTCTGTTCAAAGGGATGAAGTGGAGTACAACTGCTGCTGAAGCATTACGAATTATACGATGGGACACGCTACACACACGTACCGTACGTGGGTACGTACGGTACACGGTTGAATGTACAAAAAAAACATTTTAAAATTAGGCATTCACTTAGCGGGATTTTTTGGATATTCCATGAACTAACAGTTTGACTCCTCCCGAGGGAAGCACTGTGAAGCCTGCCTGCATATCTTTCCTAAGCCGTAGCGACTGGTCAATCATATCCTCTTCTG
>Ga0115005_10003236_pt1 | contig 13014 bp, 8 predicted proteins | sample ArcOceMetagenome_FD_87163 | JGI IMG/M metagenome (GOLD analysis project Ga0115005, IMG submission 87163) | Marine eukaryotic phytoplankton communities from Arctic Ocean - Arctic Ocean - Greenland ARC118M Metagenome | ecosystem: Environmental > Aquatic > Marine > Oceanic | place: Arctic Ocean... | reverse complement strand
TAACTGTTGCACGGCTTACGGTGTACAGGTGTAGCTAAATTGTATGTACAATACTGCAGTAGGTTATATTAAATGGTGGACTTTGATTGCACCGTTGGCTGACGAAAGGCGCATGTGGGTCTACTCTAAAGAAAAAATAAGAAAAGAAACAGGAAAGAAGAGTAGAAAATAGTAGTATTATGTCATTTATTTTCTATGGCAATTTAAGAGGGTTATGCTGTTACTTCTTGAATAAAAGGCCACACTTGTGATAGGCCTTCGGCCTTGGAATGCTAATGTTGAAAATTGTAGGAAACAATAGGTGTGAACGGAAGTTTTGACAAAAACCTTTGTGAGAAATATTTTTCATTGGTCGAATATAATGAAACAATAATTTTAGAAGTTTTTCTCATTAGGATTTCATCAAGTACCAGGAAGGATTTAGTTAGTTATAAACTTTCACGAGGAAAATCATATGTATCAATATGAATTTAAATATTGAATATTAGGGATGTAGGTGTTACAATTTTATTTTCTGTTCATGTTATGGTACTGGATAACATCATCAAGTTCTGTCAAAGAGATCTGTTTATTTGTCTTGAGCCATCTTTTTAATGCTGCAGGGTCTGCTGTAGGTAACGATTGAGTTTGGAATTGAGCTTCACTTAAGTAATCAAGCCATTTTTGTCTCCGAAGAACAGCAAGATAAGTAACTTTCTTTCTTCCTTGTGCCCTTAACTGCGTAAGATTAGTTAATCTATCCTTAGTGGCGTTGGGACCTGCTAGGTAGAAAGCAGAATCGTTGACACAACCGTTACCGAGAGTGGTTGCTCTGCTTATACCAGTGTACAATATACCTGGATTGTTTCCTTCAAATCCAGTTCGACCTGGATCAAGGACCATGCATGGAATAGCATGCCCAGGTCCCACAGACACGCCTTGAAATCTGTGCAAAGTTCTCGCGAAAGAGAGTTGCACTGGGACTTGTTCCATTTCACAACAAAACTTTTCACATGGACATTTCATTGGTGGGATAGGAACATGACAAGGATTCTTTTCGTCCCAAATTGGTCCGACATATTCATCCATTTTCACAATCACATAAATCGGCAAATGTCCTTGTAGAGGCGATTCACCAGGAGCAAATCTTATGTCAATCACTGTTCCCATGGCACCGTTGTATAAACCAGCTTCTGTCCAAATGTTTCTATCCAGGCAAATACGTGCACCCCTACATAGAGGGACAGAGGCACTGTTCCTTGTTTTTATAGCAAAATGGCTGAAGAAACCTCTATCTTTCTTGCTGTTAGCAGATGGAAACAGTTTATAACCAAAGTTCATGAGAGGATTGGTTTTGTGAACATGATGTGTCATCATTCGCTTGTTGTGCTCTCTGGCTTCTGCATTGGTTGTGAAAATCCACATTGCTTCATGTAACAATTCTTGCCGTTTAGCATCAGAAATGCCAGGATGGTTAATTTTGAGACGCAGCAATTCCTCAGCTTGATCTTCATTCAAACCACCGTTGTATCTGATCGCATCACAAAACGTTTGAAGTTGAACGTCACCACTTTGTATTCTTTGAGAACGCGTCAATTTGTGTACAACAGAAGCTAACCGTAAGAAAACATTTCTTCCTGCCTTTTGAATAGTGTTTAGGGCCATGTTCAGCATTCCATCATCACCAATAACTCTAGTTGCACCATAACCTTTTCTGTCAATCACTACTGCAGGTAGTTGATAATCATCACCAAATAGAAGAACGATAGGAATACCGCCCCAATCCTTGTTTCTATTGACTCCACCATGCGCATTCATTGTACAATTACGCTCTGCAGCACCCAATGCATCCATTGACAACAAGCTCCTTTCATCAATAATCAAACAAAGGAGCCGTAAGATATCTTCCTTCATTTGCTGTTCTTTGGCCGGTGAAAGTTCCGTTCCAGCATCTTTGACTGAGATTTTGAAAAAGCTGTGAACTGTTTTACCTCCGATACTATATGCTGCACATCCAGTCGGGGCACAGGTTTGTGTAACTTTGACTGGGAATATTGACTCGATCGCATTTGTAATAATATGAATCACATGACTTTTCCCAGTGCCACCAGCACCTTGAACAGTCATACACAAAGGGGTGAAGTCTGCGTTCTTATCTTTTTTGTGCTTTTCCGGCCATTCCAACCATTCCTTTAGAGTTTTGACAACTGCAAAAAATATTTCTTGTTGTTCTTTATTGTCACCCAAATCACTCACCGAGTAAGGTTTACCTGTCCTTTTATTGATTGTAAGAGACTTTTTTTTAACAGCGTTGTCTTGCCATTTGCTCTTTTCATTCAATAACCAATTTCCATTTTGATTGTTTGGATCCATGTCTGAATTCTTGACCGAGAAGTCAAAACCGTCAGTACCCTTGTAGAAATCTTCCATGCCTTTGAAGTTCCTCACATTCCTTAATGCATCAACGTACATCACAAAATCAGGATCGTCCACTCTGTTTTCATCATCAGAAGGAGAAATTTGAGTATCATTTGTAACTTCTAGAAATCGTAACCCCCGATCGTACTTTTCCTTTGCGCTTGCATATCCCAATCTAACATTAATTGGACACAGATCACTTTTAAGGAATTCATAAAATTCTGGAAACAAAGTCGCCGATCCCCCAGATTCGAAGCTTAATGGTCTTGATTGTGACCATGGCTTATGTAGTAGTAACACAGTTCTTGCATATGAACTTGAAACAGGAAACACTGGATTTCCATTAAGACCAGTAGGAATGATTATTTCAGGGCGCAATTCTGGCTGTAGAGGTCTTATTCTGTAGAAATCTGACAATTCCAATGGTATCTTCATTTTTTTTTTGGCAGAGAGATCAGTCAAAAAGTCATTCATGGAGACATTGACTCGCTTCTTCCTACAGGCGTATACAGCAACATTGTCTGATCCTGATTCGCTCTTGTCCTTTAACCTGCGAAAACTTGAAAGATTCACATGACGCATACTTTCTGTACACCAATATAAGTCCAATGATAGAAGTTCCACAGATGCCTCTGCTTTGGAAACAACTCTTGACGTTATAAACATGTTCATAATTTTTCGAGAAAGTCTCAACACCTCTCCTTTTTCATCACCCGCAAAGTCCGTACCCGCATTTTCGATCAAAGCTGCAATGGAATCACGTTCACTTTGATAACTTTTGTTTCCCTTGGTTGCATACGAGACAACATATCCTGATATTCTAGCAATATCCCCTGCGTTCACTTGTACAGGATCATTGTCATAGACAATTATGGCAACATCGCAATTTGCTCGCCAAGACTGTAACATTGAAATTGAGGTTTGCTTCATTTTGTTCTCATCGCGCTTTAATCTCAAGAACATTATTTTTCTTGCATTATCTTCCTCAATTGTATCAAATTTGTACTGATGAAAGCCTGGAGTATCACCTTTACCTGCCGTTACTTCAACTCCACATCCATTTCTGCATTCTCTGCATCTATCTTCCTTTTTCGATTTACTGTTTCTATTGTAATGAAATTTCAATATGAAAATGTAAGAGTTAGAAAATCATATTGATTCATATGATTTTTCTCACAGAATAAAAAATATAGTAAAACAGGACAGACTGATCAAACATTTGAAATCATATTGATCAATATGATTTTTCATGTTCATAACAATCGCACTTACCGTTTGACGTATCTTAAGCAGTAATCATTGCATTTATGCATATGAACATTGTCAACGAGAACTGAAGCATCATTCTGTATCGATTTTGCGGTATGGAAACAATCTGAAAGAGGCCTCTCTGGGATGTCACAATTTTCATCAATGACTGGTTTCTCAGCTGTTAAGGATAATGTCTTCCTTGCATAGTCTGCATAAATTTTCGCCCCCTGATGTTTGTTTCTGTTCACGGTGTATTCTTGATGAAATTCCGCAATAAACTCATAATCAGAGGTAATGCACACCATATGAGCGTGAATTTGACCTCGTCCCTTCGCAAACTCAAACCTTAACCAGTAGTGAGTAATCTTAAAAACTTCCTTTCCCACTGTTTCCATCCATGCATCCATTCTATGCTGAAAGAACTCTTGTACAACAGCTGAATAACTTTCCAATAGTTTTCCTTTGGCAGTCATTCTTTTTTTTTCATTTGTGTCATGTACCATAACATTTGCTAGCTCTTCATCTTCTGTACCAGTGCATCTTTCTAGAAGTAGGTTTTCTAGGTCTTTCCACCAATATTCTGCACAAGAAAACGTCATAAATAATGTTGGAGGCCCGTGCCCCAGTTCCAACTGGTTACCAATCCAAGAATCCAGCTCATATCTCCGATGACGCCACCATCCATCACTTCCTCTAATTTTTGTTGCTGCATACTGTTGTATTCTACGAACAAAATCGAAGTTCTTGTTCTCTATCTGTGACCTTATGTCTTCTACTGTCATTATCTTGTCCTTCAAATATCTGTTCACAAAGAATACTGCATCTTTGTTGTTAACATGTCTTTGAACGAAGTTCAAGAGATGGAAGGAGAAAACAGGATCTCTCATGAATCGACCATCAGAAAACCGAATCAACATTCGGCACCAATTCATGGCATGTGTTTTATCATGACAAATCGTTGATGAACAATCACCAAAACCACCAGGAAAAAGCCAAGGATAAGCATTGGCAAATACGTGTGGTTGTGAATATTCGTCAATGGGATCTTCTGACACTTGTGGGAGCATCATGACTGGCAATGCATCACAACCAGTCTTATCAATATCACTTGTTAGCGATTGAATCAACTTTTTTGTCTCTCTGTTGTATGTATCTTGTGCTTGTTCCATTGCCACTCCGTTGAATTCCATATCCATATCTGTAGTATCAATAATGCTAGGATTTGTCTGCTGTTCAGCAACCGTTTCAGGGAGATTATCTTGAACTGTCTTGTCAACTATATGATCGCTTATATCCACATTTTCTAGGGATAGAACGTCCTCGTCCTCTCCATCCATCCAATCCAAATTTGCTTCATCGATAATAATATCTTTATAACCGCTGTGATGTTTCTTCAACCATATTAGAGCTTTCAGAACTTTGTCTCGCCGTATTTTGAATATTTGATGTGTGAAAGAAGCTTCATCCGTTGACCCTGTGGCATATTCATTAATAGCGTTGATGATCTTGACTTTTATTCTCGGTAAAATGTTGCAAACTGATGCTAGGTCTTTGCGAAACATACAGGTATGACCCTTCATCCCCAATCTACCATTTTTTAAATGAACCACTGGAATGAGCACAGACGTTTTCTGTATCAGTAACTTTTCACCGAACGTCAGATCACGTAGTTCGTTTGGGATGTCAAAGTGCATTTTCCCATCAGTGCTGTACCATAACGGCAACATGTTTTCTTTTATAAAATGAGCCTGAGTGAGTTTGTTGCGAAGACAGTCTTCACATTTTATGGAACATGCTCGGTTGTCTGGTTTCAACTGCAAAGTATCCGAGGAACAGTCCGGGCATCTCACAAAAGATAGATTCTTTGATTTAAATTCAAAATCAAGAGTACTGAGTATTTCTTGCTGTTTCTGAATGACACTCCCACTGAATACGCTTCTGACCTCGTCTGAAACAGGTAAACTGCATCTTGTATTCCATTTGTTTCTTATTCGACCCTCTGCTGCTTTTACACTGGCACTCAAATTGTTATACCTCAGGATAATATCTGTCTGAGTCTCAGCCATCATTGGGTCAGTTGCAAGGTTTCCAAAAGTGTGTGATACTCCCACAGATGATGCTGCTATGTACAAAGCATATATAGCAACGTAGAGAACTACTTGTTTCGAAACTGATGGTATTATCCTAGCAAGAAATATTGCTATTCTCCCAGTTCTTTTTTCATGATGTTGTTTTTCTATACACGAAAATCAAGAAGAAAATGGAGTGTGAGATTATTTGGAAACGGAAAAGAAGAACAGAGGCAACAATCATAGTCACCATTTCAAAAATCATATTGATCAATATGATTTCCCATGTTATTGTTCATCATTATTGATCAATATGAATTTTGAAGCATATTTCTCGGAGGTAACGAATCGCTTACCATTGTTGACATCCCTCTTCTTCTTATCAGCTCGACTTTTTCTTCTCATAACTAATCTTCGATTCGTACTGTCAACTGTTTGAATGGGGAAAATGATCATATTAGTTTAGTTGTTTGAAATACTGTGATGCTGTAGGAATGATGTATCCCGATTCAGAGCTTTCAGAGAAAACAGAACACGCTCATAAGCAGCTGAGTACACTCCAACAATGGCCTCTGTATACCGACTTATGTCTTGATTGAGAAGTATTTCGTCAAATGCAACATCGAATTTTACATCAGGTGCAGTGTCTCCCAAAACCTTTGATAGTACTCCATATCTGTCAGCAATAAGGAGATGGTAAACGCCGCCTTTAGCATTTGCTCTGGTGAAAACTTGTTCTTTGTTTCCAATCTTGTTAGCCTGCTCATTGAATGTTGTCATCAAGTCATTCACTCCTGTATCACCCTCCATACAGTACTGCCAGTATGCCGCCAATTTATACGCGTGGTGAAAATTGCGACTTGAAACAATATTTCTGAATTCTTGAACAAGTGCGCCGAGTTCCTTTTGAACCAAATCTGGTCGTTGAACTTTCAGTTCAAACAAACCACCCACTTGATAGGACGTATAATCGCCTTTCAAACCACATGTTTTGTGAAAGTTGTCTTGGGAACCAGGCAGAGCACGAACTTTGTGAACATCTGAGAAAGCTGAGAGTAGCATATCTGTGTAATGATTCATTGATCCGATAGGAATTTCACACTCAGAGCCTCTGGCAGAGTATAACAAGTCGCACATTTTAGTGAATAGTTCCGGTTTAAACTCAAACACTGATTTATCCTGAGTCATGCTAGCGTAAGCATTGATAAATATAGCAAATCTGTAAGTGTGTTCATCTGGACATGTCTGTGCCTGAGGGACAGGGACGGTCACAAACAATTGATATTGTTTAACTGACTTCATTTTGGGCTTTGATGACATTGCAATGGGAATTCTCGTTCTCAATTTCAGACCAGCACCACTGGACTTCTTCGGAATTTCAATCTTTTGGTAGGGATTAGCAATAAGTTCTGATTTCTTGATAATTGAAACAGGAGGCAACTGTAACAATGGCAAAGGATCATCTTTAGGTGTCTCGGAGATTGTTTGAAGTCCATTTGGGCATGTGTTATTATTCACCAATGTACTAGGATTTGGCCCAGACACAGACGGGTGAAGTGAGATAGTCACAGGTGTATGTTTTTGGTCTTGTGAACTCTTCCCATAACAAGTAAAACACCATCTTCCATGCATTTCGCTTTTCTTGACGTTTTCTGGTATGTCCACACCACAAACCGCATGAATATGTAAGTTGCAAGACCGAAAATCCTGATTCATTCCTGGACAACGATGGATATATTTCGCTAGCGCAGGTACTCCATCAACAGCCATAATACATTTTGTACCAGCAGCACATGGCATGGCGTCTAGACACTTGGGCAACTCAATAACATCATCAGTTTTCAATACTTCCTTATCAGCAAGATTAAATCCATTCACAAATGGTTGAGAAGGCGGAGTTTTTTTATATGGCGTAACTCTGTACACACCTGAGCCTTCAGGACCGAGAAGTACTGGAGTCCAGACATCACCATCAACGTTGTTAACTTTCCGAAAGGGGGGACATCCTAGAAGGGACAAAATTAAGTTTTGTCAGTTTTAATTCTCAAATTCATATTGATCAATATGATTTTTGAACTTACCCGAAGGATCCATTGAATTTGCTTTGTGTTCAATCACAACCTTTTCAGGTTTTTGTATGAGGTGATCAAACTTTTTTTTCAGTAACAAATATTGTTCATATTCAGCATCTTTTGAAATTCGATCCTTCTCTTCTTCCGTTAATACCAGTTCACGAGGTTTATTTCCAGTAGTAGCTTTGGAGGTATTCAAGATCCTTTCCAGTGCAAAGTTTTCCACCAATTCATCATCCTCTCTATAACCGTTTCCCTTCATTGTTGCCAAATCATCATTTGAGTGTACTCTGCCAAGGTTTTGGTCTTTAAGAGTCTTCACTGACTTATCAAGGACTGATGTATCATCTTCCACAGGGAACATATCCAACAACTTACCTGTTTCATCACCAATATTACTATCAGAGAAGAGGGATCTACTCAACTTTGGTTCGTCACCAACTCTCATCACCTTCATGGGTTGTTCATCCTTGCTTGGTGTAACAATCCTTTTCCTACTGTCTTCAACTCTGTCTTCAATTGCACCAGTCATCTCAACGTCCTCAACTCTGTCTTCAATTGTACCAGTCATCTCAATGTCACCAATAACTGAACCATAGGTATCATTCTTCAGTACCCACAACATTCTGTCATCATCATAAACAGCGACTGTAGCATTTGCTGCAATAATCATCTGAACGATACTAATAACTTTCCTGACAGTATCTTGGGCACACTGCATTCCTGTTTGACCAAGTAAAGCCATTCCAGCACATAAGAGGAAATCCAAATCAACTTTCCTCAACATTTGAAAATGGTTATTCAACACCCATTTCTGAATATCTTTGGATTTCTTGAGATACCTCTCGTCCTTTTGCGCCTCAATGACAACACCAACCCATTTTGCAAACGTATTTGAACCTGTTTTATGAAACGATTCTCCAATGGTTTCAATAACGTCCCCATAAAGGGATGAAACAACGTTAAATTTCCTGCTCCAAACAGTGTACTTGTCAGTAGCCTCAGAACCATAGCTGCCAACACGTAACACTTCAAGAAGCATAGTTTTTAGTGTAGCACTGGGCTCACCATGGCCTTCATTAAAGAAAAGAGCAAACTGAGCGCGAATTTGTTCAGAGGTCATGGCTTCAATGATGGCAACGATCGCATCACTCCTACCATTAAACTGAGTCCAACCTTTAGTGTGCTTACCCGCAAGTTTTACAACATCGGATTTTTTACCCCAATTGAAGGAAGTGCTGGTACTGAGAACACACTTAGTTTTCATCAACTTTCATTTTATTAAAAAAAAACAATGTCAGAAATTACAAAACTTTGAACGAAATTATGTGATTTTTGAACCAGAACGAAAAAATCATATTGATTAATATGATTTTTCATATATTGTAAAAGTATTTTTGTAGCGTCTTGGTGAAGTGAAATGTTCAATATATCCCGAAAAAATCATATTGATCAATATGATTATACACATATTTTGATTGGATTACTTCGAAACGAACAAGCTTTAACATCCGAATGGAACCAATCATATTGTACATCGAACGAAGTAGGCAACAGATTTGGCTATGTTATACAAAGTACTTACATCCGAAGATAAGAACATGTGTGAAGACGCATCATCAAAGTCGTTTTTCAAAGAAGCAGCATTCGCGTAGCTAGGATTGACAGAAATACCGCCCGCACCACAAAGAATGACATCATCGTCTTCGCCGACAGCACCATTGTGCATATCGCTGCCATTGATGATTTCGGCGGTGTGAGTGGTCATCGTTTTGATGGTAGAATGATCGGAAACAGTTGAAAGCATGGTGAATACTGTAGTATGAATTTTTTAAAATTTGATAACGCTTTTGAAAAAGAGTGAGCATTAAATATTACTTATAGCGAATTGGACGTATTTGGCTGAAGCTCTGAAAAACAATAAACTGAAACCGTTGAGAAATCTACATTACATATTACTTATGGCGAATCGGACGTATTCGGTCGATGCGTTGAAAAACAAACAACTGAGACCGTTGAGAAAATCAAATTGAACGATATAATTTTTAAACGATTGAAGCTGTTTCAATAATTCAACTCAACGCTTGTGTTCATCTACTAATTTCTTTAGATCGTCAGTTGAGATCAATATTTTTAATTAGGAATATCGCTAAAAATTCACATATCTATATTTTCAGCTATTTTGCATGTCCGCAAGCTATTAATCTTTTTTTTTCATACATTTTGCACAGATTCGTATTTGATTATTGCACCACGTCACGCTAGCAAGATTTTGCACAACGTCATTTTAACAATGGCACAGAGATTTCTGAAAACGAGGCCTTTGTTTGGAACAGAGATTTTCAAGTGAAAGCACAATTCACTCAACAATAACACATCAGAACATCCGCTCATACATCACAAACACACAACAACAGCAACTATGCCGAAACGACCACCGACCCGATCAACAGAAGAAGCAAATTCTTCTAACAAATCTGCGAGGAAAAAGGGGCAGGAAGGAATCGCAGATGCGCAGAAGAAAGACGACGAAAAAGAAGAAGAACGCCTAGCACTCCTAGCTGCCGAAAAAGCCGAAAACGAACCCCTAGTAGCTGCCGAACAAGAAGGTCTAACTACAAAGACGAAGGATGATGACAATGCCCCCGTTAATATTGAACGCGTCCTTGATTCAGAAGCCAAAAGTGCAAGGGAAAATCTGGAAGGATACAAAGCTGCCGAAGCTGCAAAAGCTGCCGAAGCTGCAGAAGCTGCGAAGAAAGCAATCCTCCTCCTTGAGGAAACTACTGAACATGAAAAGAATAAGGAGGACGAAGGCCATAATACCGAAGCTGAGAAGGAAGAACAAGAGGAAGCAGCCTCTCAAGACAAAACCGAAAGCGAAAACACCAATGGTAAGAAACAAAATCATATTGATCAATATGATTTTATCAATGTTTATCCTACTAACTTTATAATTCAATCCTGACCGCAGCGACAAAAAAAATTGGTGTAGAAAAAAACAACGGTAAGAAAAAAATCATATTGATCAATATGATTTTTTTCATTTTTATTCTAATAACGTCATATTTTCTTAACAGAACTAGCAGAATGCGTGGCAATCGTAAGTGAAAGGAAGAATATCAGACAATTGCTGGAAAGGGACAATATTAAACAAATAGGAGTCTCTTCTATCGTTCACCAAATCTTTCAGAAAAAGGAAGTTCAAGTATCAATGTTAGAACTTCTCAGTCTGTTAAAGATCAGATGCTCCGACCTCTACATCTGCGAAACAAATCATCATTTTGTCAACACGACAACGGAACAATTCCGATTGTTGCAGAATTGGTTCAATAGTTGTATCGACGAAGCTACTACCAATAAAACCCTTGATATGGGCATCGAGTGCATCCTTTTTGAAAAGATTTTAGAAGACGATGATATTTATGAAGTACCATTTGTTCGCGCAACAGGAACGAAGTAAGTGTTCTGTTGAAACGTTTATCAAAATCATATTGATCAATATGAAATTTGACAACCATTCTTCATTTCCATGACTCATCTGTCAAAACACCATTTTATTTACAGAAAAGAAACAACTGTCAAACAAAAGAACGACTCCTATAAATTCTCCATCTCGGACAAAAAGAGGTCATTGGATTTTGTTATTACTGAAGATAACATACCCACATCCTTTGAAGAATGCATTGTTCAGGTATGTTTTCTTTCCTTTCACAATTTTCACAGTTAATTTTATCTAACAAATTCTCAGTTTGAAGATGGTTTTAAAATTAGCATCATTGACGGAATTCACCGATGCTACGCACTACTACAGTATCTGAAAGACAAGCAAGGTGAAGCACGATGGAAAAAACTTTTGAAGTGCAATCGAAATGTCTCTTTGAAAATGTTCGTCTTAAACAAAAGGTTTAAGCCGGAATTGAGCACACATATTATTGCCAAGCTTTTGTCCCTTCTCAAAGATTACTCATTTGAAATCTTTCAACAGAGAAGAGCCACAGTTGGACATACGTTCTTTGATGCAATTAAGAATACACTGGTAATGGAAGCAAAGCAAGGAGCCAAGGGGGATGACAGTTACTTGAATAGTGACCCAGTCAATGGTGAAAGAAAACACTTCTTCTCTAGAACAGGAAAGGAAAGAAAGGACCATCTGAAACGTTTCCTTCTCAGAATGCAGAGTATTCATAAAACGATGTGTAAAACTGACGCATATTTGAATCTTCTTATTGACAAGAATGGGCAAATCGTGAAGGATTCATCGTCGTTTTTGGCTGGGTTTGACAAAGATGCAGACAAAGTAAGTTTCAAAGTCGTTAAAAATGGTGTGAAGTATACTCATATACTAACTATGCTGCTCATATCTTCAGATTCATGAAATGATGTGGTCCGACATCTGCTCTACATATGGTGTGTTTGATAAATCACTTAAAAAAATGTCTCCAAACCACGCTTCAGTTACAAAATTCGGTATCACTTGGCAAGCTTTTTCTATCCTCCGAGTCCTGCAGCCCCTATTTTTGTCGAAAGAATATTCTGTACAATTGAGCAGCACTTGTTCCATTCTTCACGAAAACAAATCTTTAACAATAAATAGATTCCAGTACATTCAAGTACTGTCTGATGAATGCAGTACCGCCATGTTGAAACAGTTACCAGAAGCATTTAAAGATACAGAAACGCATACCGAACTAGCTGGTAAAAGTACCAAAAAAGGATTCCCGAACAAAGCCCAAATCAGACAGGTGTTCAGTTCCGAATTGCTGCGATTTCTTCTCAAAGCCTACACCATGCCAGAACCAGTAGATACAATCAATTTGGGAAGAATTGTGGACGCAATTGACAACGCCTCTTATAAACCAGACATTCTCAAAAATATATGGTCCCATTTAGCTACGGATGAAACATCAACATGGATACAGCTCATCGATAAAGCGCTATTCTATTACGTAGAATACTTGGTTGATTTCTGCAGAGTTAACACCTTCAGGAAAACAGGAATGCCGTTTATTGATATCTTGGCGAAGAAAAAAGCGTTGCTTTGTGAGTCTCTGTGTTTTGATGATACAGCACGGATTGAATATCGAAACTTCCTTAAGGACCCTTCCAAAAAGAAGTACGGAACAAAGGATCGTTACCAATACGCAATAAAAACTGGCATCTTCGAAAGCTCGATTCAGGCAAACTCTGACAAAGAATCTGATATTGACCCAAACAAAAATGGT
>Ga0115005_10003235_pt1 | contig 13016 bp, 11 predicted proteins | sample ArcOceMetagenome_FD_87163 | JGI IMG/M metagenome (GOLD analysis project Ga0115005, IMG submission 87163) | Marine eukaryotic phytoplankton communities from Arctic Ocean - Arctic Ocean - Greenland ARC118M Metagenome | ecosystem: Environmental > Aquatic > Marine > Oceanic | place: Arctic Ocean... | reverse complement strand
TTTTATTAAATAACTAATTACTTGATTTAAATCGATTTACATAAAATCTAACTTTATTAGAAGTACTTTCATTGTAATTGAATGATGAAATAGATTAGCGTTTTTAACTGTTTTTAAAGGCAAATAGCACTGTCATGTGAAATGACTTGTTCGAAGGTATTATGCCCATATGGGCAGACTATTTTCGTAATCAAAAGAATTATTTGATCAAACTTCAAAAAATATTGAAAACGTCAATGAAGTATTGTTCAGTATTTATCCCAATCCAGCATCCAATAGTATCCATTTTAAAGGAGTAGTTTTAGACGCTAAAGTTCAAATGTATGATCCTATTGGAAGAATGGTATGAGCATCACCAATTAATGTAGATAATAAGACCATTGATGTTTCAAAATTAAAAGGAATCTATGTAGTAACTATTCTTTCTCAAGAAAAAAGGAGCACTAAAGTTTTAGTGGTTAAATAATAAGTATGACCACGAACCTATAAAATTCACAAAGTTCTTATAAGTAGGCAAGAAGTTCGCAATACCTTATTTTAAGGTGCTAGCTTTATGCTTTTTTATTCCGTTTAATTTTCTCTTAAAACTACAAAATAAGAAGTTTTGCTTGGTGCTAAAAGGGGTTAAATGGTCTTCTGTTACACATTTAACTTTGTTAAAACCATTTTTCAATTCCGACGTCAATTGCTGTTCGTTGTATTGTTTTATTTGAAGACCGCTACATTTTTTAGGTCCATCTTGTGAAAATGTTCCAATTGTCAAAAACCCGTTCACAGATTTTCTTGCGATGCTCATATATTTTTTTATTTGGTCTGGCGTAGTGAGAAAATGAAAAGTTGCTCTGTCGTGCCAAATATCAAAAGTCATGTTTGGTTTAAATTCTGTAATGTCGCTTGCAATCCAATTTATTTTGTTCGCTTTCTCTCCAAGTCGTTTTTTTGCTTTTTCAAGTGCTGTAGCAGAAATGTCAAGAACACTAATATTTTCAAATCCGGCATCCAGCAGATAATCCACAAGTTTACTATCGCCACCTCCAATATCTATTATTTTAGCGGTCTTCTTTAGTCCGAACGAATGAATAAATTCAAGTGAAGTTTTTGGATTTTCTTGCGTCCAACTAACTTGGTCTGGATTTTTAGTTTCATAAACTGTTTCCCAATGTTTTCTGCTGTCTAATTTCATTGTTAAGTTCGTTTTTATACTTTGTTAGTCAACGTATTTACTTTACTTGAAGGTTTATCCAATTTAATATTTCTTTTAATGCAATTGGTGCTATTGTTTGTTCTATTTGGCCGTATTCACTTATTGAACCTGTTTTACATTCTTGAAACAAGTGATTTAAGTTTTTAAGTTCTTTTACTTTTACACTTGTATTTTTATTTTTTCTAAAATTATCTTCAATTATCTCTAAATTTTCTTTCGATGGAACTTGTAGGTCCATACTCCCGTTTATAGCGAGTACTGGGCAGTTTACTTTCGATAAATAAACAATAGGATCAAGCCTTATAAAATTAAGCATCCAGGGAGAAGATAATTGGTTTATTAGTGCAGTTTTTTGTTTGTCTGGTAACGCTGTACCATATTTTGATGTAAAGTATTTTGATAATGTATCTGAAACCAATTCATTCTCAATGCGCTGGTTTAATATTATTTCGTACGCACCTGCAAATATTTGCTGATTGTTTTCTACTAATTGTTTATGTATTCCCATTTGTGTTTCAATTTTATATTTTTGAAGCAAAAGCAGTTTATCTCCACGAAGAGCTGCGCCTGCCATTAAAACTATAAAATCGATATTTTCATTCTCTGATGCAATAATTGGTGCTATAATGCCACCCTCACTATGTCCAATTAGTCCTATTTTATTTTTGTTTATTTCTTTTCTTTTTTGAAGATATTCTATTGCATATTCAACATCTTTTGCAAAATCAAATGTTGTTGCTCCCTTAAAATATCCGGTAGATTTTCCTGTTCCTCTGTCATCAAACCTTAATACTGCTATTCCATTCTTAGTTAAGAAATCAGACAAAACAAGAAATGGTTTATGTCCCAATAATTCTTCATCCCTGTTTTGTGGACCACTTCCACTTATTAAGATAACTGCTGGAAAAACACCGTCTTTTTTAGGCAATGTCAATGTACCTGCCAAATGTATTCCTGCTTTTTTATTTTCAAAAGTGATGTCTTCTGTATAATAAGAATATGGCTTTATTGGTTCTTGTGGTCTTACAAGTTTTTCTTTTGCTATAATTTCTTTTGATAGATTCATAGGAAACGATTGTCCTCCTTGTTTGAAGGTGCCAACAATAATACTGTCTTTTCCTAAGGTTCCTTCATATGTTATTTTTGCATTGGCAATTGTGATTTTCAAGGTTGCGTTTTCAAAACCAGTAGTTGTTGTAGGGATTCCTTTTACTCCTTGATCTGGACTGTCCATAGTAGCACTCACCACATTATCGATTTTAGTAATATTAAATACAAGTCTTAATTGTGTTCCTTGCACTTTTAATCTACCATTCCAATGTCCTGTAATATCTTGACCATGCATTGACAATGTCGTTAATATTGTGAATAAAATGAGGGTTATCTTCTTCATAATGGTTTAGTATAATTGAAAAATTAAAAATTTAGATAGAACTTCTGCGAGTAGAAGCGATATGATAAATAAAATAATAGGGGTTTTCCCTTTTGCATTTGAAGCCACTTTAATACCATTAAATAATAAGGAGATATACCATACTAAAAAGAGGATTGCAATAATTCCAAATACAATTAGTATACACAAATTTGAAGATGAAATTTGGCTAATTAATTCTGGGTTAGCAAATTGAATAACATTGTTAGTGGCTTTTTGAATAACACCATTAATATTAAAAAATGGTAGGAGATAAAAAGGAGCTCGAGCAACTAAGGCTGCATTAACGATATCTATTAATCTTGTTTTTTTATTTATATATTTACTTGAGATGTATAAAAATAACACCAAACAAAAAATATTAACCAGGTTATCGAGTAGCGCTTGATAAGGTAAAGAGGTAGGTACAATGTGAACATCTATAACTCCATCGAATCTAATATTGAAGACATAAGCAAAAAAAGACCCAAGAAGTGTAAAGAAGATACCTACTAGAAGTAGTGTTTTTTCTGAGTATTTTTCAAAAGGCTTAAATAATAATATTTTCATAATCTATTTTTTTTTAGGAGGTTAATTCTTTCAATAATATCATCAAGTTTATTTCTTACCGTTGGATAGCTTTTTCCAATTTTTATTGCCATTTTTTTGAGACTGCCACTTGATAGAATAAATTCAAATATAAAATTTTGATCTTCAGAGGAAAGTTGGAGCAAAATAGGAAGTGAATAATTTCCAGAAATCACTGTTTCACAACTAGAACAAGATAACTGGCTCAGGATTAGAGACTTTTCGCAACTTGGGCAATATACAGGGAGTTTTTTCATCGTACTAAATATTTAATGTGATATAAAAATAAAAAAAATAATTGATATTATTAACAAATACTTTAACTAAATTAATAAATTTATTAATTTAGTTAAAGTATTTGTCTTCTAAATTAAGTTTTATTTAGTAGGTGTCTATTTGTTTGCTACCGGTCTTTTATAGGAAGTTGTGCCTTGTCTTTCCAAGAGTTTTCTTAACAAAAATTAGCTTTGGTAAATCCTGTAAGATTTACCAAATGTGAATTTATCAAACCGTAGATTATATGTGGTATTATCAAGTGTTGCTATTGCTGCTTTTCCATTTCAAAATTCAAAATAATTCCTGATTTACTTTCAACTGTAGCAGTACAAACCGCTTTTTATTCTTCTATTTTGCGCATTACAACGTTCATTTTTTGCGCTTTACCTTCTGGAGAACTATTTAAATAATTCAATTCAAAATTGCATTCTGACTTCCATTTGATTTTTGGCTCCGCCGTTTCTAAACCATCAGCAGATTCTTTTTGAGGTTTTTCAAACCGCTTTATAATTAAACTGGGCATTTGATAGTTTGTAGATTATGCCTTAAAGGTTCCAATTTTAAAATCAGCACAAGTTATATCTTGTGATTTTGTGCAACTCGAAAGCAATATAAGCGCAAAAAGGTATCGTATTTTTATAGGCTACGTTTGGTTTATTTGTGATGTTTGCCAACGTTTTTCTATAGGATTAGTTGCGGATTTTAAGCGAATAATTTCGGAAGTAAAGCTAGAATTAGCAATAAATTATAGGCGGTGTTGTATCCAGTTATTTTTTAATATTTTATTTCTTCGGTCAATACAATCATCGGATTTATTAAAAAACTCTTTTTCTGAAGGCATAAATTTCTCCAAAATCTTTACAGAATTTAGGTTATTAGTATCAACATCGGCTGTTATTTTTTTCGTTTTCATTTTCTCAAAACCTAATGAGATTAGTCCTTTGGTTATTTCAGTTCCGAATCCTTTTCTCCAACTTTTTTATTTTTATCATTATAAAATATTGAATAATCTAATTTCCAATAATTCAGAAGTTTAACTGAAAATTATTTACTGTCAATATTAAAATTTGTAGTAACCTGTTCCTTTGTAGTAATTAAAAAAAAATAATAAAATTGTAGTCAAATATTTTTTAATGAAGATTGTTTTTAATGTTTTCTAGCGGCTTATATAGCGCACAAAGTTCTCGTTTATGGGGATTCATTTAAAGGTAAGAGGAACTTTTGTGTTCGATGCGCATTTTTGTTTAAATGCGGTAAAAACGGTATGCATTCCTAAAATTAAAGGCCTCTAAAAAAGTGAGAATACGCATTGGAAAAGTAAAATATTGATTCGTGTTTCTTTACTTTTTTTTGCAATCGACGTATAAATATAAGCCTATGCTTTATTCCAGTTTTTTATTTTATGTCCCCAAACGGCAAATAATAGAATGATCATATAACAGGGTATTAAAATCCAATAACTATCTGTAGAAGCTGTTGCCAGTGCAGTGGACTCTTGAACTCCGTTTGCAATCAATTCAATTTTATGAGCATCTACAATTCTACCATACAAAGGCGGAATTATTGCGCCTCCAGAAATTGCCATTATTAAGAGTGCAGATCCAGTTTTGGTAAATTTCCCCAAACCTTCTAAAGTTAAAGGCCAAATTGCAGGCCAAACCAATGCGTTTGCAATCCCTAGTGCCGCTACAAATAAAACAGAAACATATCCTGTTGTGTTTAAAATACAGCAACTAAAAATGATTCCTAAAATAGCACTTGCTATTAAAGCTGTTTTTTGTTGTACGTATTTTGGGATTAAAAATACTCCTAAAGCATAGGTTGCAACCATTGCCAATAAGGTGTAAGTGGTAAAGTATTTCGCCGCTTCACCTGTAAAACCAAGTGAAATTCCATAGGCAATAATCGTATCTCCCGCAATTACTTCTGCACCTACATATACAAACAATGCTAAAACGCCCAGCCACAAGTTAGGAAATTGGAGAATGCTTGTTTTCGCAGTTGCACCTGCTACTATTTCTTCAGTTTCAACTGCTTCAACCGGTGGTAAAGGAGCCTTTCTTATTAAAACACCCAATACAAATAGCACAATTGCCATGATAAGATAGGGCATAAAAACACTGTCTGCCATGGTATCTAGTAAGCTATTTTTTTCTTCTAAAGTTGCAGCATTTAATTTTTCTTTCGTTTCATCAATTCCTGATAATAACAATGCCCCAAAAATTACAGAACCTAAAGCACCCGCAATTTTATTTGCAATTCCCATGATAGCAATGCGCTTTGCACCACTTTCTATAGGTCCTAAAATAGTAATGTATGGGTTTGCAGCTGTTTGTAATATAGTCATTCCAACTCCTTGAATGAAAATACCGGTTAGAAAAACCCAATAGGTTCTTGCTTCTGCGGCAGGAATAAAAACCAAAGCTCCAATAGCCATAATAAGGAGTCCTAAAGACATTCCTTTTTTGTAGCCAATTTTATTTAAAATATAAGAAGCTGGCAATGCCATTACTACAAATGAAATATAAGAGGCAGACGCAACTAAATAAGATTGTGCATCTGTAAGTTCATTGATGGTTTTCATAAACGGAATCAATGCCCCATTTATCCATGTGACAAAGCCAAAAATGAAAAACAAACTCGCAATGATTACAATTGCTGTGGTATTATTTTTTTGTTGCATGCTGTATGTTTTAGTTTAGTACCGCTAAAACTACATTCTTTATTCGTAAAAAAAAGGATTTTAAAATTTAAATTTATAAAAGTGTACGCTCCGTGTTATTTCATCAGAAAATCTTTTAAATCCTGATAACTAGTTACTTTTATCGCCACTTTTTTATTGTTGATGACTTTCTGAATTTGTGCTGGAATTTCTACTTTAACCGGCAATGTTTCTTCAACAACATCTAAAAACTTTACGGGATGCGCAGTTTCAAGAAAAATACCAAATTCATTTTCTTTTAAGCCATATTTTTTTAAACCTAAGTATCCAACAGCTCCGTGTGGTTCTGCTACATAACCAGAATTTTTATAAATTAATTGCATGGTTTCGCGGGTTTCATCATCTGAAAAGCTATATGAAGAAAACGCGCTTTTAAGAGCTTTTAAATCGTTGTTGAATAATTTTTGAATCCTGATAAAATTACTGGGATTTCCAACATCCATGGCGTTAGAAATAGTTGCTTTAGAAGGTTTTGGATCATATTCACCAGCAACCAAATATTTAGGAACGGTATCATTTATATTGGTAGAAGCCACAAAGTGTTTAATTGGTAAACCCAATTTTTGCGCCATAATTCCTGCACATATATTTCCGAAATTTCCACTTGGTACAGAAAACACAAGGTCTTTATTTTTTTTGTGTAATGCTTTATAAGCAAAGAAAAAATAGAACATTTGTGGCAACCATCGTGCAATATTTATTGAGTTTGCAGAGGTTAGTTTTTTGGTGATTTCAGTATCTAAAAAAGCAGTTTTCACCATCTCTTGGCAATCATCAAAAACACCGTCAACTTCCAAGGCTGTAATGTTTTGTCCTAAAGTTGTCAATTGTTTTTCCTGAACATCGCTTACTTTTCCTGAAGGATATAAAATCACAACATTTACTCCTTTAGCTCCTAAAAATCCGTTGGCAACTGCGCCACCGGTATCTCCAGAAGTAGCAACTAAAACCGTAATTTCTTCTGTATTTCCTTGGTTGAAATACTCTAAACATTGCGACATAAATTTTGCGCCAACATCTTTAAAAGCCATCGTTGGACCGTGAAACAGTTCTAAAGATGCAATATTATCGTCAATTTCTACCAAAGGAAAATCGAAAGAAATTGTTTTTTTAATAATTTCTTTTAGTTTTTCAGTGGGAATCTCATCACCTACAAACTGCTGTATTGCTTCGTAGGCAATTTCGTGATCTGTATACTCAGAAATATTGGCAATAAATTCTTTAGAAAGCGGTGTAATATTTTCTGGAAAATAGATTCCCCTGTCTTTTGCAAGACCTTGTACAACTGCATTTTTAAAAGTTGATATTGGCGATTTGTGATGTAAACTGTAATACTGCATTATTTTGGATTTTGGTGCTCGATACCATTTTCTAATTTTTTAAAAAGCACTCGAACGAATAGATGTGTTGTCACATCGAGTGCATTTAATGTTTTATTAAATTTGTAGCGAGACGTGTTATATAATTTTTATTCCTTCTGGGTTCACTTTTGAAATAAACATTTCAAAATCAATTCCTGTATTTTTATAATTTTCTTGAATACTTTGATAGACTTTTTTAGCGATTTCGTCACCTTTACAGAGCGCAAAAATTGTGGGTCCAGAGCCACTAATTCCAGCACCTAAAGCGCCTGCATTCAGGGCACTATTTTTTACTTCGTCAAAAAATGGAATTAAAGTTTTACGAGCAGGCTCTGCAACAACATCTACTAATGAATTACTAATGAGTTTGTAATTGTCTGTGTACAAACCACTAATTAAACCACCTACATTTGCCCATTGTGTAACGGCATCTTTTAATGTTATTTTTGTTGGTAAAACAGCTCTAGCATCTTTTGTTTTTATAGCTATTTGTGGATGAATAGCCACAACCCTCAATTCACTAGGAACTGGTAATTTTATAATTTCTAAAGGTTCGTAACTTCTAACCAATACAAAACCACCATAAATGGCTGCAGCCACATTGTCTGCAATTTGGGTTCCACAGGCAACTTCTTCACCGAACATTGCAAATTTAGTAAGCTCTAAAGTAGAATAAATATTTCCTAATAATTGATTTGCACCAAAAGCTGCACCTGCTGCACTTGCGGCAGAGCTACCGAGTCCACTTCCTGGAGAAAAACCTTTGTGAATTGTGAGTTCAATTCCGAAATTAGCATTTGCGGTATGTAGCATTTTCTTAACAACTGCACTTGCTGCATTTTCATCCACATTATAACTTAATTCTGCACCCGTAATACTAGTTATGTAAACACCCTTTTTAGCCGTTTTAGTAAACGTCATATCATCTCCAACAGCAGCTACAGCAAAACCCAAAGAATCAAATCCGCAGGATACGTTCGCAACGGTGGCAGGGGCAAATATTTTTAAATAATCCATTTTTTTAATTTTACACTATTTGGTTTGGTAAGGAATTACTCGCTTACTAAAAGGGGAACCGTATTATTTATTTCCAATTCTAATTACATCTGCAAAAATACCAGAAGCAGTTACATCTGCGCCTGCACCAGCACCTTTTATAATCAACGGGTTTTCTGGATATCGGTCTGTGAAAAATAAGACAATATTATCACTTCCTTCTAAATTATAAAAAGGATGCTCTGGAGCAATGTGTTGCAACCCAACACTTGCTTTTCCATCCACAAATTCTGCCACATATTTTAAACGACAGTTTTTATCTTTTGCTGCTTTATATATGTTTTTAAAATGCCCTTCATTTTTTGTTAGGGAAGCATAGAAATCTTTATTATTCGTGGTTTTTAGACTTTCTTCAGTTAAAAAAGAATTGTTAGAAATAGCTTCTAATTCTAACTGATATCCACTTTCTCTAGCTAAAATTAAAATTTTTCTAGCAACATCAACACCGCTCAAATCAATTTTTGGATCTGGTTCTGTATATCCTTCTTTTTGAGCTGCGGCAACCACATCACAAAATGATACATTTTCGTTAAAATTATTGAAAACAAAATTTAAACTTCCAGACAATACTGCCTGAATTTTTTGAACGCGATCTCCAGAGGTAATTAAATTTTTAAGAGTATCTATAATTGGTAAACCAGCACCAACATTTGTTTCGTATAAGAACGAAGCGTTGTACTTTTTAGAAACTTCTTTTAAAGTCTTATAATTATGAAAGCTAGAAGCACATGCAATTTTATTACAAGTTACTACAGAAATGCTTTCACGTAAGTAATTTTCATACACTTCAGAAACTTGCTGATTTGCCGTGTTGTCTATAAAAACACTGTTTCTATTATTGCATTCTTTTACTCTTTTGCGAAAGAGTTCTAAGGTCGTGGGCACTCCATTTTTTAAATTTTCTTCCCAGTTATCTAAGTTGATGCCGTTGGCGTCAAAAAACATTTTTCTAGAATTAGAAATTCCGATAACTCTAATATTTAACTTTAGGTTTTCCTTTAAAAACTTTTTTTGTTGCTGCACTTGTGCTAAAAAACGTTTGCCAACATTACCTACACCAGTTACAAATAAGTTTAGTTGTTTGATTCTTTCTTCAAAAAATTGTTCATGTAAAATATTTAATGCTTTTTTTGCATCCTTTTTATTGATAACAGCAGAGATGTTTTTTTCGGATGAACCTTGCGCAATGGCTCTAATATTTACGTTATTTTGTCCTAAGGCACTAAACATTTGTCCACTTAAACCTTGGTGATTTTTCATGCTTTCGCCTACGACAGCGATAATTGCCAAATCGTTTTCTAAAATAATTGGTTTTATTTTCTTTCTTTCTATTTCGCTGCTAAAAGTTTCGTCTAGAAGTTCTTTTGCTTTTGAAGCATCATTTTCATAAACACCCACACAAATTGAATGTTCAGAAGAAGCTTGTGTTATGAAAACAACATTTATTTTTTGTTGTGAAAGTGTTTCAAACAACCGCTTGGAAAAGCCAGGAATACCAACCATTCCTCCGCCTTCTAAAGTAATTAAGCTAATATCTTCAATATGTGAAATCCCTTTGACCTCATTCCCGTTTTTAGGATTTTTACAGATTAAGGTTCCTAATTGCGCTGGATTAAATGTGTTTTTAATTCGAATTGGAATTCCTTTTCTTAAAGCAGGTTGAATGGTGGGTGGATATAAAACTTTTGCTCCAAAATGAGACAATTCCATTGCTTCTTCATACGAGATTTCCGAGATGGGATATGCTTGTTTTACAACGCGTGGGTTTGCAGTAAACATACCAGGAACATCCGTCCAAATTTGTAATTCTTCAGCGTTTAAAGCTGCGGCATAAATAGCAGCAGAAAAATCAGATCCACCTCTACCTAATGTTGTTACCTCTCCCGAAATATTAGAAGAAATGAAGCCGCCTAAAACGGTTACCTGATGTTTGTTTTCTGTAAAAAAAGAGTTGATTTTTTCATTGGTAATTTTAAAATTTACCTGCGCATTTAAATAGGAATCATTTGTAATTATTAATTCTCTACTTTCTTTGTGGGTCGCATCAAATATTTCTTTTGCAGCATTTGCAATGATGTAGGAAGACAATCTTTCACCAAAACTACATACTTTTCCGAGTGTTTTATTCGATAATTCTTGTAATAAAAAAACACCTTCAAACATAGAGGATAGTCTTTCAAATAAATAAGTAACTTCATTTGAAACAGTTGTTTTATTTTTAACAATCAAAGCATCAATAATCTGATAATGCACTGCTTTAATGGTTTCTAAAATTTCTTTAGTAATCTGTATATCCACCAAAGCACTATTTGCGGCAGCTAAGAGTTTGTCTGTGGTTTTTCCAAATGCGGAGACCACCACTGCAATTTTATGGTTTTTAGATTCGGTAGCAACAATGGCTAAGACCTTTTGTATGTTTTCTGAGTTTGCGACAGACGAACCGCCAAATTTTAATACTTTCATTAGTAATAAATAGTTTGTGTAATTTATTCTTTTACTGATTGTATTCCGATATAATTCGAAATTATATATGACCTAAGTTGATATGAATATATAGAACCCTTAAAGGGTAATCGTATTTGAAGATGTGCGTAGAATGCTATCCATAGAAATGCCAACCATAGAAATAGTTTGAATGCCTTTTATGTTTGAATTTAGAATATGCACGAAGCAAAAGTATTCTTTATATTTAATTTGCACTTATAAAATATAAATTTTTTTATAAAATAGCATAATTAATGTGTTTTTGATAAAATTAGTGCGCTAAAATTTAGAATTGTAGACTACTTCGTGAATAATATTGCTTTTTCTTTAATGATCGTAGCAATTGGTTTATTTTCAATTTTACTTTCTAACCAAGATAAAATATCTAAATACAAGAATGCTCTTTTCTCATATGGATGGTTTTCAAACTTTTTTAATTTAAAGTGAATTTTTTTAAACTCGTTTTTAATTTCATGCGGAAAGACATCACTTAAATCTCTAATAGAACTCAGAAAAACTTTTTGAACCTCTTGCAGATTTTCCATTTTTAATAAGAACTTATAGGTATCTACAAACTGTCTTTCTAAATCGTAATCTAAACCGCATTCATAATGTGCTATTAAATTTAAAATACGTGCAAAACACTGTAAATCTCCTGCCGCATTTAAGTCTTTAGATCGAATAATTTTTTGTAGATACGCAATACAAAGTTTATTTTTACCCATTCCAAAGTACAAGCAAGCAATTTTGTAGTACAATAAAATAACGTAATGATTGTCTAATCTATTTTTATATTTTTCAATTTTCGAATTAATTATAGCTACTAAATACTCTCCTTCCTTAAAAGAACCTTCTAAAAAGTGTAAGTGCAATTTGTTGGAATAAAAGTATAGGAAAATTAGTAACTCTGTATTTGTGTTTAAAGGAATTTCTTTGTTTTCAATTTCTGTTTCAAAAGCTTTTAACTGTGCTTTAAAGGTGGAACCTTTTTTTACTAAAAAGGAAGCTTCCAGTAAGTAGTTTTTAGATTTTAAATAAAAAACAGGATGTGTATTAATTAATTTAGAACTGTTAAATAAATTGACACATTTGCTCGCATATTTATAGCTTAATAAAAAATCTTGAGTTAAAAAACTACGCCATAAATGGGCTTTGTACAACCATAGTTTTTCTCTAAATCCCAGTGTATTAAAGTCATATTTTGGCATTTTATCATTAAAATAAGTCTCCACAAATTGCACCTCTTTCTCGTTTTTTACATAGCCTTTTTGCAAGAGATGGCTATATAGCTGCAAAGACAAGTTAGAGAGTTTACTAGCAATTACATTTTGTTGACTGAGTTCTTTGGCTTGCACAGAAAGTTGATCTGCTCGGTTACTTAAACTTCTTGTAATGTATTGTGTTTCGATAACTTTTTCAAGTTCTACAATCTCATAAGCAATATTCTTTTCTTCATTTTCTAAAGCCATATTTTTGGCTTTTTCTAAGAGTTTTAAACTTTGTTTGTACAATCCTTTTTGATACAAAACGGTTGCAAAATCTAATTGTTCTCTAATTTGAATACGCACATTTTTGTGTGCAGGGTTTAAACGAAGACTTATTAATATTTGCTTGTATAAATGTGCTTTTAAATTAGAAAGTTGCTGCTTAGAAACAATTCCACTTCCTATAATTACTTTTTCATCATATACTTTTAATTTTTCTAAAAACTTAAATAAAGAGAAAAATTTGGCATCAATATTTCCGTCTAATCTACCCACATAGAGATTAAATTGCCTCTTTTCAGACTTTGTTAAAGACTTAATTAGTACAAAAAGAGCATCATTTTGTTGATTGGCGGATGTAATAATTTTGCTCATAATATATTGATAATCAATTTTTTAATTATTATTGATTTGTTTTAGAAATCGTATG
>Ga0115005_10003234_pt1 | contig 13018 bp, 16 predicted proteins | sample ArcOceMetagenome_FD_87163 | JGI IMG/M metagenome (GOLD analysis project Ga0115005, IMG submission 87163) | Marine eukaryotic phytoplankton communities from Arctic Ocean - Arctic Ocean - Greenland ARC118M Metagenome | ecosystem: Environmental > Aquatic > Marine > Oceanic | place: Arctic Ocean... | reverse complement strand
TGCGTCGGAGGGAGTACCCTAGCCCCAAAATGATGGCGATTCACTCATCACCATCCTCAAGCTTCATTGAGCTCAATATTTGTTCAATCTCTGGATTCAAATTAATTAAATTCTTAGCAATATCCATTAGCGGAAGCCCCATCCATTCCCAAATTCTGACATGGGACTGCTGATCAATAACTTTTGCCAGGTATTCAATATCCCATTCATGCCAATTGTTATTGGCTTCAAAAATATTGGCGCATTGATCCGAAAAACGTAAAATGTTCAATAAGTTTTCTGACTCCCGAGACAACCCACCATTACGATTAATAACTTCATCACTTGAATGGTGATACTTCACTAATTCTGAAATTTGTTCTGAAATCCCCCAGTGGCGACACACCATATAACCAACCTCAGCATGATCATAACCAAGTATGCCATTTTCAATTTCACACTTTTTAGCTTCACAATGTAAGCTTTTGGATTCAACTTTTTCTAAATAATAGGGGATATGTTCCATCATAATAAAGCTGCCTATGTCATGTATTAGCGCAATCAAGTAAGCCTTCTTCTTATTGACGTTCATTTTGATTGAGCATTTAGCCACCATGTCTGATATCAACGCACATCGCAAACCATGTATCCAAAGATTTTTTTGACTCTGCTTTGTAGCTTTAAATGTGTTCTTTAGGCCAAATGCACTGACGTATTGCATGATATTTTCAGTTCCAATTCGGGTCACTGCTGACTCAATTGTTGATATACTAGAACCCATCGAATAAGTCACTGAATTAGCAATTTTAAGAATAGTTGCAGTCAACATTGCTTCGCTTTTAATAAAATTAATAAGCTTTTCATAAAATTTATCATCCTTACGATCCAGTGCGATAATTTCAGAAATTACATTAGGTAATAATGGTAATTCATTAACGTTATTGCTTAGTTCTTTTATCGTAGGGTATCCGACGCCAATCATTTAACTCACCTTTTGTTTTGATATTACTTAAAATACCATAAATTACATTTCTTGGCATTAAATATAACTCACATTTAACGCATTTATTATTGACTTTTTTGTATTTATCTGATATTGTTGTCTTAATTATATTATATGAGTAAAGTTATGGCTTATTTGAGCAGGAATGATGCGGAAATTTCAAAATTTAAAATTTTTTCATCTGATCATTCACTCTCTAGAGTTAGTAGTGAAAATAAATTGATGCGGAAAGAATTGGTTAAAAAAGAGTTATTAATTGCTAAGCTTTTGAAACAAAAAAATTACAGTGGCTCTTTTGAGAGTTTTGTTAACGGAAATGTTTAAAAAGTGTTGAAAAACGATTAGTAATGTTTTAACTTATATGAATAAGTTCTGGTTTCAAACATTTAATATTAGGAATGAAAATAAATTATGTCAACTGAGTTAGATCGAGCTAAAAATTACATTGAATTTCAAATTACACAACATAATGATCGTATTTTAGATCTAAAGAAAAAAGGCGAAGCTAAAAGCTCTAAACTTTACTTGTTTTATCAAGAAAGTATTAACGCTCTTAACTCTGAACTCGAATCGTTGTTAGAAAAAAGGTCTTCTAGCACTTAGATTTTCTACCTTATTTTTTCGAGGTTGGCGACTCCCCCTTCTCTGTATCCGTCGCCAGCCTCAACTTAAGGCCCCTAATTAAGCTTTTTCAACGCCCTATCAAATTCATCAAACATCTCTTCCTTAACCGTTAAAATTAATTCCTGATATTCATCATTATAATAGTTCCTAGTGTTGCACATTTTAGCAAATCGACGTGTCCTCTTATTAATTATATTTCCAAAATTATTCAATCGTTCAATTCCATCGTTGTGATTACGAAGATGACCTGATTGCATTATGGTTAATTCATTAAAAATTTTCACCTTATCGTTATAATCCTCAACTTCAGCCTTACTTTTCGCCAAGGAACCTTGATGATCAACTTGCATCTCAAATTCTTCGATTATTAACTTATCTTTCATTATTTGATTACGATCTTTTTCTAGGTCATCTTCATAACTTCTGTACTGCTCATCCCCTAAATGAATATAAAAATAGTTACCAAGGCACTTTCTCAAGGCTGATTTTTCTAGAATAAAACTGCCATTAGGTTGGGTGCCATAGTCACGCTTATCTGCCAAGTCGAATATGTTATTATCAACAACCCCTATTGGGAACCCTAACGACATATCCTTAGGATCAATTGACTCGTTGGAATCCTCAGAGAATGCACTATATGACATCACCATTAATCCCATTATTGCTATATATTTCATCATATTAAACAAAACCTATTTCATAATATACGTTCTCAATCGCCATACAACGACCCATTGAAAGCACACTATTTTTATTAATTCACAATTTTCTTTTATCTAACCACATGTTTGTTCCAGTGGACTTTATCTTCCACCACCTTTCCTTGTTATTCAGTATATCACAGCGTAACTAAAAAAATAAAATAATGGCGGTAATTAAATTGACAAAATAATATATTAACTGTATAATAAAGTTATTAAATTAAAGGAAAAACACCATGCCTAAATACAATGCATTCTTGATCAACCCGTTTACTTGTACGGTATCTGAAGTGACTTTAGAGAAAAAGGATATCAGCCTCATCTACAAAAATTTGGACTGCCGCACTTTCACAATTGGGGCTGCACTCACTGAATCTGAAGACCCTGATGTGCTAATGGTGGATGATGAAGGCCTGTTCGTAGACATGGATGTGCAACGCTTTTTTAAGTTTAATGATTTACCCCCTCGGTATCGGTACGATGGAAGTAATCAGTTTGCAGGCAAGGGCTTGATTGTTGGTAGCGATACTGAAGGCGGTTCTCAAGCCCCTAAAATTTCCATTGAGGCATTACGAGGCATGATTTCTTGGGAATCGCGTGCTCGTGAAGACCTTCTCTCTCAAAACACTGGAGCATAATGAAGAACCAGACTTTTCGGCAATGGATTAATCATGACGATTAAAGAAATAGAGGGGATTAAATAGCATGAATAAGTTCATAAAAAGATTATTTTGCTTTCACTCAAACTGGAAAGAGGGCAGGCATCCATTCAGTAGTTATGGTGGAATGGATTACTACACAAACGATTTTATTCCTTGGACATGTAATACTTGCGGTAAAGTGAAATATTTTAAACTTCTTAATCCACCTATCCAGTTTATATCATCTAATCAAGATAAAGACGCAGGTTTTAGATAATGGCCCCACGTAAACGCAGCAAAGGCCCAGAATGGCTTTAGCATAATACTAACAGGAATCAAGCTCGGTACTTTAGTGCCGAGTAGTTCACGACCTTCTCTCTCAAAACACTGGAGCAAAATAAGATGCCTTTAACTGACATTCAAAACAGCACCATCCTAGACTATGCTGGTGATCAATCAGTAGGCGTTATCGCTTACTTTAACGATGAATCCAGTATAACGACGATGAATGAATCTGATACGGTAACAATAGCGACCATCGCCAATGCACTTTACCGCACTGGCGAAGCCATTATGACGGATCACACCTACGACAATATTGTCATCAAACACTTAACGTCACTCAATCCTGATAATGCTTTTCTACATGGTGTTGAGGCCGAATCGCTTAACTTAGGAAAGGGCGTAGTGATGCACCCGTCACCTATGCTTTCCACAAACAAGGTTTACACCTTCAAAGAAGTGGAAAACACGTTATTTGATCCAATCAAAGACGCTTGCCTTGACTTGGGCATTGATTTTAAAACTGTTTTGTTCCGCATGACACCCAAACTGGATGGTTTAGCAGGGCGTGATGATGGCAAACACTTAGTCACACGAGGCGACGGCTCAAAAGGGTCTGATGTTACTCGTAATTTTGATCGTGGGTTAAAGGTTATGGGTGTTGCAAGCAATGACCATAGCCGAGGGCAGGGTGTGGGTGAAATTGTTGTTCTCAAATCTTACTTTGAAGACAAGCTATCCGAACACTTCGTTCATCCACGCAACTTTATGACAGGCCTTGTTAAAGCCGACAATGTAAATGAACATGCTGCTGAGGCGCTTCAGAATGGCGCTGCTGTGTTTATGCCCTATGTAGGCTTACCGTCATGGAACGGAACCGCAAAAGAGCTCACAGGCGATTTTGAAAGCATTGTGAACAACGTATTGGTTTCTGTTGATTCCTTTGTTGATGGTGCTGTGCTAGAGGTAGACAATGCAGACATTAAACATCATTTAGGTGCAACAAAGCGCCACCACCGCTGGCAAGTTGCGATTAAGCAAAATACTCAGACAGGCATAACGACGGTTAAAGAAGTGATCTCACAAGTGGGACGCACAGGTAAGATCACCCCTGTTCTTCTCGTGGAACCCATTCACCTTTCAGGCGCAACGATCTCTCGCGTGACTGCTCACCACTACGGGATGGTTAAGTCCTTGAGCATTGGTAAAGGGGCGATCGTTGAGTTAGTCAGGTCAGGAGAGGTGATTCCTAAGCTAATCGCCGTTAAGCAAACAGGTGTGGTTGATATTCCAGATGATTGCCCTAGCTGTGGCCATGCGCTTGAGTGGGAGAGTGACTTTCTTCGTTGCCCTAATACGTTATTGTGTACCGCCCAACAGGAAGGTCGGTTGGGTCATTGGTTTGAAACCCTGGGTAATGTGGATGGTTTTGGCCCCGCTACAATCTCGCGGCTTGTCCATTCTGGCATACGTGACGTTTCTGATATTTTTTCCATGGTTACGGGTGACTTTTTAAATGCAGGTTTTGGTGCGGGTGAAACCAAGGTCTTGCTTCGTGAGTTAGATCGATGCAAAAGTGAAAGCGTTGAAGATTGGCGCTTCTTGGGTGCTTTTGGTGTTCATTTCTTAGGGCGTGGTGCCAGTGAAAATCTTCTTGAAAATGCCACACTAAACGACATCTTTAATTTAAGCCAAGCAAAGATACAAACTTTCGATGGGTTCGGTGAAATTACAGCGAAGTCCATTGTGGGAGGGCTTGCCCACATCCATGAGGAGTTTAACAAGCTGATGGCGGTTGGATTCAACTTGGTCGAGACGGCTTCTGTGGACGCGGATTCCTTAGATAACTTCATTGTTGGCAAAAACATTGTCTTTACAGGAAAAATGATACTAGGTTCACGCGACGACATGAAAAAGGGCGCTAAACTGATGGGTGCTAAAGTCCAAAGCTCGGTCAATAGTAAAACGGATTTTCTGATTTGCGGTGAAAATGTAGGTGCAGCCAAAAGCAATAAAGCACGCGACCTTGGCGTGACGCTTCTCACTGAAGCTGAGTATATTGAGCGGCTCGCTTAACTTAATTAGATCGCTCCCAAATGCCGCACATCGTTGCGGCATTTTTTCTCTTAAAACACAATAACCACCAAAATAACTTGACAATAATGTCGTTAGGCTGTATTATTTGTTTATAAGTTTTACTAATTAAGTAGGTTATTTATGTTTTTACTCATTGACGATTTAAGGAATATAAACGTTGATTTTATTGCGAGAAATGCAGAGGCAGGGCGTGAATCTTTAAGTCGCCTTAATGGGCTGCTGACGCATGTTGTTTTTGACCACGACCTCGGTGAAGAGGAGTCTGGCTACGATGTGCTGGTATGGGGATTATCCAGAGGGCTTATCCCGCAACATGTGCAACTTATTACCGACAACCCAGTGGGCAGGGATAACATGATCGCCGCCCTGGTCCATGATGGTTACACCTCGAAGAATCGATTAGAATATTTTAAAGAAAACAAAGGAACAAACAATGCTTAAAGTGAATGTTACTGCTGAAAACTTAAATGGCCTGCTCTCAAACATGCTATTGCTAAACATTGACCTTAACCCAGCCAAAGCAAAAGAAAATCTTGCCAAGCTTCATGGCGCACAGGACTGGGAAAGCCTAGTCAACTCAACGGATGTCGCTCAATCCGATCATATGAATGAACTACAACTACAAGAAAAGATTTCTGAAATTATTATGGGCTATTGTGAAGGCATTGACCATTTAGAACTTAATGCTTGTGACCTGCTAAAAATTACTGACCGTATTATTTTAGCCGTTGATATACACAATATTAAGAACGCCGAAATTAACGTAAATTAATCAGTTAAAGGATGTAATTATGACAAGGTTTACTCGGAAGATTCCATCACATATGTTTAATATATGGAGTGAATTATTTTATAAGAGTGGTGGATTTTATAATTATAATCCAGCCCACCACTACCAGCATGGTACATCTGCTCACTATGTGTGGGTGGATTGTTCTTTTGAAAACGTTTCTGATTATAATAATTTTATGAACGCATATAACAAAATCCCTGAAATCATATCAGAGACTAAACGTTCTAAGTTAAAAACTATTAAAATGCGCTTTAAATATTACATTAATAAATTAATCAATACAAAATTAAGGTAAATAACCAATGATTAAAGTGAATGTCACTGCTGAAAACTTAAATGGCCTGCTCTCAAACATGCTATTGCTAAACACTGATCTTAACCCAGTCAAAGCAAAAAACAATCTTGCCAAGCTTCATGGCGCACAGAACTGGGAAAGCCTAGTCAACTCAACTGATGTCGCTCAATCCGATCAAATTGTGATCTTTACAGGCACACACTTCACGATCGGTAGTACGGATTGCCAAAACTGGACAGCCTATACAGAGGGCGAGATATACGATCAAATGGTGAATAGCTTTGCAGCAGAGTGGTTCATGGAGTACTTGCTTGAGGAAAATGAGTTTTCTCATTACTTTTTTGAAGATGGACGAGCTGAATTACCCGAAAACAACCTTGAATTATTCATTTTTATTAAAAATCTATATCAATCCGTTTTTTACAATATGGATAAAGATGATCCATCCTTAGCGACAATAAGTAACGATACTATCGCTTTAATGGCAAGAAAAGAGGGGATCAATGAAAATGATTTCTTACAACTGATTCCTTCACACCACATTATTGAATTTGCTTATGTGCCCCATTTTGCTGACGAAGAAACCATAGTGGTATCACGATCGACGCTTTAAATAGAGAATTTAAGCGTAAATATATGCCTGACCTCCACTTGGAGCTTGGTCCTCTATAATTAGACCCAGACAAAAAAGCCCAGTAAATAATAAATACTGGGCTTTTTTTAAAAAAACACTAACGACGACTTAGCTTGTCCTGGTTACTTCCATGCCTCGTCAAAGCTTCATGCTGCCCTGTTTTGTACATGTATTCTGCCCATCCCTGCTCTTTTCCAAACTCCGTACTCAGCCAACGCTGAATATCTGGGGATAGCTTTATAGGCTTATCAGCCTTCGCTGTTATTCTTTTTTCTATTCTTTTTGCTATTCTTTTAATTCTTTCACGAACCATAACGTTTCATTCTCTAAATTTATTTAAACTTTTTTCTGACTTCTTTCATTCGGTCTCGTGCTATACGATGCACACTTTCAAAAATGATCATTTATTAACCGCTTTAAATAAGCGTTTAATGAATAATCACTCTTTTTCCCCTTGTGCTTTTTCTCACCGTTTTTAAAGGTTTTTTTTCTATCTTTATGAACTGCGCTCTTTTGAAATTGGAGTGCATTTTTATGTACTAAATTGCGTTTTTTCATCACACTTACCCCACCTGTTCTTAATTCGCGCAAATTCTATCAAATCCAATTTAACTTGTATACACTTATTAAAAATAAACGCATAAATAATATTGACAAATAATCATCATCTGGTATAATTGATTCTGTAAATAAATAAACCACTAAATATAGGAAAAAGTTATGGCTAATTACACTAAAATTCAAATCGAAAATTTCGCATTGGTGACCAAAAACAGTCTTGAGGTACGTCGATTAGGCGCCCTTTTAAGACGTGAAATACATGAGTTCGATTCCATAGAAGACTTTTACACACACCTTGACAAAACCATGGCCCCTGTTGAATTCTGCGGCTCCACGATTACTCCCAGCAAAATGGCAAAAATGACCTCAAACGACAGTATATCTACGGTCAATTCTGACCATAAAGCCTGGTTAGATACGATTAACAAGAGTGAATTAACAGAATTCAAGGACATTGAATCTCAATTTCAAATATGCCGAACCAATCTTAATGATTATTTGAATATTTTTGAAAAGGATAAGGTATTTGAAGTATCCAAAATTGAACAAGCTGTGAAATAGTGGTGTCATAGAACCCGATCACATAAAAAAATGAATGGAAAAAACTGGCTCTGAAACGCTTTTCCCTAAGTCACCTTGAGTGACTTAGGTCCAAGGCATGTATTTCTAAAAAAGCCTTTTCTAGGCTTTTTTAATTCATTTTATTAAATATTTTTATTAAATATTGATTTAAAAGCTTCGTCTATTTAAACTGTTTTAAACATTTATAGAAATTTATAGTCACAAGGAAGTAAAATGTCCAAAGTATTAAATTTATTTGTTTCTGCTATTTTAGGATTAGCTCTTTTGGGGTGCTCAGCAAGCCCGAATAAAGCAGATTCTTACCCCGATGATAGATTAACGTCTGGAAGCTCAAAAAAGTCATCACCAAATATGTTAACGATCTCTAATGATGTGAATAAATCCAACATTATCTCACTTAAAGAAACTTCTCATTTCCAAGCGCTCTTTCAGTTTTTTAGTACGATGCCATAGATTTATTTTTAACATTAAAAATCACAGGAGCGTCAAATGTACAGACCTTTTTATTTAATTATTTCTACTTTTTTGGCATTTTCTCTTGCGGGGTGCTCATTAATATCGAATCAATCAACCCCTGTTTCAGACGATACTTTAATATCAGAAATAACAGAGAAAGAAACATTTTCCCTTAAAAAAGGGGACACCAATGCTGTATACGCTACCATTAGCCCAATTTCAAAAGATACTGTGCAATTTAAACAACTCATTCAAGAAATTGAAACACGTGCTCTAAAAAATCAGAAAACTCACATATCCAAAACACTTAAAGAAGCACTCCTTAAAATGTCATCAGAAATTAAAATGCTGTCTGATGAGCTCAATACTGACGTTAAAGGCGATACTGTATTGGTGACCATACCTGGCCATTTAACGTTTGCCGAAGGAAGCAACACTATTCGTGCGCAGTCGTTTAAAATTATGGCAAGCGTTGCAGATTACACTCAGAAAAATGAGGTTGAATTAACTGTTTATGGTTACAGTTACATGGAAAATAATATTAATAAAAATAAAACAATGTCTTATGAAAGAGCTGAACTAGTTCGCTTATTTTTCATAAACCAGGGTTTTAACGAACAAAAAATTAATGCCATTGGTAAGGCCAACAGCAATCCAATTTCTACCATTAAAGACTTTATGGGTCGCCAGAAAAACCGTCGCGTTGAGATAACAATTAAGTTAACCAGCGAACCAATACAATCACTAAATCATAAGGCTAAACATGATTAATGTATTACTTTTTAAAAAAATAGTTAAATTCATGCGATCAGGAGAATTTATTCTTCTGGGGTTTTTGCTCTTGTCTTACTTGATGGTTGAATCTAATATTAAAGACTTACAAAAAATAGGTTTTTTCTCTTTTGTGACTTCTCTTTCCTTGTACATTATCAATATCACTTTCCGATATTCTTATACGGCTTGGTTTGACTTACGCAGGGAACGTCATATGGAAAAAGAATCACAAAGGAAAATTGACCAATTGATGTCCCTTCGGGAGGACGCAATTATGAGTCTTGAAAAGAAAGAGCTTTTAAAAAATACCCGAACAACAGAGCGCCTTCAGGCCAAAAAACGTTCCAGTATCAATATTTCCGCGTAACATGGTGTTTGTTTTTATGGTAATTATAATAATTTAAAAATAGGTTTTTTATGTCTGAAAAAAACACAAAAATAGATCAGGAAGAGCCTGAAAATAGGTCACCCAAGGTTGATTTATCCAACCCGATTATGACAAACCGTCGCTATAAACGCTTATTGCATAGTATGAAAGAACTGCACTCTGAAGCGACTAAAAACACTATATTAGAGCGGCCTCGACGTTTTAGGGTTATTAACGTTTTTTGCTTTATTAGCCTTGTCTTGGGATTAATAATAATGATGCAAGGTAATATACTTGGATTACCAATTTTATTAGGTTCTATTGTAACCTATTTATTCGCTTCTTCCATTCTCGAAAAGGATGATTAGCTTCTCCCCAACAGGGGAAAGGTGGTTGAAGCCTATTCGATAAAAATTAATAAAAACCTACGTAAATTAATTGGCTCTTTCCGCTGACCTAAAAGTCTAAAAAATAACTTCCAAGCACTATCTAAATCATCATTGGTGATGATTTTAATTTTCACAAAAGGCTTCACTAGTCGGACTATTCAGCCTTATATTTCTAATCTTTTGCAGTGAATAGTCTCAATCAATTATTCGATATTAATAAACTCATTTTTCGCTCTCTAAGTTATGATCAATAGAAGAAAGTAATGCATTTAATTCTTTATTTCTTGCCTTTAATGTATCATTTTCGCTGATAGTCTCATCCATTTTTTTTAAGCGCGTCTCTGTACGAATTTCCTCTAACATTTGATCTTTCGTTTGAATCTGACGGTCATCTATTTTTTCGCTCATGGTGTCTATCCTTGCACGTAGATTAGACTCTTCTTGCTTAGAGTTCTTAAGACTGTCCTCTGCAAAGCCAATCTTATGTTGTAACTGCTCATTCTGAAAGCGAAGCGTTTGATTATCAGATACCGATCCCTGAAGCTGAGCCATAACAATGTTTAATTGATCTCTATTGGCACGTAAAGTGATCATTTCATGATTATTCTTATCAGCAATTAGGTCACGCTTTTCCATTTCTCGATTTAGTTTACTGAGAGATTCACGTAATTCTTGAATCTGATTTCTTTGTTGATGTGCAATATCCTTACTTGATCGCAATGCCTCGTCACGCACTTCCATCAAGCTTTCAGATTTTTCCAGTCTATCCTGTATTTTCTGAACACGTTCTGTCTCTTTACCGACAATATTGACCGAATCTTTTAAACTATTAATCCGTTCTTTGGAACCTTCTAGACTATCCTCTAAGCCCGCAACTTTCCCCTCATAACGTTCAATTTCATTATCACGCTCTGCAAGTTCTTTGTCACGATCTTCGACATCACCCTTTAGGTGTTCAATTTCCTCTTGAAGTTCGTTCTTTACTATATCCTCCTCATCGAGGTTTTCTTCCAATTTTTTGATCTCACTTTTTAGGATAAGAATATCATCTTCCAATCGCTCAAGACCTTCAAAGCTTTGGTTAATAGAAAGCTTTTCAATTTCTGCTTCAGCATCTTTAAGCATGTCCCGAACAGTGCGCTTTTCTTTTTCAACATCAGATAACCTTTCAAGCTCAATCTCACGCTTAGCTAGGATATTGGCTAGGCTCTCTTTTTGATCAATTAAAGCTTTCTTTTCCTTGATTAAAGCATCCTGCTCAATCATTAATTCATTAAATCGATCATTAATTTGATTATTGACTTGCTCTAAATTAGTGATCTTTATTTTACGACCTGCAGCTAACTCGGAGGCATCAGTGTGCTTTTTCTTAAACAAATCAATACTTTTTTCCTTGAGGTCAATGACCTCAATTAGTTGACCTAACTCATCCGCTTGATCATTTAATGTTTTTCCAAGTTCAGCGGTTATAGTAGTAAGCTTTTCTTTCAAAATAAGGTTTTTCTCTTTGAACCGAGAATTTTCGATTTCAAAGCTCTTAAACTTCAAGATCACCTGATCTTTTTCAGACAATTCTTCCTCAAACTTACGTAACGCATCTTCACCACGCTCAACTTGCAATTCCAGGCTCTTTATATCTCCTTCAAGTTCCGTTTTCTTGTTCACTAACTGAGGTATTAATACGTTCTCTTTTATAAGCTCTGCATTTTTTATCTTTAAGGCTTCCATGACGGACAGCTCTTTGCTTAGATCTTCAATTTTATGACTAAGATTTTTAGACTGTTCTCTTAATTTTGGGATCAACTTATTTTTGATACCTAACTCTTCTTTTTCAATTCTAATAAAATCTAACTCAGAAAGCTTCTGAGTTAAATCTGCAATTTTAGATCTCAATGCAGGAATGAACTTTTTTTCACTTTCTAGGCGCACTTTATCAAGGTGATATTCATCCATATCCTTCAATTGATTACTCAAAAAAATAACACGTTCCTCCAATTCTGGAATCGCTTTATTCTCTTTAAGAAGACGCATTTTATCACTCTCTAACGAGGCAATAACCTTAATATCCTCATTGAGGCCGCTTACTTCTTGAAGCAATAACGGTATTCTTTTGTTTTCTTTTTCTAACAGTTTCACCTGGGAACTCAGGCCTTTTATGCCATCTTCCGTTTCATTGAGTCTAGATTCTAAACTCTTCAATTCCTTGTTCGCTAACTCAAGGTCAGTAGCGCTCTTATTTAGCTCTCTAAGGCCTTTTTCCAGGCCTTGGATAGTTTCACTTAGCTGCACTTCTTCCTTCTTGTACTGGCCGACAATAAGCTCTAACCGCTCTACATCCTTATTGGAGAGCTCAAGTTGATTGCTTAATTCTGATATTTTCCCATTTTCTAGCTCAAGATCACCTTTCTCCTTAGATAAGGCCTCTAAACGCTGTTGATAATCGTCCTCGATCATTTCAGAACCAGCTATCTCATTATTAAGCTGATTAATAGTGTCTTCTAGGTCAGAGACTCTCTGATTATTTTTCTTTAAAATTATCGCTCTTTCTTCTACATTAGCGTGCTCAAGTTGATTGCTTAATTCTGATATTTTCCCATTTTCGAGCTCAATATCACTTTTCTCCTTAGATAAGGCCTCTAAACGCTCTTGGTAATTTTTCTCAACCATTTCAGAACCATCTACCTGCTCATTAAGCTGATTGATGTTGTGCTCCAGGTTAGAAATTGTCTGATGATTTGTCTTTAAAATTATCGCTCTGTCTTCTATTTCTTTCTCAAGAGTTTTCACGCGCTCCATCGCATGACTTACTTTATCGTTGGTGTTGTTGATTAATGTTTCTT
>Ga0115005_10003232_pt1 | contig 13018 bp, 9 predicted proteins | sample ArcOceMetagenome_FD_87163 | JGI IMG/M metagenome (GOLD analysis project Ga0115005, IMG submission 87163) | Marine eukaryotic phytoplankton communities from Arctic Ocean - Arctic Ocean - Greenland ARC118M Metagenome | ecosystem: Environmental > Aquatic > Marine > Oceanic | place: Arctic Ocean... | reverse complement strand
TCGGCGAAGCTTGACGAATTTTTTTTAAGACTTCAAGACCACTAGTGTGAGGTAATCCAATGTCTAAATAAACCAAATTAATTTGCTGTTCCATAATTTGTTCGGGTATCGATTCACCGGTAGCAGAGTGAAAAAAATTAGCTTCGATTTCTACTTTATGTTGATTAATACAAGCTATCAAAGCAGCACGTAATAACTCTCTACTGTTTTCGACATCGTCTACTAACAATATATTAATCGTTATGCTCATTTAATACTCCCGCCATTTTTTTATTGAGTTTAGTACAATGATGGACCCCTTGTACATACTGCTTTTGTCTTAGTAGTAGCAAAGATTGTGCAGCCAAATTGGTTAATTCATCAAAACCAAAATTCCCTGCAGAGCCCTTGATAATATGCGTGGCTTTTATCAGACCAGCATAGTCGAGGTTGTGTATGTTTTTAGTTATTTGAGAATGTTGCTTTGCTAACTCTTTATAAAATAGTAGTTTGAGTTTAGGTTCCTGATTTAATAATTGAGCAACTTGTTGCCCGTTGTTGTGTTGGTCGTCACAAACCGATAAATGTTGGCTAAGTACTGAGTATAAGTTTTCTAGCTCAAGAGGTTTGCTTAAGGCTCCTGAAAAACCGATTGCCGCATATTCCTTTATATCTGACGGCATAACATTGGCAGTCAGTGCATAAACAGGTGAACTTACACCCAGTTGCAGCAATGATTTCATTGCTTCTTTACCATCCATGACTGGCATCTGAATATCCATCAAAACCAAATCATATTGAACTTCCAGAGCCTTTTGTAAACCTTCTAGGCCATTTACTGCCATATCCACCTTTGCTCCTGTTTGCTCGAGGTTAAAGGTGATCAACTGTTGATTCACTTCAGTGTCTTCTACCAATAAAATAGTCCCAACTAATGAAGGTATCACTAAAGGTTTAGGTGCAGTAATGTCTCGGTTAAGAATAGAGTCACACTCACCTTCATATTTTTGACACACAATAGTCACACAGAATCTTGAGCCTTTGCCCAAGGTAGACTCTAATTTAACAACGCCTCCCATTAATTCAACCATACTTTTAGTGATAAATAATCCCAATCCAGTGCCCCCAAAATTGCGGGTGATACTAGAATCAGCTTGACGAAAGTATTCAAATATCAAAGCTTGTTTATCACTAGCAATGCCTTCACCGGTATCAATCACTTCTATCTGCAAGGTGCTAGTATTAACCATAAATTTCACATGCAAACTGATACTTCCAGTTTTAGTAAACTTAATCGCATTGCTTAACAAGTTATGTATCACCTGCTTGAGTCGTGTAGGGTCTGCCACTATCCATTCAGGTATCACAGAATTCATTACTAGGGAAAATTCTAGCTGTTCTTTTTTACAATTAAAAAGGTAAATTTGTTCAATGTCATGTAGTAAATTAGGAAGGTTAAAGCGAATAGCTTCAAGTTCTAACTTTTGATTTTCAATCTTGCTTATATCTAGTATTTCACTTAACAAAGTGGTTAAGTGGCGACCACCGTTGATAATAGTAGTGAGATATTGTGCACTTTCTTCGCGACTCAGTCTGTGTTGCAATAATACCTCCGCAAAACCAATAATAGCAGTCAAAGGTGTCCTGATAGCATGACTCATATTAGCTAAAAATTCTGATTTCGCTTGATTTGCTGCACGTGCTTCGGTTTTCGCTTTTTCTGCTTCACGAGTGCGCTCTATAATTTGTTTTTCTAAGTTCTCTTTGAAATCTTCTAGCTCTTGATTACGCTGAAATAGTTCTAGAGATTTTTGTTCTAAAATAACTTCAGCAGATCGCCGAGCTTGACGTTCTCTTTCATAACGTTTTTTTAATATTTTTTCATTCATCTGAATTCTTAGAATTTATCGCTTAGTTTTCCAACCTACTATAGTTAATAATACAGTTTTATAGTTTCTTTTGACGTCAAATTCATAAAAACGTACTGAAACTGTTATTTTTATGGTCTTGTTGATGCTCTGTACTTGCCCAAACCACGGTGCATTGGTACAGTTAGAGGAATATTTTACTTAATAATTAAAGTGCGGTTTTTACATGTTCAAAAAGCTACGGGGAATGTTTTCCAACGATTTATCAATCGACCTCGGTACAGCAAATACGCTTATCTATATCAAGGATCAGGGTATTGTTCTCAATGAACCTTCTGTTGTTGCAATTCGTCAAGAACGCGGCGCCGGTGGCCCCAAAAGTGTTGCAGCTGTGGGACGTGAAGCAAAACAAATGTTGGGTAGAACTCCTGGCAACATAAAAGCTATTCGCCCCATGAAAGATGGGGTCATTGCAGATTTTTATGTCACAGAAAAAATGCTCCAGCATTTTATCAAACAAGTACACGATAATAATTTTTTACGCCCTAGCCCAAGAGTACTGGTTTGTGTGCCCTGCGGTTCAACACAGGTTGAGCGACGTGCCATTCGTGAATCAGCGTTAGGTGCCGGTGCGCGTGAAGTCTATTTGATTGATGAACCTATGGCCGCTGCTATTGGGGCTGGCTTGCCTGTTTCAGAAGCAACTGGCTCTATGGTGGTCGATATTGGTGGTGGTACCACAGAAGTAGCGATTATTTCACTTAACGGTATCGTTTATTCTTCTTCCGTTAGAATTGGTGGCGATAAGTTTGATGAAGCTATTATTTCTTATATTCGTCGTAACTTTGGTTCGCTTATAGGCGAGGCAACAGCTGAACGTATCAAGCATGAAATTGGTGCGGCATACCCAGGTGAAGAAGTAAAAGAAATCGAAGTGCGCGGGCGCAACTTAGCTGAGGGTGTACCACGTGGTTTTACACTTAACAGCAATGAAATTCTTGAAGCATTACAAGAACCGTTAACCGGTATTGTGTCTGCCGTTATGGTGGCACTTGAACAGTCTCCACCTGAACTTGCCTCTGATATTTCTGAGCGTGGTATGGTGCTAACCGGTGGTGGAGCTTTACTTAAAGACTTAGACCGTCTTCTTATGGAAGAAACCGGTATTCCAGTGGTTATTGCAGATGATCCACTTACTTGTGTCGCCAGAGGTGGTGGTAAAGCATTTGAAATGATCGATATCCACGGAGGCGATCTCTTTAGCTACGAGTAGTAGGGCCTATTGTCCTCTCATTTATCAACCGAGACTGATGTCATTTATTTGGATAGCAAGGCGTTTATCGCGCGGCGACCGTCTTGAAGTTTAGCCACTCTAAACGAATGATGAACAACGAAGGTAGGCGAATAAATGGCTCATAACTCGGTTACCGACCCAAAGGGTTTTCCTCGAAACGCTCTCACTCCGGGAGCCGGGCTCAGCGTTAAAACCAGTTTATTTGGATGGCCAAACTTCACAAGTTTCGCCTTGATTGAGTACATTTTGAGGAAAATTTCGGCGACAAATGAGAGAACAACAGGCCCTAACCTTCATAGTAAACAAGGCGACATCATGTCGCCTTTAGGCAGACAATAATGAATTTAATGTTTTCAAGTGGTCCCTCTCTGCCTAACAGGTTAGCTCTGGCTCTTTTGCTTTCCGTATCTCTTATTGTATTTGATCACAAATTTGATGGATTCGGCACCACTCGGGTTTATCTAAATTCGTTAGTTAGCCCATTGCAATATCTAGCCAATCTACCCGGCCAATTACTTAATTCTAGCGCCAGCCGTTTGGTATCTCATGATCGTTTGTTTAGTGACAATGCCAAGTTGACTCATGAAGCCATGCTAATGAATGGCCAACTGCAACGTCTCACTTTTTTACAAGAAGAAAATGACCGATTACGCAGCCTCTTAAATTCTCCCGTACAAGACAATACACGCAAAGTGGTAGCTGAACTTATGGCAGTGGATAACAACCCATACAGTCATCAAATTGTCATCAACAAAGGCGCAATTAATGGTGTATTTGAAGGGCAGCCCGTTTTAGATGATAAAGGCATAGTAGGACAGATAATGCAGGTGAGTTCAACCAATAGCCGAGTGTTACTGATCGCAGATGTAACCCATGCTATTCCGGTTAGGATCGCTCGAAATAACGTACGTTTGGTAGTGTCAGGTTCTGGTAGTCTGAACGAACTATTGATCCAACATCTTGCCCACAGTAGTGATTTAAAAATAGGTGATATTTTGTTGTCTTCAGGCTTAGGAAATGTTTTTCCCGAGGGCTACCCAGTCGCCATAATTACATCCATCATAAGAGATGAAAGTAGACCGTTTTCTCAAGTTCGGGCAAAACCTATTGCTCAACTTGACCGCTTAAAGTACTTATTGCTGCTTTGGTCAGAACGCACACTTAACGAAACTGAGGCATTAGAAATAGAGACGCCCGTACAATGAGTATACGCAATTATTCTATCGCGCTGAGCATACTCATCGCATTGGTATTACAAATCATGCCAATGCCTGCGATGGCTGATTTATATCGCCCAGATTGGGTTTTGTTGGTATTGAGTTATTGGGCGCTTGCACTGCCTAATAGAGTCAATGTGGGTGTCGCGTTTTTTACTGGACTAATACTAGATATATTACTTGGCACCAGCATGGGTATACATAGTTTCGCTATGTGCCTATGTATTTATGTATTAGCTACAAATTATAAGCGCTTGCGCAATTATTCTGTTTGGCAACAATCCATCATTATTGGCATTATGACGGCTTTATATAATTTAGTGATTTTTTGGTTACAACATCTCATCACGGATATTTATTTCTTGTTTGACTATCTCTGGCCCGTAGCAAGTTCTATGGTGATATGGCCTTGGTTGTTCTGGCTGTTGCGTAAAGTGCGTCGCCAACTGCGTTTACATTAAGAGTGTTAATCCTCGCTTCTCAGTCTCCTCGCAGAGCTGAATTACTTAAACAAATAGGCATCCCATTCAGTCAATATTCAGTGGATATAGACGAAACTGTTCAAGTCGATGACAAACCACAAGAATACGTGCAACGAATGGCTCGAGAAAAATCGAATCTGGGCTTTCAAAGAGCACAAAGTGCTCAGCTCGTATTGGGCGCTGACACCATAGTGGTAGCAAATAACAATATTTTAGGTAAACCAAAAGACAAAACTGACTCGATACGTATGTTAAGTATGTTGTCTAATAATACCCACCAAGTATTCACTGCTATCTCTATAACCAGTCCTACTCACCAAAAAAACCTAATAGTTGAAACTCAAGTCTGTTTTGGCCCTCTAAGTTCACAGCAAATGTCTTGGTATTGGCAAACTGGTGAGCCACAAGATAAAGCTGGAAGCTATGGAATACAGGGGTTAGGTGGACAATTTGTGAAACATATTAAAGGTAGTTATAGCGCGGTTGTAGGGTTACCCTTATACCAAACAAGAATGTTATTAACTGAATTTGGGATCATTAATGAGCGCTGAGCTATTAATCAATGTTACCCCTTCTGAGTCACGTGTAGCCTTGATTGAAAATGGCATCCTGCAAGAAATCCATATAGAAAGGCACACAAAACTTGGTTTGGTTGGCAATATTTACCGTGGAAAAGTGAGTCGAGTGTTACCCGGTATGCAAGCAGCATTTGTAGACATCGGCTTAGATAAAGCGGCATTTTTACATGCTTCTGATATTGCTGTGCATAGTGAAGTGGAAGAAGAAGTTACATCCAACCATATCGAAAAGCGTGATATTCGTGAACTCGTTAGAGATGGACAAAATATTGTTGTTCAAGTGGTTAAAGACCAAATTGGTACCAAAGGCGCAAGGCTTACCACCGATATTACTATCCCCTCCCGGTATCTGGTGTTTATGCCAAGTGTTGAGCACGTTGGCGTATCTCAGCGCATTGAAGATGAGGCTGAAAGAGAACGCCTAAAAGCATTAGTTCAAGGTTTTTGCAGTAAGGATGGAGGTTTTATTCTTCGCACTGCCGCCGAAGGTGTAAAAGAGCAAGAACTCACCCAGGATGCTGACTTTCTGAAACGTTTGTGGCAGAAAATTCGCTCTCGGATGAAAAACAAATCTCACATTTTGTATGAAGATTTGCCTCTAGCGCGTCGCGTTCTAAGAGATTTTGTAGGCACTCAATTGGATCGCATTAGAATTGATTCAAAACTGTCTTTACAAGAATTACAGCAATTTACTAAAGAGTATGTGCCAGAATTGCATAAGCTTTTAGAATATTATCCTGGCGAAAGGCCAATTTTTGATTTATACGATGTAGAAAATGAATGTCAGCGTTCGTTAGAAAGGCGAGTAGATTTAAAATCTGGTGGTTATCTGATTATCGACCAAACTGAAGCCATGACCACAATCGATATTAATACTGGCGCCTTTGTGGGCCATCGTAATTTAGAAGAAACTATATTCAATACCAATATTGAAGCGACACAAGCCATTGCCAGGCAACTCAGGTTACGCAATCTGGGAGGCATGATCCTAATCGACTTTATTGATATGACAGTAGAAGATCACAAGAGAAGGGTAATGCACAGCCTTGAGGTTGCCACCAATAAAGATAGAGCAAAAATCAATATTCATGGCTTTACTGTGCTGGGCTTGATTGAAATGACCCGCAAAAGAACACGTGAAAGTCTAGAGCATGTTTTATGTGGCGAATGCCCAGTATGTAAAGGTCGCGGCTCGGTAAAAACCGTAGAAACCGTATGTTTTGAAATTATGCGCGAAATTGTCCGAGTCAACCGTGCCTATGACGCAGATAAATTTGTAGTCTACGCCGCGCCCGCCGTAGCTGATGCTTTGCTTGGAGAGGAGTCACATATGTTGGCTGAGCTGGAAGTTTTCGTCACCAAGCAGATTAAGGTTCATACTGAGCTTTTATACAACCAAGACAAATTCGACGTTGTCATGATGTAAGTAAATGGAAAAAGTGAATATCAAAACCAAAGGTGCGTCATTTTATGCCGCCTATCTAATCAAAAAACTCTGGGCATTGGTTGCCTTGAGCTTGGTTGTGGTTGCGGTGACAATCAGTGTGGTACGTTATTCATTGCCCTACGTGAATGATCAAAAACATCATCTAGAAGATTGGTTATCTGGGCAAGTCGGAGCTGAATTAAAAATTGGCGAAATTAGTGCAAAATGGCAAGGAGTAGGCCCTGCAATAATACTTCGCGACATACAGTTAATTGAATCTACTCAATCCCCAATTAGCCTAACCATCGCCGAAACAGCCATCGATGTTGATTTTTGGCAGTCTGTACGGGCCAGACAAATTCAATCAAATAAGTTTGATTTACGGGAGATGGAATTAAATATTGATATTGCCTCCTTGGGTCAAGAAGAAACCCAATATCCTATTGTGGAGGCCTTAGAAAACTTATTTTTACAACAGCTACAGTTGTTTTCTATCAGTCAAAGCAAAATAATTATCAATACTAGAAACAATCAACGGCAAGTAGTGCTAATTGACCAAGTCTCGTGGGTTAATAAAGACGAACATCACCAAGGTGTAGGGCAGCTGCAAATAGAAGAGATTGCTAAAAATTCTGCGTCTTTTATTCTCGATTTATATGGTAACCAAGATTCGCTTCACGGCACCTTTTTCGCTAAAGGAGAGGAAGTTGATTTGTCTCCCTGGGTTGAACAATGGATATCCAGCAAAAACAAATTAGTTGAGAGCCGTGGCAGTTTTGTAATGTGGGCGTCCATAAAAGATAAATCACTAAAGTCTGTACAACTTGATTTGTCTAATAGTCGCTTTGATTGGCAAAATCCTGAAAATGGTAACCCTGAGAATAATCTCAAGGCTGCAGTACTGGGGGGGCAAATTAATGCCAGTCCAGTGAATAATGAATGGTTAATTAATCTCAACAATTTGACCATGCAAATAAATGACAATGTGCTGGTATCCAACTGGTTAGGTAAGATTGACCAAACTGGCGCATTAACTTTGCAACATAACCAACCGATAAAATTGGCGTCTGTGTTACCCATGTTAGCGTTGGCAATGGAGCCCGACCAAATCAAGTCGCTTGGATCACTGCAACCAAAAGCAACATTAAACTCCTTAGATATTCATCGTACTCTAAGTGGTGATATGGCGGTTAAAGCTTCAATTAACGACCTACAATGGCAACAGACAAAATATATTCCGGGTATGGCTGGTTTAGCAACAGAACTAAATTGGTTCAACGGTAATGGGCGATTAAATTTAAAAGGCAAATCAGGGCAACTATCGATCAATAAGTTGTTACCTGAGAATATTGACTACCAACGTTTTTATGCTGATTTATATATTCAGACCTCTGAAAAAAACCTCAGTATTATAGTTGAGGATACATTGTTTAAAAGCGATCTCATAAGCCTACGCCCTAACATTCTTTATCGCAGCATTGACAATTTCTTAGCTTTTTCATCGACGATTGAAGCGATTGATGTAGCTCAATTACCACTGCTTTATCCAATACAGTTTTTGGGTGTTAAGACTAAAGATTATCTAACTAACGCTTTACAGCAAGGGCAAGTAGAAAATGCCCAACTACTATGGCATGGCGCGGTCAATGACTTTCCTTTTGAACAAGGCCAGGGCGTTTTCCAAGCAAATCTACAAGTCGCAAATGGGCAATTGAAATTTGCATCTCAATGGCCTGCACTGACCAATTTTGATGTCAATTTACTGTTCGAAAATAAGAGTTTGACCATGACCAGCCAAAAAGGTCAGTTAATAGATGTAGAGCTAGCTGACTTAAATGCAAAAATCCCTGAATTTGCTGCAAATGCTGTTTTAACTATCGATGTAAATGCCCAAGCCAATGGGCAACAGGTTACTGACTTGATGCTGCAAAGCAACCTTGCCAACACACTAGGTAAAACCCTACAACAAGTAAAAGTGAGTGGGCCGTTAAAAACCCAATTAAATTTAACTATCCCTCTAACTGGCGAAGACTTGATTGTAAAAGGCAAAGTGCTGTTGGACGAAAACCAAGTCGAGCTGCCAAGCTTAGATATTTTATTGCAGCAAACTAATGGCACTGTTAGCTTTATCAATAATAAGATAACCGCAAGCGGCCTTAAGGCGAATTTATTACAACAGCCAATCCAAGTAGCATTAACTGGGGCGCAACAAGACAATGGTTATCAAGCGGATATCAATGTTAAAGGGGATTGGCAGGTTACACCTTTGCTTGAATCCTTCTCTAATGGCTTAACCAAATATCTATCTGGAAGCAGTAACTGGACAGCAGATATTGCCTTGACGCTACCTACTCAAGGTTACCAATATTCAGCGCAGATATTCAGTGAGCTCAATCAGCTAAACTCAGACTTACCCGCTCCATTTTCCAAGACCTTAGAGCAATCATTACCCCTTTTAGTCACCAGTCAAGGGAATCAGCAAGCCTCCTCAATTAAAGTTACGTTGGGGCAGAACGTTGAATTTAACGGGAATTTACCCCATCAAGATATGCAGTTTTCCCGAGCACACTTAGCCATAGGCCAATCAGACTTAATAGGGATGGGCTTAGGTTTCAGTGTGTCTGCGAATATGCCAGAGTTGGATGTTAGACCTTGGTATGAGCTCATCAATACTCTTATCAATGACCTTTCTGATAACAGCAAGCCATTACTTGGGGCACCCAAGCGTATTTTCATCAACGCAGACAACGCTCTGATCGCATCACAAAGGCTTACTGGATTGGAAATGGTAGCCAAAAATACCAGTGATAGCTGGCTTTTTGATATCAATGCCAATGAAACAAGGATGGAGGTTGCTCTATACAAAGATTGGTTGAATAAAGGTGTTGATATTAATGCCGATTTTATTGAATTAACAAAATGGCAGGACTACCAATCAGATACCGACGAGACACTCTCTGACCCTGCTCTTAAATTTGTTGCCAATATTGATACTTTGCCACCTATTAGCTTTTCTTGTGCCCGTTGTCGTTTTCTGGATAATGACTTAGGGAAAGTTGATTTTAACCTGTCTCGTTCTGCCACAGGAATGAAAATAGACCAAGTACGGTTAAACAATGCTCATGGTTTATTTTATGGCTCAGGGGACTGGTTTTTAATCAACGGTCAAAGTAGTACACGTTTAGAGGGTGAGTTTAGCAGCTCGGATTTTGGCGCATTTCTCAAAGATCTTAAATTAGATTCAGGGATCAAAGATTCAAAAGCCAGTTCAAAATTTGATTTAAGTTGGAAACGCGCACCTTACGAATTTAACTTTGACACACTTAATGGCCAAATAGACTGGCGCTTAACAGATGGCTACTTGACTGAAATAAGTGACCAAGGCTCACGAATATTCAGTCTGCTTAGCCTTGACTCATTGGTCCGTAAACTACAGCTCGATTTTAGAGACGTATTTGCCAAAGGATTTTTTTACGACAAAATTAATGGCAGCTTTCAGTTAGAAAATGGCATCGCTTACACCGAAGATACCTTAGTTGATGGAGGGGCCGGCGAAATCACTATGCAAGGTTACACTGACTTAAACGCCCAGCAACTCAATTACCAAATAGAGTTTACCCCGAATGTGACATCCAGCTTGCCTGTTATAGTTGCATGGATGGTTAACCCAGCGACAGCATTGGCAGCACTTGCGCTAGATCAAATGTTGACGTCCGCTAAAGTGATTTCCAATATCAAATTTTCCCTCACTGGCTCCTTAGATGAACCGCAACTCCAAGAATTAGGTCGCGATAGTAAAGAAGTTTCTTTACCAGCAAGGGCAGCACCAAGGCCTGAAACAGAAATTCCAGCACAGAAAATTGATCAACAAATAGACTCACCAGTTAGTATCCAAGTACCTACAGAGACACCATTAAGTGACTAACATCAGCCCAAATATCGTCGCAATTCAAATGAATTCTTCACCACTGGTTGAAGATAACCTCTTATTTGTAGAGCAGCAGCTCAAGTTATTACCGACACAAAGACCCTGTTTAGTGGTGCTGCCCGAGTGTTTCGCTTGTTTTGGTGGCGGTGACAAATTAATTCTGGATATCGCAGAAAAATTACACCATGGACCTATCCAAAAAAAGCTTAAACAATTCGCTAAACAATATGGAATATGGCTAGTGGCAGGCAGTTTGCCAGTACTTTGCCCCACCACAAATAAATTCACGGCATCTTGTTTATTGATTAATGATCATGGAGAGACAGTCGAAGAGTACCAAAAAGTACACCTCTTCGATGTTCAAGTAGAGGATAACACCGGCACATATCTGGAGTCCCGCTGCACCCAGCCAGGCAATAAATTAACCGTCATTAATACCCCCTTTGGTAACCTTGGCTTAGCCATTTGTTACGATATTCGCTTTGCTGGCATGTTTACAGCCATGAGTCAGATAGCGCAGCTAGACGTATTAGCATTGCCCGCTGCCTTTACGCAACAAACGGGGCAAGCTCACTGGCATTCATTACTCACCGCCCGAGCAATAGAAAATCAGTGTTATATCGTGGCTGCTAATCAAACAGGCAAACATAGGAATAAGCGACAAACTTATGGTCACTCCTGTATCATCTCACCTTGGGGTGAAAAATTAGTTGAGTTGCCCTATGATACCGGCATGATACACGCCCCAATTGATCATCAATTACTTGCTGATATCCGCACTAAGATGCCGGTTTATCAACACAACAAATTCAGGAGTCACCTTGTCTAATTTGGTAGAAGAAAACTTACTAGATGCATCGAATCTAACTCGCTCCACATTAGAGACAGCACTAGATACCATATATAAACATGACAATGATTTTGCTGACTTGTATTTTCAGTCAAGCCAGCATGAAACTTGGGTACTAGAAGACGGTATCATTAAAGAAGGTAGCTACAATATTGAGCGAGGTGTGGGTGTGCGAGCAGTAAGCGGTGAAAAAACCGGTTTTGCTTACTCTGATGAAATATCCCCAGAAGCGTTAATGAAAGCGGCAAAAGCCTCACGCAGTATTTCAAACTTAAGTGACGAACATGGCAAACATAAAGTAGCGTCACTCAAACAAAGTCACCCTGCCAGCCGATATCATGCCGAAAATCCACTTTTGGGAATGCAAGAACAAGAAAAAATTGCTCTATTAAGAGCTGCAAATGAATATATCCGCAAGCAAGAAAGCGCCCTTAGCCAAGTGGTTATTAGTATTAGCGGAGTCTATGAGGAAATCTTGATTGCGGCAACAGATGGTACTTATTGCACCGATATTCGCCCGCTTATCCGCTTCAACTGTTCAGTATTGATGGAAAAAGACGGTCGCCGTGAAAGAGGCAGTTCAGGTGCCGGTGGACGATATGCCTATGATTATTTTGTCGCCCAAGAAGATGGCCGCCCCCGCTACCAACAAGTAGCAGATGAAGCCATTCATATGGCAAGAGTAAATATGCAAGCGGTACCTGCGCCTGCTGGACAAATGCCAGTTGTGTTAGGCAGTGGTTGGCCGGGAGTATTGTTACATGAAGCGGTTGGCCATGGTTTAGAAGGTGACTTCAACCGTAAAGGCGCGTCTACTTTCAGTGGCCGTATCGGTGAACAGGTCGCTTCCAAGGGTTGTACAGTTGTGGATGATGGCACTTTAGCCGACAGACGCGGCTCGCTCAGTGTTGACGACGAAGGTACACCGACTCAACACAATGTATTAATCGAAGACGGGATTCTTAAAGGCTACATGCAAGATAAACTTAATGCCCGTTTGATGGGTGTTGCTCCAACTGGCAATGGGCGTCGTGAGTCTTATGCTCACTTACCCATGCCACGTATGACCAATACTTATATGTTAGGTGGAAACCATTCTCCAGAAGAAATCATAGCATCCATAGACAAGGGTATTTACGCACCTAACTTTGGCGGTGGTCAGGTCGATATCACTTCAGGCAAATTTGTATTTTCTACATCCGAAGCTTACCTAATCGAGAAAGGTAAAATCACTACTCCTATCAAAGGCGCAACGTTAATTGGCAATGGCCCAGAAGCCATGCAAAAAATTTCTATGATAGGTAATGACTTAGCCCTAGATAAAGGCGTGGGTGTGTGCGGAAAAGACGGACAAAGTGTGCCAGTTGGTGTCGGTCAACCCACCCTTAAAGTAGAT
>Ga0115005_10003231_pt1 | contig 13019 bp, 9 predicted proteins | sample ArcOceMetagenome_FD_87163 | JGI IMG/M metagenome (GOLD analysis project Ga0115005, IMG submission 87163) | Marine eukaryotic phytoplankton communities from Arctic Ocean - Arctic Ocean - Greenland ARC118M Metagenome | ecosystem: Environmental > Aquatic > Marine > Oceanic | place: Arctic Ocean... | reverse complement strand
TGTGCCTGTAGGCAAAATTTTAGATGAACCGTTGCGACTAAATACTGGTCTGTCTGAAGCTGAACGAAAACCAATCATAGAAGACATGTTGGTGAAAGTGGGTCTACTAAGAGAGCACTACTATTTTTACCGCCACATGCTGTCCGATGGACAACAGCAAAGGGTTGCCCTCGCTAGAGCTATTGTATTAAAGCCCAAGGTGCTAGTGGCCGATGAACCCTTTGCTGCGCTTGACCCTTCAATACGCTCTCAAACGGTAAATTTGATTTTGCAGCTACAACAAGAACTCGGTTTAGCTTTCGTATTTATAAGCCATAACCTTGGTATTGTGAGACATATCGCCGATAAGATTATTGTAATGGAGAACGGTGAAATTGTAGAAGAAGGCAAAACAGAAACTATTTTCAGATGGCCGCAGCACATTCGCACCAAGAAACTAGTTACGGCTTATCAGTCTCTCGTTCCTCAACAAACCATTAGATAAGCCTAAAGATAGCAGAAAGGGGCTAAGGCGCCCCTATCTGTATAATACCAATCCGCATAGATAATTGCTGAGTGGGTAACTATCTATGCGGACTGGTATAATTAACTTTTAAATGGTCAGGTCGCTCTTGACCAGATTTGTAACTAACCTACTAGCGCCAACAAGATCCCTGCAGCTACGGCACTTCCCAATACACCCGCTACATTAGGCCCCATTGCATGCATTAATAAGAAGTTATGGGGATTAGCCTCTAGGCCTACTTTATTTACCACTCGCGCAGCCATAGGTACCGCAGACACACCCGCAGCACCAATGAGTGGATTGATGCTCCCACCTGAAAGTTTGCTCATTAGCTTGGCCATAAGTACTCCAGCGGCAGTACCAATACCAAACGCTATAGCACCAAGGCCCAGGATACCTAAAGTTTCAACGGTAAGGAATGCTTCGGCTGATAGCTTTGAGCCAACCGCCAAACCGAGAAATATCGTAACCGTATTTATAAGTTCGTTCTGAGCAGTTTTGCTAAGCCTATCAACAACACCGCACTCTTTCATCAGGTTACCAAAACAGAACATGCCCACAAGCGGTGTAGCAGCTGGTAGGAACAAGATAGTCATAAACAACACAGCTAAAGGAAAAATGATTTTTTCGCGCTTTGATACTGGTCGAAGCTGCCCCATTTTTATCTCGCGCTCTTCTTTTGTCGTCAGAGCTTTCATAATTGGTGGCTGGATAATAGGCACTAATGCCATATAGGAATAGGCGGCTACGGCAATAGCACCAAGCAAGTCGGGAGCAAGCCTCGAAGCTAAGAAAATCGCTGTAGGCCCATCTGCGCCGCCTATAATAGCAATAGCGCTCGCATCCTTTAACGTAAACTCAAAACCCGGGATCAGGTTTAAAGCGATAGCGCCAAACAAGGTTGCAAAAATCCCAAACTGCGCCGCTGCGCCAAGTAACAACATCTTAGGGTTTGCAATAAGTGCACTGAAATCCGTCATTGCGCCGACGCCCATGAAAATGAGTAGCGGAAATACGCCGGTATCAATGCCGATTTTATAGATGTAATGAAGCAAACCACCCGCTTCAGAAAACCCAGCAATCGGAATATTCGTCAACAACGCACCGAAACCGATGGGCAGTAAAAGCAATGGCTCGAACTTTTTCACAATGGCTAGGTACAGTAAACCAAAGCCTACGGCCATCATTATCAACTGGCCCGCTTCAAAATGCGCAAGCGCGGTACTATCCCAAAGTACCATTAACTTATCCATGCATTACCCCAATAAGATTAACGGTTGGCCACTTGTTACAGCATCACCTTCACCTACGACAATGTCGGTAACTGTCCCGGTGTATGCTGAACGGATCTCAGTCTCCATCTTCATGGCTTCGAGGATCATCACCACATCGCCTTCTGATACGCTGTCACCGTTTCTTACCAAGATTTTAAACACGTTACCCGCTAATGGCGCATCAATAGACTCTGACGAGGCTGGTGCTGCGCTACTCGCTGGAGCTTGGGGCTGCGTATTCCCACCGCTAGCAGGAGTCACGCTTGTTAAGGTACCAGAAGGAGCGACTTCGACGCGATAAACCTTACCATCCACATTGACATCATAAGTTTCTGACGAAGAAGATACTTTTGCGTTTGACGTGGCGTTAACGGGCTGCGATGGACTAGAACTTGCTGAATCTTGTTCACCAGGCGCAGGTTCAAATGCATCTGGGTTACCGCGATTTTCAATAAACTTAAGGCCGATTTGGGGAAACAATGCGTAAGTAAGCACATCATCAATTTTATCCTCTGCCAGAGAAAGTTGCTTTTTTTCTGCCAAAGCATCAAGTTCTTTACTAAGCGTATCAAGTTCTGGTGCAATGTTATCCGCAGGTCGACACGTTATTGGCTCTGCGCCATCAAGCACACGTTCTTGCAATGCTTTGTTGACCGGAGCAGCCGTAGCACCGTACTCGCCTTTTAGTACGCCAGCCGTTTCTTTTGTGATACTTTTGTAGCGCTCGCCAGTAAGCACGTTAAGTACCGACTGTGTGCCCACAATTTGTGATGTTGGAGTGACAAGCGGGATGAACCCCAAATCTTCGCGCACTCTAGGAATTTCTTTAAGTACCTCTTCAAACTTATCCTCAGCGCCTTGCTCTTTAAGCTGACTTTCCATATTGGTTAGCATTCCACCTGGCACTTGCGCTAAAAGAATTCGCGCATCAACGCCTTTAAGACTGCCTTCAAACTGGCTATATTTCTTTCTCACTTCTCTGAAATAGCTTGCAATATCTTCAAGCTCAGGGAGCGAAATACCGGTATCGCGCTCAGTGCCCTCTACAATAGACACCATAGTTTCTGTTGCGCTGTGGCCATAAGTCATGCTCATTGAAGAGATTGCCGTATCCAGCATATCAATCCCCGCATCAATCGCTTTTTGGTACGTTGCCGTACTAAGCCCTGTTGTTGCGTGACACTGCATAGCAATAGGCACGCTCACCGTCTCTTTTAAGCCAGTAATCAATGCTTCACATTCATAAGGCTTCAGAAGCCCGGCCATGTCTTTTACGCAAATAGAGTGAACACCTAAATCTTCAAGCTGTTTTGCCATGTCTAACCAAAGCTTAAGGTTATGAACTGGACTGACAGTATAAGAGATAGTGCCCTGAGCATGTGCGCCGCTGTCTATCGTTGCTTTGATCGCTGTTTTTAAATTACGAATGTCGTTCATGGCATCGAAGATCCTAAACACGTCAACGCCGCTTTCGTGGGCTCGTTCGACAAAACGTGTCACTACATCATCAGCGTAATGGCGATATCCCAGCAGGTTTTGTCCGCGAAGGAGCATTTGTTGTTTAGTGTTAGGCATTGCCGCTTTAAGCTTTCTAATCCGTTCCCATGGGTCTTCGCCTAGGTAACGAATACATGCGTCAAAAGTAGCACCTCCCCATGACTCTACCGACCAAAAGCCAGCTTTATCTAATTTTTCCGCTATGGGAAGCATATCCTCAATACGCATACGCGTAGCAAGAAGCGATTGATGGGCATCACGCAGGACTAGCTCGGTAAGGGCCAGAGGCTTTGACATGGTAACTCCTGATTAGGCTTATTTTTTAGAATTGTGACGATGGGTATGGATGGCTGCGGAAATAGCTGCGATAACATTTCCGTCTATTCCAGGCTGTACCGCTTGATTGTTTCTTTTTACATTAACTGGGGGCTCTTCTATTTCCCCAGGGAACGCTTCGCAAAACCGCGCAATTAAATGTATACCTACGATAAGAAGCCCGAGAAATGAGAAAACGAACACCATTCCAATGAGCATTAATGAACCCGCTTCAACAAGCAAGCTACTGACGGATCCCGAATTCATATTCAATCCTGTTTGTATATTTGTATTTGAATAAGTATCACGAGGTTTTTTAAAAAACAACAAAACAGCATAAAAAACCAATAAAAACCCTACAGAACACCACCATATGAAATTTAATGCATTTTTACTTAATAAAATTGCAATAAAGACTCAATAAGCTATCAGTAACTGAATTTAGGTCTCGCCAATCAATCGCTCATTTTGTAAGGCATGCTCTAATGAAAGCCTATATTGTCTGAGAAGTCACTATCTAACTGCTTTGCAAAATCTTTTGCGTGCATGGCTACTAACTCGAGCTGCATGTGCCGCTCGTCTTCCGGTATGTAGGCAGGAACGTTGACCGGTGTACCATCGCAATTTACCGCCATAAAAGTGATAAAACAGCGATTTGCCACCGTCGTTGTGTCTGCGGTCGCATCGCCAGATTTCACCACAACGTAAATATGCATGCTTGATGCGCCTGTATGAACTAAAGACGCTGTAATCTCTATTAGTTGACCAACTTTAATAGGCTTAATGAATCGAATTCCGTTGGCTGAAACCGTAACGCAATAGCATTTAGACCATTGAGCTGCACACGCGTAGGCAGCTTGGTCTATCCATTTCATAACGATACCGCCGTGGACGTTCCCACCAAAGTTAACATCTGTAGGCTCTGCTAAAAATCGAAAAGTAGTGGATGGGTGTGACATAAGTTGCCTCGCTGATTACTGCTCAATTAACAGTTAAAGCTTAGCTCGCTTTTTAAACAATGCACTTATACCAAAGTGGAAGTGTTAACAAAGAAAGATGGAAAAAAACAGAAATGAAAAAGCCCACCTTAAAGGTGGGCTTCTCGATATGGCGCGTGTGGAAGGATTCGAACCTCCGACCGCCTGGTTCGTAGCCAGGTACTCTATCCAGCTGAGCTACACACGCGTTAACTTGTATACTTTCGAATTTCACTCCGAAAGGTGACGCTTTTAATTAAGTGGCGCGTGTGGAAGGATTCGAACCTCCGACCGCCTGGTTCGTAGCCAGGTACTCTATCCAGCTGAGCTACACACGCGCAAAAACTTGTTGTCGACCGTCACTACCAACTAATGATAATGGCGGAGAGGGAGGGATTCGAACCCTCGATACGCGTAATGCGTATGGTTCCTTAGCAGGGAACTGGTTTCAGCCACTCACCCACCTCTCCTTGACTGCGGGGTGCATTTTACGGATTCGTTGGCGTGAGTCAAACCTTTTTTATAAAGAAAGTGTTCGCTCGCTGTCATTTTAAACGATTCGAGCAAAAAACCAGTAATCTGTTCATAATACAAGCAATTAATTAAAATGCCCGTTGCATTTTCTCAGCTCTTCCTAAATTCAGATGCTAAAAATCATCAATCACTATTAAAATTATAGCTGATGATAAATGCTTTATATCTCTTTTTATCTATTATTGCGCAATATTATCCCTGTGCGCTAACAACGAACGCCAGAAGTGAGCGAGCAACGGGCTTTTAGTCTTTAGAACTCAACGCCAACAAATCAAACGCGCCACACCGTCGGCTGCCGCACCAAAAAATTGCCTATAAAAAACCATCGCCGGAATAACAGTAAAAACAAAAAAGGCCAGCGTAATAGCTGACCTTTTCCGATGAAGCGTATAATGCAATTATTCGGCTGAACCTGGCTGACCGCCCTTTTCTGCTTGAATGCGCATGTATATTTCTTCACGGTGCACAGAAACTTCTTTTGGTGCGTTAACACCGATACGTACCTGATTCCCTTTTACGCCAAGAACAGTGACAGTTACATCGTCACCAACCATAAGCGTTTCACCAACTCGACGAGTCAAAATAAGCATTCTCTTGCTCCTGTTCCTTAATACTGAACGTCATCCCTAAGATTTACCAACCCACCAGCACGACCCGATGGGGGCGACGGTGATTCCATGTTTTTGCGTCACTTCAAAAACTCACCGTTATATACGTAAATAATTATAGCTTATCTTGTAACCAAGCGTTAACCGAATCGAGTGCTTGCTGCAAGTTTTCTGGGTTGTCGCCGCCGGCTTGTGCCATATCTGGACGGCCGCCACCTTTTCCACCGACCTGAGATGCAACAAAGTTAACCAATTCTCCGGCTTTAACCTTGTTAATTAGGTTCTTCGTAACGCCCGCAATCAAATTAACCTTTGATTCATTCGCCACACCTAATACTACGATCCCCTCGCCAATTCGGTTCTTTATGTCGTCCATCATTGAGCGTAGTGACTTTGCTTCAACGCCTTCCAAATTCGCTATAAGCACTTTCACGCCATTTATTTCTACTGCATTACTAAGCATATCAGCACCTTGCTGACTCGCCAGTTTTTGTTTCGCAGAATTGAGCGCTTTTTCTAGTTCTTTAGTCTGATTTTGTAGAGAAACTACGCGTTCGACTACATTTTGGCTATCTGTTTTCAATAATGCAGACAATGAAGACAGTGTGGCTTGTTGCGTTTGCACGACTTCAAGTGCTTGCTCGCCAGTGACCGCTTCGATGCGTCGAACGCCAGATGCAATACCTGCTTCACTCGTAATTTTAAACAAACCAATATCACCAGTTCGGGTAACATGAGTACCCCCACATAGCTCAACAGAGAATGGACCCATAGTTACCACACGAACTTTTTCGTCGTACTTTTCTCCAAATAGTGCCATTGCGCCTGAAGCTTTGGCTTCGTCTAAGTCCATAAGTTCAGTGGCTAGCGTGTGGTTTGCTCTTATTTCTTGGTTAACTCGTCGCTCAATCTCCACAAGCTGCTGTGCCGTTACCGCTTCAAAATGAGAGAAATCAAAACGCATTCGTGGCGCTTCAACCAATGAACCTTTCTGCGTTACGTGCTCACCTAGAATTTCACGCAATGCTGCATGAAGTAAGTGCGTAGCACTGTGGTTCTTTTTAATTGCTTCGCGGTTAGCGAGGTCTATAGCAGCTGTTGCCGTGTCGCCTTTAGTAACCTTTCCTTTCACTACACCTTTATGTGCAAACGCATTGCCCATTTTCTGAGTGTCGGTTACAACAAACTCCCCGTTAGCTACGCGAAGTACGCCTTTATCGCCGGCTTGACCACCACTTTCTGCGTAGAACGGCGTGCTGTCTAATACCACAACACCTTCTTGACCATCTTCTAGCGTATCAACAAATGCATTGTCGGCAATAAGCTCAACAACATTTGCCTGACCTTCTACATCGGTGTACCCGGTGAATGATGTCGTGTGATCGATGGCGAGTTTGCTATTGTAGTCTGCGCCAAAGTTGCTTGCCTGCTGTGCTCGGGCACGCTGCGCCTGCATGGCAGCTTCAAACCCTTCTTCATCAATTTTTAGGTCGTGCTCACGCGCCACATCATTTGTTAAGTCAGTAGGGAAGCCGTAGGTGTCGTAAAGCTTAAACACCACATCTCCGGGCACGGTATCGCCTTCTAGAGTTTCCAGCGTATCGTTTAGAATCGCCATGCCTCGGGCTAACGTTTTGCTAAACTGCTCTTCTTCCACACGAAGTACTTTTTCAATTACCGGCAACTGGTCTACAAGTTCTGGATACGCCTCACCCATTTCTTTGGCAAGTGATGCAACAAGTTTGTAAAAGAAGATATCGTTTGCGCCAAGCTGGTAGCCATGACGAACCGCACGACGAATGATACGACGTAAAACGTATCCGCGGCCTTCATTCGATGGCATAACGCCATCGCAAACTAAGAAGCTGCATGAACGAATATGGTCAGCAATAACACGAAGTGATTTGTTTTCCAAATCTTCGCTACCAACAATTGATGCTGCCGATTTAATCAAGTTTTGGAACAGGTCAATCTCGTAGTTACTGTGCACGTTCTGCAAGATAGCTGAAATACGCTCAAGGCCCATGCCCGTATCGATAGAAGGCTTAGGAAGTGGCTCCATGGTACCGTCAGCTTGTTTGTTAAACTGCATGAATACCAAGTTCCAAATTTCGATAAAACGGTCACCGTCTTCTTCAGGTGTTCCTGGAGGACCACCCCAAATGTGCGCACCGTGGTCGTAGAAGATTTCAGAACAAGGGCCACATGGGCCGGTATCGCCCATAGACCAGAAGTTATCTGACGTGCTGATGCGAATAATCTTTTCTTTTGGCACGCCAATATGGTTTTCCCATATATCAAAAGCTTCGTCATCTTCAGAGTAAACGGTAACCAGCAGCTTTTCTTTTGGCAGACCAATTTCTTTGGTAAGGAAATTCCACGCAAACTCTATTGCTTCTTTTTTGAAATAATCGCCAAAGCTAAAGTTGCCCAGCATTTCAAAAAAGGTGTGGTGACGAGCAGTGTAGCCTACGTTCTCAAGGTCATTATGTTTACCACCAGCACGAACGCAGCGCTGAGACGATACCGCACGGGTATAACTGCGCTTCTCTGCGCCTAAGAAGCAGTCTTTAAACTGGTTCATGCCCGCGTTGGTAAAAAGAAGTGTGGGATCATCTGCCGGTACCAGTGACGAGCTTGCCACCGCTTGGTGGCCATGGCTTTTAAAATAATCGATAAACTTGTTACGTAAGTCAGCAGTTGATAATGTCATTGAAAACCTAACTTCCTTTATTCTATTAACGACGAGTGCTATTTGCCTGTTTTACTGAGCGTTATAATCAGGGCGTTTGCCATTACGCAATGTGCAATGCCGCATTACAATTCTCTGAATAAATTAAAATGCACACAAATTTGCGCAACAATACCACGGAAAGCGCGTTTTTGTTAAGTGGAACAAGAACAAGATAGGAACAAAACTCACTTATTCTCGACATACAAAAATGACATTATAATGTTAAGAGGCGAAAGGCTGGTATTTGGAGAGGTTGAGCGCTAGTCGTGGTCGTTTGCGCTTACAGCGTAGTCTATATGCTCTTGATAAAAACCTCGGTATTGCAGGAATTGTTTTTGCTTTTGCCTTAACGCAAATTCAGTTTCATAAAACCCGCCAAATTTCTTTTCTTTAACCTTTTTAGCGCTTTCAAACCAATCAGCCTCAATCTCTTGCAGAGCTTGTTCCGCAACAGTTTCATCTATACCGTATTGCTTCAAATCTAGCTTAATTAAACGCGGACCTTTTCCCTTTAGATACAGTGCGCGCGCGCGACTTTCAGCGAAACGCACGTCACTTTGAATATCTGCATTCCTAAATTCTTCTAAAATTGGGATAAAAGCATTGCTCTCTATGCCCTTTTGCTGAAGCTTTCGAATTATCTCGCTGAAGCTATGCTCTCGTCGTGCTAGCATGCGAGTAATCGCTTCGGTAATGATTTTTCGATCAAAATCTGACATTTTTGGAATCAACTATCCTGTATAAAACGTAGAAATCTGGTTATTTTAACGCTAAATATTCGCAAATAGCGATTATTCCAGCATAAACACATTAATTTCTACATAATGTAAATTGCATGACAGCACAAAACGTTCGCATAAGAATAATAGACTCCGTTGAACAGCTATCTAAAACGCGCTGGCAGCAACTTTCGCGGGGGGCTGGCCCATTTCTTTCCTATGAATTCTTACACGCGCTAGAAAACAGTGAGTCTTGTACTAACGAGTCCGGCTGGCAGCCTTGTCACATCGCTATATTGCAAAATCAAGACGATAACGTTAGCGCTATCATTCCCGGATATTTGAAAACGCATAGCTACGGGGAATACATATTCGACCATGCTTGGGCCAACGCCTACGTACAGCATGGTTTGGATTACTACCCTAAATGGATATCCGCAATACCCTTTACTCCTGTAACGGGCCCTCGCTTATTAAGCGACGGTCAATTTCTTTTAACCCCCGAACTTGTAAACGAAGTTGAGCTTGCACTTGTTGATCACGCCAAGAGGGAGTTCGATGAAGTCCTGTCTTCATTTCATTGGCTTTTCCCTGATGATGCAACTTCTACACAACTCACTCAGCCTCATGAAACGCTGCCTCATTACCTTACACGATACACTGTTCAATTTCAGTGGTATAACTATGGCTACAGAGACTTTGATGACTTTCTAAACGCGCTAACATCACGCAAAAGAAAGGATATAAAGAAAAGTCGGCGAAAGCTCAGTGAACGAGGCGTTCGTTTTACATATCATACCGGAGATGAAATTAGCCCTGAAACACTTCGTTTTTTTACAAAGTGTTACAAAGCGACCTATTTAAAACGAAGCGGTCACGTGGGATATTTGAATGACGCCTTCTTTGAACAACTTGTAGAAAGCATTAGCGATAATATGCTTATTGTTACTGCGAGCGAAAATGACGTAGCTGTAGCCAGTGCCCTTTTCTTCTATGATGAAACGGGACTTTATGGCAGATACTGGGGAGCACTCAAAGAAATAGACGGCCTCCATTTTGCCTGCTGTTATTTTGAGGGCATTGAATTTGCCATTGCCAAGAAGCTTCCGCTTTTTAATCCCGGAACTCAAGGTGAACATAAAATACTTCGAGGCTTCGAACCCATTTACTGCCGTTCACATCACAAATTACAACATGCGTCGTTTCATAGTGCTGTAGCAGACTTTTTACAGCGTGAAACGCCGCATATCGCTAACTATTTTAATCAGGCACGGAATGCTTTACCGTTTAACAAGGAATTTGTGCCTACTTTAAAAACAACCAGTGTCAATTTACCTAACGACGACACCTACAATCAAAACGAGAAAAACGATGAAATATAAACTTCTAGCCGTAGCGATTGCGGCATCTTTAGGCCTTGCAGGCTGTGGACAGCCTGAGCAGGCGCAAGATCAGACGAGTAAAGTTGAAGCACCTGAAGTGAAAGGTGAAGCTGAATTAGGTTCTTTCGGCGTAGATCTTACTGCGCGTAATGAAGCAGTAAAGCCCGGCGACGACTTCTTTATGTACGCAAGTGGTACGTGGTACGACAACTATGAGTTGCCCGCCGATAAAACACGTTATGGTGCCTTTACCGGTCTTGCCGAGCGCAGTGAAGAGCAAGTTAAAAACATTATTGATGGGCTAATGGAAAAGTCTTCGCTAAATGCAGAAGAGAAGCTTGTTCACGACTTTTTTGTTGCTTACATGGATACTGATACCATCAACGAAAAAGGTATTGAGCCAATCAACGACGTACTAACGTCTATTGATAGCATTGAAAATAAAACTGACCTAACCAAAGCATTTGGCAATAGCTGGTTAGTAGGTTCTAACACGCCAATTGGCGGCGGCATGTGGTACAACCGCCTAGACCCGAATGAATACCAGTTAAGCGTTGGTGTGGGTGGTTTAGGTCTTCCAGATCGTGACTATTATCTAAGCGATAGCGAACGTTTCGTTAAAATCCGTGAAGCCTACGTAGCACACATAGAGCAGATGTTAAATTTTGCAGGCGAAGAGAACGCAGCGGAAAAAGCAGCCAACATTCTTGCCCTTGAAACACAAATTGCAGACATTCAGTGGCCGCGCGAAAAACGCCGTGACCGCGACCTTACTCTTAATCAAATTGAGCGTAGCAAGCTGTCTGACGAATACCCTGGCTTTGACTGGGACACGTATTTTGCTCAAACCGGCTATAAAGTGCCTGAGCTGAATATTACGCAGCCTGAGCCAGTAAAAGACGTTATTAAGATTATTAACGAAGCTGACTTAGCCGATTGGAAGTCGTACTTGAAGTACCACACTATTTCAAACAATGCAGGTTTCTTATCTGAAGATATCTACCTAGCTAACTTTGACTTCTTTGGTCGTACACTTAGCGGTCAGCAAGAGCCTCGTCCTCGCTGGAAGCGCGCAGTGAGTCAAATGTCTGGTACAGAGTCACTTGGTTTTGCTATCGGTAAGATTTACGTAAATGAATACTTCCCAGAAAGTTCAAAAGAGCAGATGGCGGAACTGGTTGAGAATTTGCGTACAGCACTGGGTGAGCGTATTGAAAACCTAGATTGGATGAGCGAAGAAACCAAGGTAAATGCGAAAGAAAAGCTAATGGCATTTAACCCTAAAATTGGCTATCCAGACGAATGGCAGTCTTTCGACGGCGTAACTATTAGCGACAAGGACTTAGTAAGCAACGTTCGTAATCTTCGCACATTCTTCCAAGACCAGTCGGTAGAACGTGAGCTAGAGAAGACCGACCGCAACCGCTGGGGCATGACACCACAACGTGTAAATGCGTACTACAATAGCTCGTTCAATGAAATTGTATTCCCAGCAGCTATCTTGCAACCGCCATTCTTCGATCCTAATGCCGACGCTGCTGTAAATTACGGTGCTATCGGTGCGGTAATTGGGCACGAGATGGGCCACGGTTTTGACGACCAAGGCTCAAAGTCTGATGCAAACGGCATTCAGCGCAACTGGTGGACAGATGCCGACCGCGCAGCGTTTGAAGAAAAAGCGGACATGCTAGCCGAACAATACAGCCAATACGAGCCTATCGAAGGTAACTTCGTAAACGGTCGCAACAGCTTGGGTGAAAACATTGGTGACGTAGGTGGCTTAGCCATGGCTTACCACGCTTACAAACTTAGCCTGAACGGCGAGGAAGCACCAGTAATTGATGGCCTGACAGGCGATCAACGCTTCTTCCTAGCATGGGCACAAGTGTGGAAAGAAAAACGCACTGAAGAAAGCATGCTAAATCAACTTCGCGCAGGTACACACGCGCCAGGTCGTTATCGTGCGCAAGCACCAAGAAACCATGATGCATGGTATGAAGCGTTCGACGTGAAACCAGGTGATGCGCTTTATCTTGCGCCAGAAGAGCGCGTAAGAATTTGGTAATGCATTAGCTTATTTATTTGATAGCCCTTGACGCCAGATAGCGAGAGCCGTTCGGCGTTTATCGGCAGTACTTAATGCTCATAACATAAGTGCCCAGCAATCAAATCTAAGCAAATAAAAAGGGCGGTACGAAAGATTTCGTACCGCCCTTTTTTAATTTATCATCAGCGTTGATTCGGCCCAGCAAATGCTCACTTACTTCCCATATTGCGCTACTACATCACGGACATATTGCTTACAGCGCGTTACAGCCTCAGAAAAGTCGCCATTACCTACGCTTCCCATAGAATAACGTAGCCAGTAGCCGTCTATGAGTGCCGCGGTAGAAGCGGCTATATTCTTAACCTGGTCTGAGCGGATCAGTTCGCGATAGCTATAAGCAAGATTTCGCTCTAGACGTTTATGATTT
>Ga0115005_10003229_pt1 | contig 13020 bp, 5 predicted proteins | sample ArcOceMetagenome_FD_87163 | JGI IMG/M metagenome (GOLD analysis project Ga0115005, IMG submission 87163) | Marine eukaryotic phytoplankton communities from Arctic Ocean - Arctic Ocean - Greenland ARC118M Metagenome | ecosystem: Environmental > Aquatic > Marine > Oceanic | place: Arctic Ocean... | reverse complement strand
TGTTTTTGTCGGTTTTGTCGGTCATTTGTCGAAAGCTCTATTTCTTTAACGTGAATCGATGCCATTGCAGTCGTATCCAATGGAACTGCCAATGAGACCGCGTTTTTACTACTTTGACCCTGCTTTAATAATTTTATATCAATAATTGATGCTTTTGGCGACTCTGGCGACTCTGGCATTGGTTTTGTTTTTTTGGGTTTTGATGCACGTCTATCAACTTCATGGCGGTGAAGTGGAACTACAGCGTAACGACTCCCCCCAATTTCCCCTTCTTTAGCTTTATTTAAAATAGAATCTTCAAGTTTTTTATTCGCAAGTGAAGCTTTGCTGCGCGCTAACCATCGTTGGGCCATACTACCAGCGGCTCCAATCGCTGCTGTCGAGACCAACGCCATCGCCAACGCCATTTGCCCAGTCGGTCCTAATGTACCTACAGCACCACTCATGAGTGGTGTTGCTGCAAGTGGAGCTAAATCTGAGTCGTCGAACACCACAGCTGCTACAAACTTGGGCAAGACCACGGATTTGAATAAAATAGTGATTGGAGCTCTGTTGAGACATTCAAAACATTCATATGCAAATGGGAAGAAGAAATATCAGTCGGTATAATGCAGTACCCCCAAAAGTTCAATTGGTTCCACGAAAATAATATTAATGATATTAATAACAGTGATATAACAGTAATAACATAACAGTAAATAAAACACTTACATCACAACCATATCAATGATCATACTGGTTAAAAAACACTGAAGCCATGCTCTTGTAACATCTTTTCCATAATAAAAACTAAAGGCTACTATAAAATAACAATAAAATGCAACAAGAGCTACAACAAAGAAATCAAGAAGATATCGGATCCAATGGGGCGATGGACTAACATTCATTCGAGGATTACGCATACGTTTGTTTATTTCAAACAGTTTTCTGACCAAACAATTTCTTTTCTTTAAAGATGTATAAATCATCAATTCATCTTTAGACATGTCTTTAATTTTTTCTTCTTGAAACAAACGTTTTGATTCTTTGCGCAATTTAGAACCTATCTGGTATCTGGCACCAAGACTACAACAACTTTTTCGAGTAATCATTGGTGTGTACAATTCTTTGAATCGTTCCAAATCTTTTTCCTTCTGTGTGTTCTTTTTTTTTAACAATTCTTTGACGATGCTTTTAGCGCGACTGGAAAGGACATGAAAATCTTTTAGTTTTTGGGCGCGCAACGCAGGATTGTTTCGAAGTTCTTCTATTATCAAAAGAGATTTTCTTCTATGGTTTTTATGCGGTGTTTCTATCATGGGTTTTTTTTTGGTCCTCGTAAAACAATTCAAAGACATTCTGTTTGTTTCCTTTGCTTCATGCTTCAAGTAATACAATGCCCCATTTATCAAATAAGAATAATCAACGGCGTCACGCCATCTTTTAATGTTGTTTAATTTCGTTTCTTGGTCCTTAAAAGTGTCGCCTATGATATGTTTGCCCAGTAGTACATGTTTTTCAAATGTTGCTATTTTTGTTCCTAATTTTCGGTAAATAATTCGAAAAATCATGATGGCGGGAGTGTTGATGACTGCCCCAACAATACCAAAAAACACTATTTCTTGAAAAGATGGTCTTGCATCTGGTGTTGGGTACCTTGCTTGCCAAAACAAAGCATCGAAAAACATGTTGGTGGCGATAACAATCATTAAAATCATCAATCTTTGTGCTCTATTGAGACATTCAACAATACGCAATAGGAAGAAGAAAAAAAGGTAAGTGTAATTATTAATTATTACTATACGCAATATATTACTATACGCAATATATTACTATTACTATTGCCTACAATACAACACAAACAGTAATAGTAATAATTACACTTACCGGCTAATCATTCGACTGAACGTAAAATAGATGGATAGAATCGGATGTGTCCCTTTCATGCCTTCCACAAACAGTCGTTGCCAAGAAGTTTTTGTCACGGGGTAACTTAATAATTTCGTATCGATGATTCCACGCGATGCTGCCCAGACATTTTTTACATGAACTTCCATTTGCTGTTCGGTTTCAGCATCGTCGTCCGAATCAAATTTCAATGACATGGCGAATGAAACCACAAATAAACCAAATATGATCAACATTGTTATAATCACCAGAATGTTTTGTTCAATCAATTGCAGCACTTCTTCTGGTGATGTTGCATTTGCTCCCTGGTCTAAAGGAGACACTAAAATGTTGTCTACATCTGCAAAAGAAGTGGTAAACTTGACACTGAAATCTGTTAAATGCGTCGTACCACATTGAATGTGTCCATTTTCACCGGTTGGGTTTGTAGCAACGCCAGTTTCCAACCACGTCGAAGTGTTTTCGTTAAAAAAAGCACATGTATATACTAATATTTTTTTGGGGCATTTTATCGAAATCTTGACATCAGTTCCATTGGTGCCGTTTAAATACTTGGAACAACTGACATTGAAAGGATGTTGGCAACCCGAAACCACAAGAGAACGGTTCGTGTCGTTTTTGAAGCACGTCAAATTTTGAAGAGGTTGATCTTTGTCATCTTTGTCGATTTGATCATCTGGGAAAATGTTTTTTTTATATCTTTGATGGGCGTCCGACAGAGGTATTACAATCTGAATTGGTTGCGACAAATTGCGACAAATTATCGGCCCAGTTTTATTTTTGATGACCATTCGAACAGAGGGAGTTACAAGTATCGAGGTGTAATTGTCCAAACTTGCCGGGGATTTGAACGCTACGACAACAGATTGTATTTCCGAATCACCATCCAGACCGTCAAAGACACTGTCAGTCAATTGAAAAGATATGCCGTTTGTCAAATTTCTTGTGGTTTTGACATGCGACGACGGGGACGCATTTTCGACAGTCGCTTCAAATTGATCGTTTTTAATTGTCGTTGGTTGTTCACCGGCTATTTTACTGCCCGCGACGGCACCGAGAACAGAGTCCACAATAGTATAAATTTTCAACACTTTTTCAACATCGATGTTTTTTTTTTCAACAGCTGGTTTTCCCGTCGCTGGATCAATGTCCGAAGCAGCATTTACACTATCGCTCGAGGTATCGCTCGACGTACCGCTCGACGTACCGCTTGAAGCAACAGTACTTGCTGTGGTGGTAGGTGTTCCTTTGTTTGCTGATGCTAAAAAAGAACCAAGCGTTCCAGTAAGCGCTGTAGTTGCTTCTGCACTGATTGCACCGACATCTTGTGATGCTGCTGCTAAATTTCCTACCATGTCCAGCACTGCATTGCCAGTATCTTCGTCAATGTTATCAGTCCCAAGACTGCTAAAAAATTGTGCCTGCAAGAGGAAAAGTCAAAAAGTGTCAATACAACATTCTAAACACACACTAAAATCACACTAAGCACAAGAAAACGTACCTGTTGTGTAATTGCTCCTTCGTTTTTTTCTAAATTAGTTGACGCAGAAATGGCCATGTCAACTAATTTTTTCTTTTGGTTTTGTGCAACTTGTGGGTCAATGTTGGGTTGGTTCAACACATCGGCAATCATTGCAGCCTTGCCAAGAACTTCTTGCGGGTTACTTTTGTTTGCAGCCGTTTCCAAATTGTTGGTGATCAAATCGGTGATCATTGATTCTTGTTTTTTGGCAGTGACAGGCAAAGGTTTTTGTGTGACTGTCAAATCTAGAAATATTGAAGTAGCAGAACCACCGTTTTCATCCCGAACAATGACGGCGACGGTGAACAAACCTGTATCACCATAACCTTGTGGTAGTACTGTTTCATACGTTGTCACATCTGTCTGCGTTTTCAAAATAATTTGTGACGATGTTAAGTCGGTTGGATCGGACAAGTACACAAATGTATACGTTAATGAATTTTCAAAACCTGCTTCCGCTTCAGGATCAACCCAACCTACGAGCAAAGACATTACGAGTAGAAAGGAAATGAGTCAGAAAAAAAAAATCATCACCAACAAAAACATCACTTACCAGGCGCATTGAATTCAAATTGGGTTTCTAAAGCTGTGCCACTCGAAGGATTCACCACACAACTGCCGCTCGAAGGTGGTGCATTAATTTGTACAGCTGGAAGTGTTGATACGCTGGTTCCGCACTCGTCTGTGATTGTCAATGTAAAAGAGTATTGACTACCCGCAATTAATACATTGGGTGCCAAAATAATTTTATATTTACGTTTTCCTGCTGCAATATTGGTGGAGGACGTTGCCAAAGGATCGGCAAGAAAAAAGTTGGGTTTCTGGTTGTACAAATCATGTAGAAAAGGAGCCGACGGGTCGATATCAGCTGTCCATGTGGCTAAATATTCAGGACATGCAAAGCGTGTACCTTTGCAGCATTTACTTTCAACGGACGCTTGGATCAGCAATGCTTTGTCTGGATTTGGAAATGTTTGAGTTGGTCCTATTAATGCAATGATGGGTGGTGTCCCACCTTGAACGTCTAATGTTGATGTGACGGGAGTACTTATACGTTCTTGGCCTTGTATTGCTATTTTTAATTCAAACACATATTTTTTATAAGGAGCCAGTAAACCTTGCATTATAACAGTGGATGTATTAGCAGTTGACAACAAAGTATTGACAACGCTTGGACACGATCCACCACCAGAAGCGGCATCAATTTGGCACGACCACATGTACACTTTCACTCCCGTATTATCAGGATCCACGGAATCAGCACCGTTTAAAATAATTGGTTCATCCATGCCAACTGTTCTCGACCCCGGTGGACTTTGAATTGCAACAAGTGGGGAGAAATCAACGTAGACATACACGGAGGACGAAGATCGTATTTTTGATGAACCACCCAAAGACGCGGTACCCGTAATTTTGTAGAGAAAACCGCTTTTCATTTCATTGCCGTATAATTTAATTTGGTTGGGGTCCCTTATCCGAACCGAAATTTCATGTTTTTCACTTGTCGAGTTTGGATGAAACCCAAATTCAATCGCTTCAAATGGCGTCGTTGTAGACACCGGTCGTATTCCTTGCAAAGAAGTCCAGTCCAATCGTAGTTGACCGGCAGAAATTCCACATGGGAATTTTGCTTGAGCCACTGAAATAGACACGTCTTGTGTTCTTCGAATGGTGCGCTGTGAAGAACCAGCTAACACAAATGTGGGTACAGCATCAGCGACCAATTGTACCGTGACAAGTGCTTCCGCCTTTTCGTGAAGAACATTTCGGAGTGTCACTTTGAATACATAGTTGGCATCTCTTTGTACCATATTCGAACGTGAAAGAGAAATTCGAAGCCTCGACGTATCAACAGTTGCGTTCAATGCTGGGTCATTCAATACACCAATGCAATTGACCTCGGATGGGCAGCTGACAGTGTCGAATAATACAGATTCCCAGTCAAAAGGTCCAGAGCCTTTAGAAGCCGATAAATCGATTTGTAAATCATCGCAAAATCCTAAAACCCCTTTAAATGAAGCAATAGCCACAGGTGACAGTGTAAATCCTGAATAAGGCAAAGCAACTGGGCCGTTGCATCCTTGACATGGTCGACGCTTGTTCAGACAAGTGGTACCGTCACCACCTCCTAAGTACAATTGACATTTTGCTACCACAATCTCACTTTGTAGCGACACGATTTTTCCCGGGCGAATTGTCGAACCATAGCCCAATCGAACCCGTAGTTCGTTGCTGGAAGGAAAAGAACAAACTCCGGTCCCACCAATGCCAAATTCATTCCCTGTTGAAAAAATGAAATAATCGTTACACAAAACTGAAGTCAATGAAGTGTCGGCATTTCCTGTTGGGGAATCAAAGTAGATCGACAGCGATGTCAACGAAGAATCAAATCGAATTGCACTGATTTGAGGAGGTGCCAACATGCCTGGCTCCGGGTCAAAAATATCAATCGACACAGTGGGAACAGAACCCGCAAATCTCGTGGCCAAGTTTGAAGTATACCAAACATCAAAACCATTTTCATTTGGATCCACTATTGAAAAAGACATGTTAGATGTATGTGGTGCAGTGGGGTTCTGTTTGTTTTCGTATTCCATGTCATCGACAGCCGTGATTTTGACCGAAAGACCAGTACTCCATGTGTTTTCTCCCATGACAAATTTTATTGATGGAGGATTGAACTCGACTTGAGCAGGAGACGATGTGGAAGTACATTTTACTGTAACATTCTGTGATGTCGGTGGGTAACTTAGTCGAATGGTTGCAACAGCACTGAATCCAGGGGACGCAGTTGATGGTTCACCTACTTGCAACAACAAAGGTGACACTAAAATGCCAGGCAGTTTGTTCAATCGTGGCAATGGGTATAATTTTTGAGGAAATTGCGTACACATGGAATTGCCTACAGTACAGTAGACATTACGAATAGAAAAAAGCAAATAAGTCAGAAAAAGAAAACACCAACAAAAAGAAAACACCACCAACAAAATAAGTCAGAAAAAGATCCACACTTACCACTCAGGTCAACAATCCCGGGAAAACTCAGCAAAATTTTTTCAAATCCCGTGGGTTTTCCATCCCATCCAAGATTGATGGAAAGTGACGTGTTGCTGTTGTAACTGACAACAGTGCTGGCTGGCAGATCGATGACCGTAGAAGTGCCGTCTATTCCCAACCGAACAATTAAATCAATTCCCAACACAAAAGATTCGATAGCGGGTGAGACACCATAAGAAGCAGTCGCACCTTTGACGATTTCATCAAATTCTAATGTTAAGATGTTGGTCACCGAGGCCAATGAAATTGACGCCAAACAAGGTTTGTTTGTTTCTTTGAGCAATGTTGGTTTTATTGTTTGTATTGTGGTTTGGTGTGGTTGAAAACCTTGGTAAGCAGCATAAATGTTATTGCCGTCAATTGCATGATCATAAATGACAATTTCATCTACTGTACCAACAAAGATGCCCAGAACAATATCGTTGGTATTTTGTACCAGTGGGGCAGTTGTTTCAGAATCAACTGCTGTGTACCCCACAAGGTTGCCATCTCTGTAATGTTTAACAGAACCATCATTGCCATAAGTAAATGCGACGTGAGTCCAGACATTAGGGCGTATTACAGTTGGTGTATCAACATATGGCTCAGCACTCCAAGCGTGCAATTCTTTTCCACACGATTTTGCTATCCATAGACGAGTTTTTAATGTACGGTTAGCCACAATAAACTCCCACGAACCTTTTTTGCTCATAATGTTTTGAGTTGTTGTAATTGTTGTCATGCGTACCCAAGCCCCCACAGTAATATAATTCAGCGCATGAATGGATGAAACAGATAATTTGTTGGTGGCATACTTTTCTGTGTCAGGTATGATTGGAGTCATTTGATGTTGTTGTTGTTGGTTGTTGTTTGGTGTGAATACAGCTGTTGCATTTAATGTGCTGGAAACGTTTGTACATATGCCAGCACTCGTAACATTTGACGCGTCTTGCAACATGCAAAACATTCCAGAAGAAGAGTCACACACTGTGATGGGACCGCACTGACACTTTGAATCATTGGCATGTTTCACAGTACCATTCGTACCCATGCATGTTGGGCCCCGACTTTGATCAGTACAATTAATCTTCATGATTTGCCATCCCGAAGTTTTACAAACCAAGTCCACCCCAGCACCAATTAATGTTCCCGGGCAAGATTTATGAATCAGAGTACCACTTGCAGCTTCCGGAAGAGTCAAAGTAAAGGGACCGCCAGGACCCGTCCCATTTACAATAAAAGATAAACATATCCGATCGGAGGTTATGCATTGAGAAATTTCAAGCCAAGATTTTTCTTTGACGGTTTTGAGGTCATAAAACGCAAGTGGGCTCAGATGAGGTGCACCAGATTTTTTTCGTAATGGGTAGCTTTTGCCATGATGCTTGTAGCCACCCCGAAACCAACCTGATACATGAGAATTGTTGATTGCGTTCCATGTATACCCATTTCCACTGGTATCTTTGTATTTGTGGGAACCGTCGAAATGAAAGTAAGCAACTAGTCCATTTTGAAAAATGGTGGATTTTGGAAAGGCTGGTTGAACAAGTACTTTTGATGGTAATCCTGCATCGCCAAATTCGATTAATTTCGATGTTGAAAGTTCATAACGAAGCGAACCTGTTGATTCGCTGCAACTCGATAGCCTAGCAGATGTATCATTCAGTATAATTTCCTTGAAATTGAAAACAAACATGACAGATTTTTGACGACCAGCAACAGCTGCACAAGCTATCGAGTCATTAAATGTCATAGCAATACTGCCCGTGCTGACTTGTGTTAAATCAATAGTCGCATCAGTCATTAAACTAGGAAATTCTAATGGTGGGGGAATTAACTTTGAAAGTGTGGCAAATTGTTCGCTTCCTACTGGCATAAATGATTGGTTCAAATCAACAAATAAATGGTACACTTGAAATATTTCGTTTCCTGATAATGTTGTAAAAAATAACGCTACTTCGTCTAATAAAGTAGAATACATTGCCACTCCCAAAAGGATAGGTTCTTTGTTTTGCACAACTGTTGATTGCGATGGGTGAATTCGATAGTCAATCTGAGAACCATTTATATAATGAACCTCTTTGCCTGTGAACGAATTAAACGACACGCCCAAATGCGTCCAAACACCTCTTTGAATTGGACGAGTGATTCCACACCAATTTGGCGAGGCTGTCCAACGTGGTTCGTTTTCACCAGAAATGAAAATCAATGAAGTAGATAGCATTCCGTCAACCACCCCCACAGAAAAGGAACCATTTTTAGATATGACTTCAAAATCCAACCCACTCAATGGTTTGACCCAAGCGGACACCGTGAAATCGATTATATTACCTTTTACGAATTTTTTAACACCTATTATTCTTGTTTGGCTTTTTATAACATCAGATTCAGATTCACCGATGACATTTGGAGGAGGTGCAACATAAGCTCCACCTCTATAACCCATAACAAAATTGTATTGAGACATGGCACCGCATGCCTTACCAGTGCATGTTTTGGAACATATTGAGCTATTTGAAAAATCAAGAGTTGTACAGTACGATCCAGTAGCCTCTGTGCAAACGGTTGAACCACACACACAATCAACTTCATTTTTAACAGCACCATCTTTGTTTTTGCAGATTCTTTTACAAGAGTGAATGTTTGATGAGTTCACATTGCAAGTCGCAAGAGAACCGTGTCTATAAATTATCGACCACCCATGAAAAACATTGTCATTTAATAGAAATCTGTCCACATTTGAAGTACTAGCAAAACGGTTGTACAATGTGGGACTGTTGTCTGTTCCTGGATTTTCAAAATTATCAAAAGTCCAATACCCTGCGAGTCCTTTGGGAATTGCAGCCAACGAAGAAATCGCGGGTGCTATGACAACTTGAGAAAGTGCGGGAATTGCCGAAGCAAGGTTTTGTGACAATTCAAAAACAATTGTAAATCGCCCACATTTTAATAGACGAAACGAATTTTGTGATAATTCAACGGCCAAACGTCCACGTGTGGAACCAGAAACTGGGTAAATAAGAATATGTGACGCTCGAAGGACTGGGCATGCTATTGGTGTAGCAAATTGTAAACGCAAATATGCTTGTGCTTGGTTGGAATGATCAAACACAGCAGCGATCATTGCTGGTGAATGTACCGGTGGTGCTGGCAGATTTTTCACCGTTATTCTTATTGCTGTTTGATTGAGCAATGGAGCAGGGCGCATTGGTTGAAAGGCACGGTACGTGAGAAAGACCTCAGATCCGCTTAATGCACGATTAAACAACACAAGTTCGTCCATCAAAGATCCTTGGTGCAAGTTGCGTCCGACCACCAACGGTGATGCATTGCCTCCACCACCGCTTAACAACAGTGGAAGAGATTCCAATGTCCCATGAAATGTGTAGTCAATGGCGTTGCCGTTGATGTAGTGAGTCTCTTTCCCTGTGAGCGAAGTGTAAGTAACGCCCACCCATGTCCACTCACCCACAGGCAGGTCAACAACAGCGCCCGACCACGATGGGTGAGCACACCATTCTTTCAATGGTGTTGTGCCACCCACACTCAATTGGGTCGTCAGTCTTCCATTGCGTACTTTCATTTCAAACACACCTGCTATTTCAAGAATATTGAAATCATCAGTGCTGTTTGGTTTCACCCACGCAGACATGAATACGTCAGAGATATTCACGACAGCCCCAACACCGTATGCATTAGACCCGTTGCCGTATTTGGATGTGCCTAGATGTTGATACACACCACCAAATCCCAATTGACCGCCGCTGGCGTTGTATTGTTCGGTGATGTTTTTGATGTGCAGGTGCAAGTTGTTGCCACTTCGGTCAAGCGATGGCACACTGCCGTCAAACGGGTAGTAAGCAACCATGTTTTTTGGCATGTCCCTCGCTGCTTCGATGTGGGGATACACAAATACTTTGACTGTGTTTGGATTGGCGGCAATCAATGTTTTGGTTTGCCGTCCAAGTACCTCTGATAACTCCAGCACCACGGATGTGTTGTCACATCGTATAGTGCGTGCTTGGTAAGGACCAATACTGATCGAATCAAACTTTATATGACTAACTCGCAAAGTTGCACAGGAGACGGCAACAGAAAACGTCAGCCGTAAGTAACTTTGTGTCGCGTCGTACAAATCAACCAATGCCACTGACAATTGCGGTATTGCCGGTGGTGGTGGCGGAGTAATTGTGTTTACTTTTATGTGCTGTGAGCCCACAGTTCCGGGTAAAACGAAACCATAAAAAGCACTGACAATTTCATTTCCCGTGATCGCACGGTTGTACACCATAACTTCATCCAATTTTCCACAACACATCCCCTGTCCAAGTAGTATAGGATTGTTGTTTTGCTGCAGTGGCCAACCCATAAAATCGCCGGTTCGATAGTTCAATAGTTTCTTGTCCAAAAAGTGGGACTCTTTACCATCATGGGAAGCGTAAGTAAGAGCTACATGGTGCCACTGGCCCACCGTAATCTGTGAAGCAGACGAAGATGTTGTCCAAGATTTTGATACGTAATCAACTCCTCCCCTTCTCTGATTTCCACTACTGGCTGTTATATAAGCTGACGAAGACAACCTTCTTCTTTGCCTGCGTGATCCCACTTGTCTTCTGCACCAAACGGCAACATTGCAACCACCACTGTTGGTACAACTTCCTTGAGAACTGTACCCATATTTCACATGTGAACCCAATCGACCATCATTGTAGTTTAATTGTAGGATCACTGACCCACTTCTGGACCAATCATTAAATCCTTTCCCATAATTGCTGTGAGTATTGCAAGTAGAAGTGTACCGAGCATCTGTTCGGTACCCCACCGAAGAACACCACTTGTCTGACCACTGGTTGTCGGCATATTGATTAATATCATCAAAAGAAAAGTAAAAAGGATTATCGCCTATTGAACAGCCTTTTCCATCATCTCCACAGATAGTTCCGTCATCTGATTGATCTACTCGTACTTGTTCAGTGCATAGAGCTCGAATGGAAGCATCATCTAATTTGCCGCTTCCCACATCAACAATCCTGCCGCTTTGCAATGCTTCAATGTTTTCTGCATCTGTCGTTTTCATTACGCTTGGCCCTTGAATTTTGTAAACCATTGTCCAGCCACCTTCGTCGCTGTCCATGTCACACCATACCAACACTGCAGGTTGTGAGGACAAAGGTTGGACCCAATACTTCCCACTTTCTTTTTGGTAAAGATTTCGAAGCGTCGTGCAATCTGAAATTGGGTTGTTTTTTGTTTCACCTTTAAATGAGATGGTCGGTCCAGTAAAAAATAGTCGGGACATTAATTTCCCGTCGCGAATCCCAAAAGTCCACGAATCTTTTTTAGAAAGAATATCAAAATCATCTACACTTTTGCGAAACACCCAAGCTGCAATTGTTATGTAACTAACATCCAATTTTGATTGATTCATTGGCGCAGTTTCAACATCGGTTTCGTATATAAATGGTGTTGGTGTTGAATTGGTACATGTAAGATTTGAAGCGATGTAAGCACCACGCGTTCTACCATTACTTGCATTGTAGTTGTTTGCGTAATCAAATTTTTCGAGAACGAATCGATTTCCACTGCGGTCCTTCGTAGCATCGTTACCGCCGTCAAATGGAAAGTAAAGAACAAGACCTTTGACCACTGCTTTTCTTGAAAGAATCATTGGTGCAATAGAAACATTGACCACTCTTGCCACAGCTTCTGTTTCTTTCGTCAATTCAACTGCAAAAGTTTGAGACAGTTCAAACTGCAAATCAGGCCCTGCACAAGAGATCAACCGACTTGAGTACGGACCAACAGAAATACTGCGATTATAGGTACTAAACACAATGTTTTCAACTCTTATGGTGGGACACGCAACACTTTCTGAAAAAGACAAAAAAAAATATCCCTGCGTTGGATCGCTGATATCATACCTTGCAGAAACAATCTGAGGAAATGTTGCCACTGTCTCGACAGAGAGAAGATCTAATAGTCTGCCGGTTTGTGGTGGTAAAGGAACGCCAGGGAAAAAACCTTCCATAGCATTTCTTATTTCCACACTGGGCAGTTCTCTCGAAAATATCATTATTTCATCGATATTTCCATTGAACTGAGTATCGCCCAGTACAACGGGAGAAGCAGTTATCTGGACTTTCCGGCCGTTTGTATTTCTGAAATCAATAAAACGAGCATTTATATAATGTTTTTCTTTCTTTGATGTAACGTTGTATGTAATAATAACTTTTTTAAAAAAGAAGAAACAGAAAGTTAGATACCAGGTACCTCAAATATGTTCAATGGAACAACAAAAACTTACCGTGCGACCACTTGTGCAATGGAACATAAGACGAAGACAATGTCACTTGATTAGATTTATCGGACCAGGTTGGGTGCATGGTATATTCCTCTTCGTCTTCATCTTCAGGAGAACTTTTACCAAAACGAGTAGTTAATAATTGATTTTTGATACCCAACGACCACGCTCCCATCTTGGAAATGACTGTAAAATCTTTGGTGTTAATAGGTTTGACCCAAGCTCCAATGGTTATACTTTCAATTGTATTAAATTTAGAAGAAGTAGACTTGAT
>Ga0115005_10003228_pt1 | contig 13022 bp, 11 predicted proteins | sample ArcOceMetagenome_FD_87163 | JGI IMG/M metagenome (GOLD analysis project Ga0115005, IMG submission 87163) | Marine eukaryotic phytoplankton communities from Arctic Ocean - Arctic Ocean - Greenland ARC118M Metagenome | ecosystem: Environmental > Aquatic > Marine > Oceanic | place: Arctic Ocean... | reverse complement strand
TTAAATGAGCCTTTAAGCTAGGATTTTGGTAAGTTTTATTTTTGCGCTTTGTTTCGGCCGTTTGCCGGGACAAAGTATATTATAAGCTCCAAGACGTGAGCCTTTGTCAGGCCGCGATGAAAGACGCGGAGCCTGTAAAATATCACGCTGAACCTGCGCATAGATTGTGACTGGAACTGGATCACGGAGATAGCGTGTGATCAGACGCCGAAGAGTACAAAGGTCTTCAACACCCGAAGCCAGTTGACGAAAATCACTTATTTCTTCGCATTGCAAAAAAACTTTGATATGGCCAGTGGGCGTGCGGCCCGTTGGGCCAAGGATTGCTCCGACACCTAACTGCGCCGTCGTATTCCGACGGCTTGAAATGCTGGTTCGGCTTTCGGCACGAATGGGTTGGCGCGTTTTAAAATGCACGTGCACCTGTGCTGAGCGCCCAGTCCACCAACCAAGGATAGCTTGCAGGTTTTCGAGTGATTTGTTCCGCGACAGCAATGGCAGGATGAGCTCTATGTAGCGAGAGTCATAATCGCGATTTTGGCCAAGGCGGGCAAAACGGCTCAGCACCGAAACCTCGGTTCTTCTGCCTTTATCTTGAGAGGCCACCAGCAGTGCGGCGCTGCGTATCCGTAGCTCCAATTGCTTGAGACGTTTATCAAAGATCGTGAGAAAAGCGTGCAGACCATCGTCGTCGTTGTGCAAGCCGTGCAACATGGCCTCAAGAATGTAATCTGGCAGCGCACCGTCAAAACCAGACAACGGCGCTCCCCCGATTTGCGAAGGTCCCGCGCCACTTTGACGCGCTGTTGTAGCACGTTGTTCTGTAGTTCCAGTGGACGCCGGGCCGTCGGGGTACGGATCGAATTGCCCTTGATCCAACGCACGTTCAAAGGTAGTCAATTTCAAACGCGATGCCTGCAACGCGTTAAGTGATGTCAGACCTGTTTTATTCTGTGTCATCCGCTTATCTGACCCCCATGAATGGTAGGGAAGATCGCAAAAGGCTCGTCGCGGCCGCGTTCACTGATCCTTAATTGTAGAAACCGATCATAGCTGATTAGCGCATTAAAAAACATCTGTAATGCCGCTCCAAACACAAATGGCGGGAACGGGAGTGTTTCCAAATCGAGTGTCACTTCGATTTGACTGCCGGTCGAAAGTAGGACGTGTTTGCCAACCTTTACGGGGGCAACCGATTGCTTGACAGTGACGGTCCAAATTGCGTCAGCAGCTCCTGTTAGGCCGGCGGGCGCACAAAGATGGAGCGCTTCCTTCAACGCTTGTGTTGGGTCTGGAGCGTCAAAAACTGACGCAAAGTTGCCGTTGATTAATGACAGTATGTCCCATAGCCGCCCGGCACTAGTATTGGGTGCTATGGGCACAGTCGGCTCTTCGAGTATCTTAAATGGAACTTCAGCAAGTTGTTTATCCGCGAAAAATACTTCCATGCCTTGACGCGCAGAAAATGCGCCACTCCCATTGGAACAGATCAAGGTCGCCACAAAATCAAAGGGGGATGGCTCACTGACGACGGAAAAACTGACTTCGCGGCGCGCCGGGTCCGTGTTGCCGGTGAGGAAACGCTCTTGCCATATAGGTAGATCCTGACCTAAACGCCCACCTGGCGTAGTGATCTGGGGCAAGCGTATTTCCCCGTCCGAGGTCAGCATATGCAGCGTGTCAATCTGCAGTGTTTCACATGACATAGTTGCGGCTGATTGCGGCGTAACTGGGACTTGGATGCGCCCATAGTCGTAGCGAACCGGACGGGACTGATCTTTGTAGAAGTTGAGTATGGGAACGACATTGGTCGCCAAATCACCATCATCAAGCCTAGTAAGTTTTCGTGCACCATCATTATTCAGGAAAAACCGTAACTCAACTGGTCCCGGCCCCACCCCTACAAAAAGATGTTCCAAGTTGTTAAGGGTGAAAAATGCCGCCTTATCGGGGTAACAGAGGAAATCTCGTAGCCTGGTCAACCCCGGCATTTCGGTTGGTGCCGTAGGCAAGAACATGTCTCTGTCGGCAATCAGCTTAATACCAAAGTTGTTGCGATCCATCATATGAGTCGCCTTAACGCCAACTGGTGCAAACCCAATACCAAGAAGATTACTACTGAGTACGTCAATCAGTCGCGTTTTGCGTCCACCAGTGGCTGAAACATAAAGTTCAAGTCCACCGCTCAAAATGTCTGAAATCAGCAGACTGTCATCAAATGTGGCTAGCGTAACGAGGATCACAGCCTCGCAATTATGCAATTCACTCGGCGACTCAAACGAGAGCGGGGCCCGCTCAAGCTGCACACCAGTTACCTTTACAGGTGCCAATTGCGTGGGTCGAGCCACGGAGAACCGACATGCAGGACGATCTCCTTTAGCTTCAATATCCAGCGTAGTCCCCGCATCTATAAATAAGGGCTCCGTCAGGCTGGCTTCTTCGGCGACCATCTGCACGGGGCAATAGGCGGGTGCACCAAGCAAAAACGTCGGAGCAATCATCCGCGCCAGATCAAGCGCAAATTCAGGTAATGTATCATCGAGCCGTTTGGACAGCCGCGCCGAAACGAGTGCTAGTGAATCACTCAAGCGCTGCACATCGGGATCGCCGCTTTGGCCTGCTTTTATTTTGAGTGCACGAGCTTTTTGAGGGTGAGCTGCCTCAAATTCTGAAAAAGCTCGACGCATGTAGTCCAGCTCAGTCTCATAATGTTGTAGGATATCATCCATTGTTATGCGCCTTGCCGGACATTGTGGTCCATCCGCGAAATCGTCTTTTCAAAGGCGATTTTTTTGCTGCCGCTCTCAGTTGCGACAGTTGCTCCAATATAGAACGAAACAGAATTGTCGTGTTCATCGGACTGGATTTCGATCTCGCTTAGCAAGTTAATACGCGGTTCAAATCGCGTAAGACGCTGTTGCAACGCCTGTCGGATCATCGTGTCGCGCGCACCGCCAGTCACAGCCCAGTTCATGGGCAGCCCAAAACAGAGATTTGAGGCCTGCACATGCGGCAGCACAGACCCGGCTGACCGTTCTGGAGAGATGGATTGCAATAACACCTCAAGGTGGATTGCAATCCTCTGTTCGACAGTCGCTGAGGCGCTTTGGCCCAGGAATGCAGCGGCAAAGGACATTTTATGCAGACTCCTTAAGCCGGCTGGCGTCAAATTCTGTTTTTAGCATGATTTCACCCAAAACATGGTCGATCTGATACTGCGGTTGAATGCTGATTTCGCATTGAAACCTTACGCTGTTTGCTTTGTCCTCTGAAATTTTGACTTTAGCTGCGCGCAATGGGTAGCGCGCCTGCTGATCCAGCGATCCGCTGGAGGTCGATACATAGTCTTCAAGCCAGTTGTTCACGACTGCCTGACACTCGGCCGCGGTCTGCAACTGGCCGATCAAATGCCGGATTTGTACTTTGATGTAGTGCACCATGCGGCAGCCGATCATTACCGATTGCAGCTGTGCTGTAATCTTTTTCGACGTCGAATTGTAGCAATCTGTCACAGAGTTGTTGCCGACAAAGTAAAGCACGTTCGACTTCGTACTTTCCGCCAATGGGATAAAACCATTGCCAGCATAGCAATGAGCGATATTTCGGGTCAGGCGAACACGTGCACGCGCACAGCGCGCGGTGCCTTCTGGCAGTGGATGAAGCGTAGGTGCTAGTACTGCGCCTGTACCAGGTTCACCGACCACTAATTTTAAAAATCCAAACCAGCCACAGCGCTGGTATTCTGAAATGGTGGTACGAATAAAGTCAAATCCGGCAGATCCCCAAAGCCCTTCGCTTGCAGCAGGTGTCTGATTAAATAAAAAGCCGATGTCGCGGTCTACGTAGCGGCCGCGTAGCTGCGTGCGCGGCATGGCAAGCCCCAAATACTGCGCATTGGGCAAAGCCCGCAGCCGCTGCCAGGTCGCGTATTCTCCACTACCAAGCACACTCGTGACACGTCGGGTGTCGGTGTACCAGGCCGCATCACTCTCGCCAAAAAATGCAGTGCCTGCGCTCATCACGATAGGGCACATACAGGTTTCGCCGAGTCTACACAGTAACTGAGCAGTGTAGAGCTCGTCAAATTCCGTCTCAAGGCTCATCGACAATTCATGATCAATCATCAGGATGCCGAATGGTTCGCCGCCTAAGGTATCCAGCTCTTGCATACCAATGCGCATGAACAGCAAAGATTTGCGGATTTCGCTAGTGTAATTCAAATCGTGTTCAAGTTCGTGCCAGCTTAAATCAAGGAGTTTGACCTTTACGTTGGCTGCATGATCCTTGACCCACACCACGCTCGCAAGGCCCATCCAGCGTGCCTCAAGAGTTTGGAATTTTTCGTGTTCGATAATAGCACTGATCTGCGCATTCAGTCGATCTTCGATATCCAGCACAAGCATGCGCATCGTTGAAGACAGCTGTGCGACAGATTGGAAGCGCGCCCTTAGGCGGTCCAACGCTTCTGTGTCGCCCCCTCCCACGCCATAAAAGGCAGGGGAGGGGGACATATTATTTTCCAGGGATCGGGGCATGTTCTGCATTAGCCTGGAATTTTAGTAACCATACGCACGGAGGTCGACAACTCTTCGAGCTGTAACCAAGGACGCAGGTAAGCCACTGCCGAATACGCGCCAGGTTTTCCAGGCTGCTCGATCACGTCAATCCGGCTTTCAGCCAGTGGCGTGCGCGAACGCTCGTCATTCCCCATTGCACCAGCATTGGTGTACTGATCTATCCAGGATTGCAGGTCTTTTTGCACGTCACCCGCTTCAAGGTTAGACCCAAGCATATCGCGGCCCATCACTTTAAGGTAATGCGCGATACGGCTGCTTGCCATTACATAAGGCAGGCGGGCGGAAATCGCGGCATTGGATGTTGCATCCGGGTCTACATATGTTTTGGGACGCTGTGCTGTCTGGCTACCAATAAAGACAGCATGACTGGTATTTTTGTAGTGAACCAGAGGTAAAAAACCGAGATCAGACAGTTCTTTTTCGCGCTCGTCAGTTAGGTTTACTTCGGTTGGGCATTGCTGCTGCACGTCGCCGGCATCAGATTTGAACGTTAAGTTCGGCAGTTGCGTCACCTTTCCGCCATTCTCAAGCCCGCGAATGGCGGTACACCAGCCATAAGCTGTGAAGGCATCGTTCATCTTTAGAGCAGTTTCATACGCAGCGTTAGACCAGACCAGCTGTGAGTTTTTGGTTGGGCGCTGATTGCCGTCGCCGTCAGTGGCCAACTCGTTATAATCAAATGTCTTGGCCGAACCGCCATTTTGGCCGTAAGGAAGGCGGGCCAGTGTTGCAGGCAACGTCAGGGTGACATAGCGGCTTTCGTCGCTGTCACGAAACCCGTTCCAAGCGGCATAGGTCGGTGAGTCAAATCCAGCAGCCACAGGGCGACCTTCAGCAAAGGACTCGAAACTCTTGTACTCAAACATCTCAGCCCCGGTTGCTGCTACAAAGGGCGCATGACAGGCGGCAGCGGTTTCTGCCAAATATGTCAGCAGTGCCACATCCTCGTCACCGCAGCCAAAGAAGTAATCCCCGATCAGCACGCCATAAGGTTCGCCGCCGGCGGTACCAAATTCGTCCTGATAAAGAGCTTCAAAAAGCGGGCTGCGATCTACGGCAGGCGCGTCTTCAAATTGCTCAAGGAGTTCTTCTTTGTTGTAGTCCACCAGACGGATTTTCTGACTCGATCCCAGTTCCGTTTCACGCACAACTTTCTGAAGTCCGCGCCAGCTGCCTTCCAAAACGCGAAATTTTTCATTCTGCATGATCGCGGACATCTGCTGTGACATCAACTTGTCAATCTCCGCGACGGCTTTGCGGATAGTGACACCAACATTCTGGTCCCATGTCAAAGAGCCTTCCATTGCTTGCGATGCCAAGACGGACAAGAGCTCTTTGGTTGTATCTACTGGAGTTTGTGCTGTCGCTTCAAGCGCACGATCCAGAAGGCTGACCTCTTTAACTTCTGCGCCTGTTGTGCCTGTTGCGCTGGTTTCTAATTCAGACATTAGCCCTCACCTCCATTGTTTGCAGATACGCCAAGCTCTTCGCCAAGCGCCTTAACCATTTCGGCATCCTGCAGGATTTCCTTAAGCACCTTTTCCAAGTCGCGTGAGCGATCCGCTTTGGCAACCAATGTCATCAGTTTTTCGCGAGTCTCTGCGAGCTTACGCAGTGGCTCAACCTTGTTCACAATGGCATCAGGTTCAAAGTCCTTCATCGACTTAAAATCAAGGCTGACTTCAAACTCGGAATCGTCGTTTTGTACCTTATTGGGAACGGCGTAGGTCAGCTCAGGGCCAACTCGGGTCATAACTTCGTTGAAGTTATCTTTGGTGACCTCGTAAAAAGTACGATCCTCAAGTTGCTCTTTGTCCGTACGATCACCGGAATATCCACCTATCATGCCGGTGACAAAAGCAAGTTCTTTCTGTTGGACAGCGCCACCGTCTTCAACATCAAAGGTGATGCTGACACGATTTTTGCTGACGCGTTTTTGTTGTGCGTTCAGTGCCATGTGTGTTTTCCTATTGCTGTTTAAATTACTTCATTGCGTCTTGATTGCCCGATGCAAGCTGACCATCTTTAAGGTTAAATTTTACAGTGTCTGATTTTTCTACAGTGCCACCAGTACCCTCAAAATAATGGGCAATTGAAATGGTAGTGTAGGCGATGGTGATGGCACAGGAGCCATCACCGGCAGCATAGCTAGAAATGCGTGCCTCTTCGAGTGTTATGACTTGGGTCGGCTGCAGACCCTTGCCGTCGGTTGCCGTACGAGTGGAGATTAATTCAATAGTTTTACCAACTTTACCAGGCGAAAAGAACAGGGTCTGCAGCACGGCAGATGCGCCGTCGTCAGGGCGGCTCACCGAGATATCGCTCAGGGCTGGTATACCTGTTTCTGCATCGCCCGCTGCGCCAACATCTACATTGATCGAACGGGAAAAACCGTAATTAAAGGAGTCAATTGGAAAGAGACCTTTTTTACCACCAACCTCTTTAATGGAGGCCATACCTTTGAAATCATCAATCTTGTCGATACGCATATATGAGTTAGCCATTCTTAATTATCCTATTTTGAGTGTGTTACGAAAGGGTTGTTGTCAGTGGGGCTACCATTCAAAGTTCGCGATTGGCAGATCTTGTTCGGGTTCGGTTTGGCCGGCGACCGGGGTTGATTGCTGTCCCGTCTCTGCAGGGATATTTTCAGACTCAGAAACAATGGGTTGTTCTATATTTGGGGCAACCGTTGCAACGGGCGCGGATAAACTTTGTGGTGTCATGGATGTAATGTCAGGCGCTGGAATGACTGCTGCGTAATTGTCCAGTGTTGGATGTTCGATTCCACCTGCGGGACGCCCTCCACGTTTGCCAAAATTGTCAGAAAAACCCTGGCTTTCAAGACCTGTCATTAATGCCATTTGCCCCATGCCTGTGCTGCCGGCAGTCAAAATTTCACGGAACAATTCGCCAGCATCCAGTTGTCCCCAGCGCACGGCGCGATCCAACAGCAGGCAAATTGGCGAATGTGGTTCGGTCTTACGAAAATAGGTTGCGAGTACGGCGACAGCTTGCAAGGCCTCGATCCGGTTGTTGACACTTACCTGTGGGCTGAAGCCCATAGCAACCGATCCACCAGCTGCGCTTGGTCCAACAACCGAAGCATCTACGATCACGCCACTCTTCTCGTCTGGCGCTGCTTCAGCGGCCTCCTCAGCGCCCGGCCAAGCAAAGCCAAGCCCCTCGACTAAGACTTCCAGAGCCTGCAACATATCGAGCACAAGACGTCGAGTATAACTAAGTGCGACCTGAGATTGCTGATACTGCTGCGCATAGGCTTTCAGCGCCTTATCAAGCGCATCAATCGCAACAACTGAGGCTTGTAAACTTTCGATCTTTGATGTGAGCGCGACGGATTCTGCTGTGAGCAACGTTGCGGTCTCTGCCTGTAACTCGGCTGGGCCCTTATTTTTTTGAGCCAGCGCGAACTGACTGTAAGTGATCTCACCGATCAGGGGCGTGTTGCTCATCGGCATATAAAGCAGCCCACTAGCGCCGCTTTCACCGAATAACTGCACAAACGGACGCAGCTTCAGCTCTGCGATTTCGGCGGCTTTGGCCTCCGGCGTTTCGCCTTTGCGTTTCGTCTCTGGCAGGATTGGTTGCAAATTATCAAGATCGCTGCCCGCATAGTCAGCAAGCGCTTGCAGCGCATTGGATGTATTTTCCAGTGGATTGTCACCATGCAACATTGCCGCGACCCACCAACAGATCACTTCCAGATCTTTGGATGTCTCTGCTAGAGTATGTTCGCAACCCTCACGCAAGCTGCTCCAAGCGGCGGCGTTAGCCCCCTGCAAATCCCTGTTGGTCAGGGACTCTGGTGTTTCGGAAAGCCCTCGCAAACAGGCTTGCGCCGCATTGAACGCGTTGCGAAGGCCGCGATAGGTTGTCTTGTCATCCTTAAGATAGCCCCCAAATGGGGCGTCACCGGCGACGGGAATGTTGAGCTCAAAAGTCATATTTTTCCATTTTTCATGAGATCAGCGCGTGATCTGAGCAACATTCAACAGCTTGAAAGGTGGATATCTATCCAACTTTTTGGCCGTATCCAGGTTGATAAATATCGAAAAATGTTCGAGTGAGCGGACAGGCAAATCACCAGGTGCCGAGTCTTCAAACAAAACCTCCCTAACCTGGCCCGCGGCAAGTTTGCCAACATTACCATAGCTGTTGGCGATGGCCATCAACCCGCCAGCTTCGCTGACCATTTTTTCATACCCACTGAACACTGGAAGCCCGTGGTCCAACGCCGCCTGCACAAATACATCACGGTATTCAAGATTGTATGAACTGGATCCGACATAGACCGCTTCAGCTCCCATTTTTTTCATCTCAGCCATGGCAACAGGTATCTGTTCGGGCGGGATCTTTCCCTCAGCGTCGACATCATATTCGAGCTCCAGCAGCTCGAAGTTCAGTTCCTGCGCAAGGTCCCGCAGTTTTTGGGTGTTAAGCGTTGAATTGATTTCGTCTGGGTCGTTGATCACGCCAAGGCGCTTCGGCTGGAAGTATTCAAATATAAGGTTTAACTGTACATGTTCCGGTACCCGATTACGCACTCCCGTGATCATTGGGCGTCCAATGTTGTCATAACTGTCAATAATGTCTGACCCCACTGGATCAGCAACAATCATAAATACCGCTGGAATATCACCAAGAGCCGAGGCCTCACCAAACTCTTCTTGCGTGCCAAGAATGCCACGCGACACGGATGTGCCCCAAGTGACCACTAGGTCCGGGCGTTGAGACAAGAGCGCTGCCCGCACATCTGGTAAGCGTGAAGAGTCGCGCGCGACATCAGTCACCTCTATGTGCACCGGTGCGTCACGTTCCTCAAAATCACGAATGAACCCGCGGCATGCTTCCTCGCATCCGCGCCACACTACCATGTGAATATGTGCAGGGTTGGCCTCAACATAGGGCGACGGTGCTTGCGCCTGTGCCCCTGCGGCGGAGGCGAAAGCGAGCATGATGCTAAGTAGAATTTTAGGCATGTAGCGTTCCATTATCTCTGTTGCCATTCTGGGACATGGTTAGAATGGCCATTATGATTCCAAGTACGGTGACAGTTGCACCCAGCAACGCTGCAACTTGACCAAAACTAAGCGTCACAAGTAATGCCGCAACAACGACAGGCCCGATGACCGACCCGATTCGCTCACTCGTGCGCAGCAAGCTGAGCGCACCAGTGCGTGTGATATCGGGGCTCTTTTCCGCAGCTTCCATTGCAGCGACAATCAGTGGCGCTTTCAGGAATGAGTGCACAAAGCCTAGGGCAGCGACCACAAGCAACACGCCAGCAACACGTGGGCTCTGATAAAGCCCCAGCAGAACAATACCTGATAGCACCGTTGAGATAATCACTACCCATAGGTTCTTACCCATTTGGTCGGCAAACCGCGAAGCCAGCGGGCTGAGTGGAATGATGATAAGAGAGTAAAGCATCATCACACGTCCAATTTCGGATTGCGTGGCATCCAAGCTGGCAAGATAGATCGGCACAAAGAGATAGAGAAATCCGGTCAGGATAACCTTAGCCGGGATCGCGCAGAACATTATAATCATGATAAACTGCCCATTTCGCGCGAGCACAGTAACTGGGCTTCTTTTTGCTTCACCAGTCGCTAGTTTAGCTTCCGATTTGGGCAGGTCTTGACTTAACATGAACCAGCCCAGGACACCGGCGACCAAGGCAAGGCCTGTCGCGAACAAAAAGACGGGTTTGTACCCCAACCAATCCGCCAGAATGGCACCGATCGCCGTGCCGCACATCGTTGCGGTCATCAAAACACCTACAAAAATTGCCATGCCGCGCGCTCGGTTTTTTGCATCAACCACAGCTGCGATGTAGCTTTGGCAACTGATTGTAATGACCGCATAACCTATTGCTGTCAGCGAACGCGCAAAGACGATTTCATTGGCGCTGCTGGCGGTAAAGCACACCAGGTAACCTGCGATAGCCGGGATCAAACCAGTGATAAATAACGGTTTGTTTCCAAAGCGGTCTACCAACTTACCTGCAAACGGCGTGCACACGGCGATAACAAACATAAATGCTGAAATAGGTAGGCCCTGCATAATGTCCCGCGAGAACAGGTCACTTTCGCTATAGTATTCGGCGACAAATAGCGGGAGGAACGATTTCTGCAATTCTTCTGCAAAACAGAAGACGAACAGAGGAATGCGGGCATCCATAACAGAAGCGCCCGGTCTAGAAGCCTTCCTAGATATCCGGTGACGACGCACAAACTCTTGTAAAGGTTCGGCAATAGCACCACCCTTGGCCATAAGTAGGGCAACCCGGTCGCGTAAATCTGCCTGGCTTTGGTTCAGGGTCTGCACAAAGCGTTCAAGCCGCCCTTGGCGGTTCCCAGTATGATAAACATCAAAAAGCCCACTTGCGCGATGCTGCATGGCAGTTTCAACCATGTGAAACGGGGCGGCCAGATATGATCCGTAAATCACCACAATCACTTCCAAAGCGACCAGAGACACCGCAATTAGGATCACCAACGTATCAAAGAACACGCTGACCATTTTGCTGTTCACATAGTCCACGTCGATATTGGCCCGGACTTGTGCGACCACCTGACCATCGCTGATGATATTCGAGGAGATAGTCTGAACGCTGACACCCTGACCGAAAATTACCGCGCCAACCTCCGCAAGAGCATCTATTGCGCCACTGATGATGGCTTCGTCTTCTTTGCGATCAACCATTACGGCCACGTTTGGCGCATCGTCGGCTTCATAAGCACCAACCACACGAATGCCACTGATTTCAGGATGTTCGTACACCAGTTCATCAACATAATCATCAACGCCGCGCAGGCGTGAAAAAGGTACACCTGCGTCAAGTGCATATTCTATATCAAGCTTAATCTTGGTAGTGACGGCCTCTGCCTTTTTGACCAAATAGGGTGTTAACCCGGCGTTAAACTCTGCGAGAGTGATAACCAGACTGATCACAGCGGCTATCAGCATTGCCACTCCCGTCGATAGGAATAAGCGTTGGGAAAACCGAGAGGTCAGTGTGCGCTTATTGACCTTCATGTTGTAGTACCCGTCTTGTATTCAACTTCAAGTTGGGCCAATCTCGCCTCGGCTGTGGCAAAGGCGATGTTACCTTCGTTCATTAGCTTTTGTAGTCTAGCCAAATCCGGGTCTTTGTCGGACTGCAACTGATGTTGGCCTTGCCAACCTGAAGGGTCCAGCATTTTGTAAGCCCGACCAACACTTACAAACTGGATGATGACAAAAGGGCAAAGCCCAGCGGCAATGACAGCAAAGAGCAATTTGTATTTTTTAACTAAGCTGGCAAAGATTTGCTCCGCTTGGCCAATGAATTTTGTTGTTGGAACGGTTACAATCACCGCACCCATCACTGCGTTGGCTGAATCCAGCATCCTGCGCCCAGTATAAAGCAAAGGTCCAACATCAAGTGTCGTCACCTTATCACGTCCAGTAAAAACCCGTCGCAAAAGCTCATTTCGATAGGCGGCTTCAAGTAGCGGTAGCCCTGCTGACAAAACTATCTCGCCGTTGGGAGAGACAACCAGGATCTGCTGAATGTCCAGATTTTGTTCAAGCAAACGATCTAACTGTTCGGTCGCACCCACGCTTTTGCTCATTGCCAAGCCAAGCCGTTCACTACGGGTAATTGTGTCCTCAATAGTAGACGCAAAAACTTGCAGTTGCGAGGCTGTTGACTCTGCAATAAGCGCGCGAAGCTTAAGTTTATTCAACCCACCTTGAAGCGTTAACATGACAGCAATCACGACTAGAATTGACAAAATGATCCGGAAGTAAATATCTTTAAAGGCCAGCATGGTATTTCTTCCTAACCGTGGCGTTGATACTCTCGTTAACTCCTTTTGTTACCAACTCTTCCGTCACATTATTGGTGTCATTTTCCTTAACTGCATTTCCATCGTTCGTGGTCGATCCAGGTATAATTATAAAGTCAGTTCCATAGCGGACGCCGTTCCGACTGGGCTCATAAAAGCAGATGTCCCAAGCAAAAATTTTACGAGTTTTTAAATTGAATGTATTAGTTTTTAGAAAATTGGGCACCAAATAAGACCTTTAGATTTGAACGATCGGAAGGTTGTTGGTACAATTAACAGTGCGTTATGGGTAGTGACTTTTAATGGGAACCTGATTCCCAAATATGAGCGTTATTGCAAACTAGATTATAATTTTATTGATGTTATATTTAATTTTAGTTAGGCGCATCAAATATTTATGCATGTCGCAGAAAATAAAAAACCTTTTTAAGGACAATAAAATGAAACACTATAGTATTCTCTTTACAGGGGCATTGCTTTTAACCTCTGCTTGCTCTGGTCCGGACGTTGGTACAAAGTTAGCAAGTTCGAAACTTGTTGGAGATGGTACTCTAGCCCAAGAACAACAAGTCGAAGGGAAGAAAATTCTCAT
>Ga0115005_10003225_pt1 | contig 13024 bp, 8 predicted proteins | sample ArcOceMetagenome_FD_87163 | JGI IMG/M metagenome (GOLD analysis project Ga0115005, IMG submission 87163) | Marine eukaryotic phytoplankton communities from Arctic Ocean - Arctic Ocean - Greenland ARC118M Metagenome | ecosystem: Environmental > Aquatic > Marine > Oceanic | place: Arctic Ocean... | reverse complement strand
AATTATTACAGCCTAAAACTGAAGTCTATCCGCATCCAGTGCCATTCGATACAGGACTTGCAGCAGTCACGATGAAACTAGTGTTCACGCTCCTCCTCCTATCCTTCACAAATGTGAATGTGAATGCACAACGGGCTTCTGTTTCCCTCGGGAGCAAGGTAATTGACCAAACTCCACCAGCATCCCAAAAGAAGAAACTCACATCCTTTTTCGCTTCTGCCAGCGAAGCAAACCTCCAAGATCCAGACGATGATACCAACACCGATGCTGATGCCGATGCCGATGCCATGGAAGAACTCATTATTGAAGAAGACGATGATCCAAACTTTGCAAAAAGCTGCGAGGTGGGGTTTGAGGGGATCAAGATACTCTTGAAGCAAAAGAAAAATAAGCCCGATCGAGTTATTTTGGATGGATCTCTCAAGGGTGTGGCCAAGCCTGGGAGGATGCTGGCGATTATGGGGCCGAGTGGATCAGGCAAGTCTTCCTTGGTGCATGCTCTCGCGGGGAGGATTAAGGATTCTAAATTTATTACTGTCGAAGGTAAGTGAGACAATATGTTTATTGTTATTATATGCATATATCAATGATATAATATTGCATTCCTAGTGTACGAGTACACGTACTCTTTATTTTTCCAATGTTTGTTCAAGCTAACGAATATTGCGACATGAATTCCGCACCATTACCATTGATACTCGTACTCGTACTTGTACTTGTAGGGAAAAGGTACATCAACAATGAACCCTTATCTGGAGACTCAAGTCTTCCAGCTGCAATCATTGAACAAGAAGTAAACTTCTTCCCCCACATGACAGTCAAGGAAACCCTCGATTTCAGAGTCGAACTAAAACTCGGATCCCGATTGGGAAAATCTGCCAGAGATGACGTCGTCTCGGAACTCATGGATATGCTAGGTCTCGCCAAAAGTGCCAATACCATCGTGGGAAATTCAAAAGTTAGGGGATTGTCGGGGGGAGAGAGGAAGAGGCTCTCCATTGCTGTGGAATTGATTTCTTCCCCTCCCGTCATGATTTTGGATGAGCCTACTTCGGGCTTGGATTCGTATCAGGCGACGCAGGTGATTGAATTTGTAAGGAAGCTCGCGGATAGTGGCAAGACTATTATTGCTGTGATTCATCAGCCTAGTCAGAGTGTATTTTCCAAATTTGATGATTTGCTACTGCTCAGTGAAGGGAGGCTCATGTATTATGGAGAAGTTCCAAAAGTTCGTTCCTATTTGCAAGGTCTTGGGTATCCCTGTGCCAAAGATACTGGAACAGCGGAGTATGTTCTGGATTGTATCTCGAGGACCAATGGTGGTGAAGAACAACAAGTTGAATCGGACGAACGCCTGGATAATTTGGCAGCAGCAGCGGATGCATCTACGAAGGGGATTGTGTTCGATTCGGGTGCTGCTGCGGTTGTTCATCAGCATCAACATAAATTGAGGTTTGGGATGAGTAAGAGGAATTTGCCGGGTGCCAACATCTTTCGTCAATTTAAATTGTTGTTGACGAGGGCATTCAACGAAACCTCCCGTGGAAAGCTCGCGATTTTTATCAAAGTGGCACAGCAGGTTACGCTGGGTTTTGTTTATGGAGGTATCTACAAGGTTCGAAATGACCAAGCTTCTATAATGGATCGCTATGGATTGTTGTCTCTTATTGCCATTGGAGGTATGAACATGTCGATCGCAGGCACTATTCGATCGTTCACTAAAGAAAAGGCTATTGTTTCTGGTGAAATGTCCAATGGGATGTACAGAACTTTGCCTTATTTTCTTGCCAAAGCTATTTCAGAAATTCCTCTCGCTGGAGTTTACAATACGCTCTTTAGTGCCATCATTTATCCATTGTCGGGCCTGCAAAAGGGAAAATTCAAGCAATTTGTTGGTTTGACTACATTGCATACTTTGGCATGCGAGGCTGCTGGTCTCATCATTGGAGCCGTCAGTCCCAATTCTGATGTTGCCCTTGCTCTCTTCCCCGCTGTCATTGTTCTAAACATCATCTTTGACGGCAGAAACATCTCGGAAGAGAATACACCAAAGGTTTTAAAATGGCTACCGAAGCTCAGTTTGGTTCGATGGGGATTTGAAGGTCTGTCTGTGAATGAGTTCAATGGGCTTGAATTCGAAACATCCGGTCCTCGTCGCGGACCTGTCGTTAAGACAGGAAAGGAGGCACTGGATAGGTTTGGGTTTGGTGATCGCAAGCTTATGGAAGTTGTCATGGCGCAGCGTAACATTATTGCAGGTTGCTGGCTGCTCAGTTTCATTGGGCTTAGTTTGACCAAGACCAAATTTGAAATGATGAATTGAATGCATAGGTCGTGGCATATCACAAAGACGAAGGAAGTAAATACTCCCTCGCCTCGCTCCTGCTAAACGTAATAATTATTTATCATTTATACAAACTGCAATGTAATGTAGTTTATTTCAATTAAAATATAAGGCTATCGACTAATATTCTATATTGCCTTCCGGATCGGATGATTTTGGAAGGTGGTGTTTGTTGGATTTTAATGTAGTAATAGTACTGTTGCTAACATAGTGTTCCGGTTGGAGCGAGCTGATCGTCCGTGGGTTTCCTGGGGTCATTGACTTGCCTTCAATACTGAGGCCTGGTGTGTTGGGGGCTTGTGGTCGTATTGTGTATGCGTGGGCTCCTTTCCCATCTTTTACTGTTCCATCTGTTCATGATTTTGTTCCTGTCTTACTTTGAAGTTGTTGTAATATTGCATTTCCATTGTCATCTGATAGCTTGTATGTTCCTAGGACTTCTTTATAGTATTCTGACAGCGCATTGATGACATCTTGTAGCTGGGGTTGTTTCCTTGTTCTCGGTCTCCTTGCTTTTGGTATTCTTTTCAGTGGGGTATTCAGTGGGTAATAGACGTTGGTTCTGTCCTTGGTCAAAAATGTTAAGGAGATTGCATGCTTCCAGATCTTCCATGATGCTGCCGGGGGCGGGCCGTGGCCGACGTGGGTAGTCCATTGTGGTATGTGCTGGGTAGCTTCCTTCGTACGCCCATTTTTCAATAGATCGTCCATCTGGTCGAGTAATGTCGCTTAGCATTGTCACGTTCATGTATAACCGGCATGCATTAAAAAACGTGCCATATAGCATTTTTGCTGAAATGTCCTGTTGTACCTTTAAGCTCTTGGATACGTGCTCGGACTCGATCCATTATGGCGCAGTCGTTTTCTTTCATTGGTGTGGGGGTCCATGCGTTGTTTATCCTTATTTTTCCGTTCGTTGTCCATAGATTTTCTCATATGTATGTTAATGGTGACTGGGCTGATTTAAGAGTCGATATTGGAATTATTTCAGGCTCTGTTCTAAAAATTGTTTTTCTGTTCAAAGATATAGATGATAAGCCTCTATTGCCGCTCTCGTTGGCTGGCCGAAGAGATCATTGCGTCTCAAGTTTCCTATTAGTTGATGGATATGTTGTCCGATTTGTTCCGTTGCCATGTTGGTGTATTCTGATCCTCCATATCTTCTTGGTCCGTAGATGACAGATAGGGGCATTTGCCTGTTCATTCCCATCTTCGGTAATGCCACTCGGTAGAATTGGCTCTGTATTGTGTTGCATTCTTCATCTGTAAACGTTGTGATTGGTAGGCAATATCTTACGGATGCTGGTTTAAATCTCGTATAGTATACCTGGTGTACTTCGTCATGTTGTAGTGGTGCTCTGTTGAGACGTCCTGCCAGGGTCGTACTCTGTTGCAGTCGGTGCTTGTATTCATCGCGAAAGGTTCCATCTGCCGCTGATCTGACTCCGAGGAGTTTGGTTCCTTTAGTTGGCTCTTGACTTTTGATGCCCACAAGTCTGCCGTTACTGTTGGGTATTGTGACTGTGCACGTTCCTTCTATTTTGTCCGTACTCTGAAGTGTTGGTATTTCGGGTGTTTGGTTGCTCCACTGAAACGCTGTATCAAATGTGTATAGCATGAGTGTCAGGGCACACTTCGATAGGTCTAGTGCTCCTCCTGTGATATTCAGTAATCGTTGCCATATTCGAAGTCCTTTGCCGCATCGATCTAGCATTCCGTCGTGTGTCATCTTGGGTTGAAACGAGAAAAACATTTTGTTGTCATCAACAAAATTGAGTAATCTCTGTTCAAATGATATGCTTCCTGTTGGGTTGCTTATTCTACATCCTGGCATGAGTTGGCTATAGACTTTGTGCATTACTTCAGTGTGTCCATGCCATGCAGGCACTGATCCGGCGCTGCCTTGCCCGCTTCCCTCGATTAATAGATATTCCTTTTGGTGCGATTAGCTTAGTGTTGCTGTAGTCGTCATTGGCATATGCTTCTCTTCGGAGTGTTCGACCATGTTTCGATAGGCTTGGTGACCACCATAAACTGCTTTTTGGTTTTAGTGCACACTTTCCCCCCGCTGCCTTCATGTACCGGTTCAGGGCCGTCTTGAGGCTCTTGAGTTTTGATATGATTTCTCTATGATATGTGTCGTTTCATTGATATTGTTGCTTCTGAGGGTCTCCGTAGTTCATACAAACTGCAATACACTATTGAATATGTTGAATGTTTTCAAATTTTATTATTTGTACACGTTACGTTTACTCTTTTTTTGGTGGAAGTTTAAGGATCTTTCCGACGGCAATAGTTTTTCCTTCCGTACGGAGAGTGAAGCGACCCAAGAAAGGCTTGTCCTCAAAAGTCTCTACTGGCACCGACCTCGAGGTTTCAATCATACAGACAACCTTCATACCAACGTTTGCAAAAACGGCGTTTTTGTTCACTTGTCCCTTCCTATTGGTGGTCTCGAAAATCTTCACGACAGTACACTCTTCTTCGCACGTGTGTGCGTGAAACATGGCATCGAAACCAGCCGTAAAGATCTGACAAGTGTCGGGCATATCCATCAATCCAATTTGGCAAATAATCCTGGACACAGCGCGACAGGGTGGGTTTGTACAGATGACGAAACCCTTGAGGATATCTTCTATTCCGCATCCAGCGAGCTTGACAAGAATATTCTCTCCGGGTCTTGCAGATGTCATTTGTGTCTCGCCAGACCAGACAGCATCGACCTTGTATTCGTTGCGCGTTGGCATGAGTGTGACCTTCATTCCAGGACGAATGGTTCCACTCTCTACTTTCCCCATGGCAATGGTTCCGCGATCGTTGTATCTGTCCAATACGGGAATACGAAGTGGTGCAAGGGGTTCTCTTCCCTGTATCTCCAGATTATCGAGTAGCCCAATGAGAGTAGGGTGAACAGTATTGTTCTCACCCTTTCTATGACTCTCACCCCACCAAGGACAAATGGACGGATCCACCTCTGTCACGATATTGGCACCGGAAAGAGCAGAGAGGGGAAGAAACTTGACCTCTCTTTTGATAGTAAACCCACATCCCTTCAAAAACGGTTTGAGCTTTTTAACACAGTCATCATATCTCTCCTTACTCCAATTCACAGAAGGATCGTCCATCTTATTAATAACCACCACAAGATGCGAAACCCCCAAAGTCTTGGCGAGCAGGGCATGCTCCCTCGTCTGCCCCCCGCGATCAAACCCAGTCTCAAACTCTCCCTTCCTCGCCGAAATCACCAGAACGGCAATATCCGCCTGACTCGCCCCCATAATCATGTTGGGAACATAATTTTTATGCCCGGGCGCATCCATGATCGTATACCTCTTCAGATCCGTGACAAATTCGGCTCTCCCCACCTCGACCGTTTTACCCTTGGCCCTCTCCTCTTCATTCGTGTCCATGATGTAGGCGAGAAACCAGGATTCACGATTGCGTTCTTTGGCTTCGCGCTCGTAGCGTTCAATGGTACGTTTGTCGACGTTTTCGGTGATGTAGAGGATGTTTCCGGACAGAGTTGATTTTCCAGCGTCGACGTGTCCGATGAAGACGAGGTTGAAGTGTTCTCTGGGGTCGCCTTCGACGATTGCTTCTTCTACTTCCATGATTTCTTCTTTTTCTTCTGTTTTGGGTGGTTTTGGTTTTGGTTTTGATGCCGGTTTCGGTTTTTCTGCAATGACTGCCTTTTCTTCCATCTCCGTTGCTAATTGTTCTGTGACATCCTCCGTAGTGTCCATGGGTTCGTCCATGGGCTCTTCTGAATCTCCAGCGAGGAGAATAGCCTCAATCTCGGGGTATTTCAAGAGACTATCGGGGTTTGCAATCAATCTGGAAGCTTTGTCTCTGTCTCCCTCGGCAATCTTGAGGACAGCAATCCAGAGAGGATCGGATTCGTCAATAGCGTCTGATGCATTCGAGTCGGTCTGGGCAGGGGGTGCTGGGGTTGGAGCAGGAGTTGGAGCTGGGGCAGGAGCACCAGGTGTCCATGATGCAGCAGAGACACTTGGTTTCCATGTGTTGGCGTTGGCATTCATGATTGTATTTGGTTTCTTTTTGGATTAATAAAATGCACGAGTGAGTCTATTTGTAAAATAGGAAATGACAAATGAATTCATATATTAGAAAACTAGTAAAAGAGTATTTTGTGTAGAAAAGAAAAACTAGAAATATGTATATACCGCAATCAATCCTCGATTATAAAGTCAATCTTTTCTTACCTTGAAATCAAAGAGGCCGCTATTACAAACTGAGTAGAGAGAGATAGAGAATCTAGTAGTTGCAACAGAGTATGCTCGGAGGTAGCACTAGCTTACAAGCTTCTTCACGTTCAACGTCGTCCCCCTAAAATTATCCTTTGATGGTTTTTCCTCAAAAAAAATCCCATGCGTGGACGGATGAGATGAGGCGCGACTGGTTATGATTCCAATGATTGAATTCCGTCATTTTTGGAAAAGGAAAGAAAGAAAAGGAAAAGGGTACAGAATGTGAGAACCTTCCTTGACAAGACCCCGACTTATTTATCCGAAACATGCACCAACAAGAACGAAAAAAGACTAGAAAAAGTTAGAGCACACATTACACATTACTGCTGGCATACCGACAGTTAGTCAATAGTTAATAGTCAATAGTCAAATCAACAGTCCCTCAACAAAGGCTCCTCTATCCATACCCATCATTCTATCCAAATACAACACTATACTATCTCTTGGCTGGAGAAACATACTGTAACTATGGAAAAAATGCACCGACGAAGGAATTCAGGAGCATCCACCAAGTCCAACAGCACGATGCATTCTTCACATGTTCGCTCTCTCGTGGACTCCCCCGGTAGTAGTAGCGGTAGCGGCAGCAATTCGGAAGACGGCCATTCCCTTGGACTCGAACTCGAAATGGATGATTATACGCATCGCAGTCAAGTGAGTGAAGGTACTGGTACTAGTGCCAGTTCGGCATATAACAACGAGTATGCGCACGGCGATGAAGCGATTACTTTGCCTCTGCATAAACAGCATGGAAATGTCACATTTTCATCTGGGAACAGCGGTGGTCATCAAATGTCTCTGGTACATCAGCATCAAGCTGGTAGTGTTATTGGTAGTGGTAGTGGAAGTAGTAGTGGAGGTGGAATGTCATCAAATCGACAACGGTATCAAAACACCATTGAGAAAGCTGCTGGGAATATGAAAAGGGCGTTATCCTCCAAACTTTCTCATAAATCGCAAAAGGAAAACAAAACACCAGAAAATCAGTACATGTATGGTAGTACCATCAGTCGGCAAAGTACGTTTGAATCCACTTCTTCTTATCAATCCGATCATCCTGATGCTTCTGTCAGAAGTACAAGTAACGGATCTAGAGTTTCGTTAATGGATATCGACGAACAAAGTAGACAATCTTCTACAAGTGCTGTTCCTCTTGTATTAGGATCAGGAACATCATCTACAAGTACATCATCGTATTTTACATCCAACAATAACAATCATCACCATGCAGTTATACGACAAGAAAACGAACAAGGCAATGGCAATGGCAATGCATTGATCCTTACAAACGAAAAGAGGGGCGAAACTCGGAATCCAATGTTTAAAAACCTATTATCAACGGTACAACTCCCACGACCGCGCCTCCTACCCTTTTCGCCCATGGCACAATCCGCACACACAAACACACCCACAACACCGCAAAGTCCAGGAATCACGGCTGCATCCTTTGCAAAACAGGCGCCCAAAGCCGGTTATCTTCGTAAATTGGGCAATTCAGTTGTAGAATATAAGCAAAGGTTCTTTGTGCTCAAACCCACCACCTGCCTCTATTACTTTTTATCACCGAATGATGATGAGCCAAGGGGATGCATTGATTTAGATGGATTCGTGGATTCGTCGGATACGACTGGGATGGGGGGGATGAAAGTGAATAGTTTGGGGACCTTGCCCGACGGGAGGTTTCGATTTGAGTGCGTGTTACCGATACAGAATGAGGATCGGGACGGACCGCAGTCTCGAAAGATTCTGTTGGAAGCAAGGAATGAAGAGATTGGAAAGGGGTGGATGCAGGCGTTGACTGTGGAGAGATTGTCTTTTTCCAAGGCTACGGGGGAGTTGTTGAAGGATCAAGTAAGGGAACTTGAAGTAAACGTGAAGGATCTTGAAGATCAGGTGGATGAATTTCGATTAGTTGAGAAGGATCGGGATGGGGCGATTGAAGACGCAAAAGCTTGGAGCGAACGAGCTGAGAAGTTGGATCATGCTCTGAATTCGTTGAAGCAGTGGTTATCACGGCCCACAAACAGTAGTACGTGTAGTACCGAACCAACCAAAGATTCAAGCAGATCGGATGGTGCTGATGGTGTTGATGGTGTTGATGATGATGATTGTAGCCAAGAGGAGAAATCATCAAACGAATACACGAATACATCACTTTCAATAAGCAAGGAGGATAAAGCTCTCGATGAGATCGACTTGCCAGGAACGAATTTTTCATCTTTGGTCAATGCATGTAGGGGATTAAAAGAAAACTTACGGCTGACTTCCATCGAAACTAACACTGCTCTAGATGATTTGCAAGATTCGAATCAAAAGACTAAAACCTTGCAAGAAAAAGTGAACAAAGCTGAAAAATACATCTGTAAATTATGGGAAGAGAATTGTTCTGCCAGGGAATCTTTAAAACAGAGAAAGAATGAAAAAAAGATCCTTGTCAATGAAGTCAAATCATTAATGGAGAAGGCTAGTGCAAGCGAGATTGAAATTGATAGATTGAAAAAGGAGAAGAAGGAGCTTGAAGAAAAGTGTCGGGAGCTGGGTGCTGCTAATCAGAGGAATGCTCAAGACCGAGGTAGAGAATCGGATCATACAAGTCGTCTTGGAAATGAACGTTCTGGTAGAAAATGTCAATTAAAGACACCTGAAAAGAGGCTGCTGCTTGAGTTGGAAGAGCATGTAAACACAAGTTTGTTTCAACACGAACATCTGCTCAACGACAGTATTGAAATTGAATCGCCTCCAAGAGTCAATACAACTTCAAATTCCGACCTGCGTGTCCTGACGGCAAAAAAATCAAATAAGTCTGTGGATTTGTCAAGAATACAAAATCTCCCACATAAGGATTTTGAGGCAAGAGAGGGCGAAAGCACTTCCGAAGATGATACCTCTGATGATTCTGAGAAGACAGATGTTGAAGCTGAAGATCGCCCTAGAACTTATTCCCCGCTCCTGCCAAAGAACTTATCTCTCATGGACCAAGTTGCGCTTGAAGAGGCCAGTGAAAAAACGACCGAGGAGGCTAATGGGGGGGAGGGTGTCTTGCTTCGTGCGATACTTAACTCGCCCTCTTCGCTGTCTCTTACAAGCGCAAATTTAGAAGTTTTTGAAGAAGAAATTTGGAAAGGTAAAAAGGACGAGCTCCTGAACGCTGCAACTCCGAAGACTTGTTGTTCTGATGAAGAAGACGAGCCAATTCGAAATCCACTAGATGCATTGGATGCGGATGCCTCCGTCAGTGGACCATCCGATCATTCACTGAAGTCTCTCGTTACTGATAATGGGAAAGCGACTTCAAAGCTAACTTGCCCTCTGACGGATGTTACTCAGTCAACCCCGACGTCGGACCACAGTCAAATTTATAGCTTGACATTCTACACACAGAGAATTGGGTTACAATTTCAAAAGGTTCCCAGCAATTTGAAACAAAGCGGTCTGCTAACAGAGGCCATGACTGCTGATTTCGGAGAGAAACGATCTGAAGACGCTACTGCTAGTAGTAGAACAGAAGCTGAGCTAAGGCTCATCGCATCTTTATCAAGTCCCAGTCAAGCTTCGAAGGCACAGGATCCTATTAAAAATCAAAGTTGCCCGGTGCTTCTTCCGAAGCACTTTGTTCTCGTCTGTGGCTTTCAAGGGTTTGATGAGGCTTCCAGCAACCGTAGGCCTAGCCTTGGGGCTAGACTTGTTGGATTTGATGGTATGTCGATAGAGAGGGGACCATGGACCTTTGAGGCTGTGAGGAAGGCTATCAAGGCCAGGGGTAGACCGCTTACTTTGACATTTAGAGACGATTACCTCACTACGGACCAAAGATTGGTATTGACAAAGGCTGCAAATGATGTTGAACTATCGTCAAAAAATCAGCCACCAAGACCTACCTCACGCCCTATGAATGTCCCTGGAACAATAAATGCGGTGACAAAGTCAGGCGACCGCATGACAAAATCACCGTCTTTTTCAGATATATCGAGAGACCTTCAATCGCAAGATGATAGCACTACGCTATCGACTTGTTCAAGGTCGTCTGATAATTGGAGAACTTTCAGTGACGCGGGTTCTGCTAGCGTCAATTCCTCCAGATTCTCCCCCTTGATGGCAAATCTATTGTCTGGTATTCCTAGTACCGGAGAAAGGAAGAAAGCACAGAGCCCGTTTACACCTGAATATTTCCGCCGGTCGAATGACTCTCTTGACTCTGCTTCTCATCAGGAATTTAAAGCTAGCCTGTTGTAAATAATAGAATTGTTATAATTATGAATACTTGGATGAAAACGTCATGCCGAGTGCCGAGTAGGTTTCGTTTTGGGCAAATTTGATGTCCGTTGTGAGACACTTGGAATAAGAAGTACCAAACAGAGCCCGAACAAAGATAAAAATAGGTCATGCATTTACTCGTATAAAATTCCTTCGATTTCCAGACGTAATCCACGGTCGAAGAATAGATGGGGCTCACTATGGCTCGCAATTGTTTGTGCTTTCTTAGTGATGGTGGGAGGGACGCTTATGTTACAGTCAATGCAACTTCGTCAGCAAACAGCGGACGAGAAGAAATCAACAAAAGCATTGTTTTCTGGTCCTACAAGCATTAATAGTAGCCTGCCTTCAAGTGCCTCCCCAGGGATTACCAGCGAAGAGCCTGCATGGATGGACGCTCCTCTTACCCAGGAAGTTGTGCTTCATTCCGAGGCCCAGGGGGCAGACAGGATACTAGCTAGTACTACACCGACGTGCTTGAACCCGAACGGGTAGGATCTTCCGTGCTCGACTTTGACCTAACAGGTGCAAAATGCAGCGAAGTGCCCATGGGAATTCAGGAAATTGGGAGCGGGATTGATTTCGGCCAGCTCGCGAAAGGTGTTAGCGAGGCAAGCATTATCACAATGCGAGGTGACGGGCGGCCCGCGTGGCGTTCAGAGGCGCTCGATTTATTCTTGACTATGATTGGAGAAGGGAAAGACGTGGCTCCACTTCTCTATCCCGGCGCCCACCAGCCTTTGTAGATGGCTGTCGAGTCTGTGGAGATTAGGGGCAAGTCTGTGGCTGTTTTTCGTAGCATAGGCCCGTGGGTGGAGTCAATCATGCATCACAATGGAGCTAAAGCTCCGACTACAAATGTGGACTTCAATAAGCCGAAATCATTCGACACGAGGCTTCGGACTAATGAGTGTCATGCTTCGACGTTGCTGTTTCATACTCCTCGATCGAGAATGACAGTCGGGGGCGCCACGGCGATCCACTCGATCCAGATGGCGACCTTGCAGCCATGAAGGAAGTTTGGCTCATGGTTTCCCCAGGATGATGGCTCTTCTTAAACGTGCCGTTTGGAGGGGATAATTTTCCTGGTACTCCATGCGCGTCTATGATCGAAGGATACCTCTGCTTTTGTGGGGATGTGAATATTGCGGTCTCGTCACCAGCAACGCAATACACGGGCCAAAGGATGCATTTGTGGTTCAAGTTGTGACCAGAGACAGTCCTGTGCTCATCCTATGCAAACCTCAGATGAGGTTCTTGACACTACAAAGTTTGGAGGTTTGACGTGCGATTCGAGTAGTGGCAAATGTAGTACGAGCGCTGACTCTAGTAGATCTGATGCTATTGTTTAGAACTGCATTAGACTATTACTTGTAAGATCCCATATGGAAAAATAGAAGAGATGAGTTATCTGGAAGACAGTGAATGATGATGACGCATGGAAGTTCTATTCTTACCATTAACAAAATCTCAAAGAACATTGAATCAGCAGCAAAAATTGAACATTGGACATCTCGAATCAAAATCAGAACACAGCAAACACACACTCTTTATTTAGGACACAATGTCATCTTCATAGAATTCTTATGTATGTTAAAATTTCTAATATTATACCCCTTCTTGGACCATCTGTTTTTGCGAGGAATCAATCAGAACTACACGTGCGTGTAGCATTCTTTCAGTTTTTCATACAGTTGAAATGACAATTCGAGCGACACTCAGCATCTGTAATGGTACTCAAGCACGAAATGAACTCTTGTGTGGTGAATGATGCGTTGATACAGTTTCCGTTGCTGTTGGAACATTGAGCAAGGCAGTCTTTGCAGGTATCACACTGCCCTGTCGACAAGTCATCCGCGGTACAAATAAAGCATTTATCCTCCTTTTGACCCCAATCTTGATTGTAGGTGCATGCGGAGTGGGATGAAGGCTTACAACCGCAACCATTAGGCTAATGAAAATTCATTTAGCATTAGTGCAAAAATGAAATGATGAACGAACAAGAATTTTAATCAAAGAGGAAAAAGATAAACTCACCACTGCAGTTTTTTTAAAGTCAACGCCTCCGCAAACATTTCCCGAGCCTCCAAAGGCAGGGAAATAGTTATTCCCTTCGTTGCAGCTTTGAGTGCCCCCAAGACCTGTCTTGCAATTGTTT
>Ga0115005_10003219_pt1 | contig 13034 bp, 3 predicted proteins | sample ArcOceMetagenome_FD_87163 | JGI IMG/M metagenome (GOLD analysis project Ga0115005, IMG submission 87163) | Marine eukaryotic phytoplankton communities from Arctic Ocean - Arctic Ocean - Greenland ARC118M Metagenome | ecosystem: Environmental > Aquatic > Marine > Oceanic | place: Arctic Ocean... | reverse complement strand
TTTCGCTATAGTAATGCTTCCCAAAGCAAAATTTGGATCACGTTCATAATAATAATGTTGAAAGCTTGTGATGATGCAATATTTTGCAGATTTAATACTTCCATCTCCGAATTCTTGTGACTATTGACTATTCCAGACAAATAGGCACAATTGGAAACAATTTACAATTACAGGACCCATCACATTTAATGTGGGCCTCATACTGTTTGCCGCCACAAGGGCTTTCATCAGGTGCATGTTTGGCTCCATTAAAAATCGGTATTCCGTTGGCAAATACGGTCAAGACAGCCGGATTCCAGTACTGACCATAGTAACCATGATATTCTTCTTGGCCTTGGTGGGCAGCTTGATGGGCGACGAAATGAAGCTTCTACTATTAACGATACGACTAAAGCCTTGCTGAAAATATGACATTGGGCACAAAGAATTCGGAATAAGCAAGACGACCAGGGACCAATTCTCTAATTTCAACGCATGATGATGTGATCAGTGTGTTGAAGTTATTTTGATTTTGGTAATTGTGATACCTATCCGGAAATAATTCAGTGAGGGCACACCGTCGGAACAAATCATATGCAAATAAATGCAAGCCAACGTGAACATCTGGAGATAGCTAAAAATGCGTAACATTTCCTTCACTACGAAGTTATTTCTTACGTTCTCTAGCATTCACCGAGGATTGTGGCCAGGTCTTTTTGGCCCAATGTCTCGAGTTGTATTGTTTTGCACATGCTCATCTTTCCGCTGGTGTCACCGCATAACAAAGTATCCTGCCTCTTCCCATCAATCTTCAAGCAAGTAATCGCACACTCGTGTACTTTTGGCTCAATTATGTGCCTCATAAAAAGTTCGTTCTTGTCTCTATTAATGCACCACATCAGGACTGCGCCATCTTTGTGACCAGTAATAGCTACTACACCATATTCCATCCATTCTGGACAGTCAGTTGTAATGGCACAGCATGGTCGATCCTTGGCTGAGAAGGTATCACGAGAGCTCATGGCAGCTACGAGGTTTCCATTGATATCAAAAATGGTCATTTTTGAATCTACCAAGACCAGCACATCTCCAGTCTTATCATTCAAGGAAACCGATTCTACAGACGTCGGCATCGCTCTTGTGTCGATATTTGTTGCATGGTCTAGTTCTCTCAAGAAACTCAATGTACGGAGGTCCCACATGAGGACAGTCCCGTCATCGGCACCTGTAATAATTGCGCCAAAGGTAGTACTTATAGCAACGCAGGTAATCTTTCCACCGTCGTGACCACAAAGAGTTGCTTGGAGTTCCATATGATTATTCTTGTATTTCCACACCCTCACAGTTGAGTCCATACAGCCTGTGATAAGCCACTGTGCATCACGGGATGGCTGAATTGCTGTGATTGGCGCCCTATGCATATCATCGTGAATCGTTAGAACCCGGTTAACTTCCCAGTTCCTTGCACTTGCTATACCCACGTGGACACTGATGCCATTGTTTGATCCCCCGAATCTATAATATTTTTTAACTGAAGGTAACAGTGCACACGTTTTACCAACACCAACTAGTTGTCCCTTTGATAGACACATGTCGCCAACAGCGCTCTCCGTCTGGCCCGTCATCCCTACTTTGCAGACGTCATCCATAACAACTCGCATGTGTACCACATGAGGACAACCAACAATACAGAATGGGGGGGTCATAGGCTCGAGCATTGGCAAAACCGTAAAGTCGATTGACTTCATATCCTTCATTGGCTTCAAAACATTTTTGGAGGGGAAAGGTTTGCGTTCTAAGCGACTAGGAGTTATTCCAAAGTTTTGGATCTGCGCAATGATTGATTCTCTCTGGATAGGATCTACAATCGAGTTAATGTCGACAGTCCCTTCATATGTGACATGCACAAACATATTGAGGCTCTTGATAGCCTCACGCCCACGTTGTTTATACCCAAATACCAAGTCAATCCATTTATGCAAATTCTTGCTAACGTGCTCACTCTCGAGAGCCTTTATTTTTTGAGGAAATAGTGAGATAATTAATCGATGAATATAGATACCAATTGAAACGACATTGCATTGTTTTCTTACCTGGCGATTGATTCGCACAAATCGTCTAGGATCTCCTTTGGCCCAAGGTGGAAGAACAACGTCATGTACAGAATTTCCGTCTTGCTTCACTCCTAAATCAAATGAGTTGCTATTTTCAAGAAATTCCGGAAGATAAAAAAATTCTGGAATAAGTTCACGAACATCTTGAAGATTGTCTCTGCTAGCACTTTTCCAACTGGAACCGATATTTTGAAAGAGGCGATCTGCAAGGTCAAACTTTCCCCCTTGTAAAGAAAGCGCCAGTCTTGAGAATGGCTCCAATCGAAACAGGAAATTGAGGACATACGCAGCACAAGAATAATGTGTACCATAGTGAAATGCTGGAGGTTCGTCTCCACGAGAGTAGTTACTCTGAAGGGCCTCGTACCTCTCCTTAAATTGTTCTGCTCTGGCAAGTCCTAAGCCACCCATGGGGCATGAGAGATCACGATATATGTTGGGGTTGTGAAGGTCAATGTCTTCACTGTCATAATCCGCAATAATCCAAGGAAAAACCGGGTATTGGGTGAGATCATTATATGATCTTCCAGCGAAGGAGTTCATTTGCATCAGGAAATCAAAGTTTGTCATTTTGCCTTGCACCCATTGATTTGTAATCTTCGATCGAAGAGACTTCATAAATTTGTCGTAATTTGGCGATGTGCCTTGTCCTGAACTAAAAATACTGTTTGGCAAGGACGAATGCAGTAACACATTGAGAACCTCTTCTCTCTCTTTATTGCTAGAAAATGCAATGAATGTTCCATTGCTGTGACTATCATAAAATTCTAAAGCGATCTGTTGGAGCTGGTAGCGTCTCCTGTAGACGGCGAACAGTTCTTGATAAGAAAGTCTTTTGCATCTATGCTGATAGCGAGCATTGTCTGAAGAGTTTGTCTTCGCTTGGAGTTTTTTCTTGCTTGATTCGCCCTTTTTTGCCTCCGATTCATCGACAGCACCCATCGCATTTTCATTTGTGTAATCCTTTGATCGGATGCTAATACGGAATGTCGACACTGCCTTCTCCACTTTGTTTAAAGAACCATCATTTTGTTCAAACCCATCAATAATATAGATAGAATCGCGACACACTGCAAGAAGAGCTTTGCAAACTTCTAAACCTGTACATCGCTGCACATTGTACGATGTTTCGATTACATCACCAGTTTGCAGAAGACCTTGAATCAAGTCGTAATTGTTTTGATGTAGCGGATCAAAGTCCTCTTCGTCATCGGACTCTAAGAAGTCCTCGGAAGCCTCAATTTCGCTGTCCTCAACGTCATCATTTATTTCTTGAATTTCCTCGGTTGCATCGTCATTACCATGCGTACTTGATACAAACATCTCTGACTTGATGCCTTCTTTATTCACATCTACAGATTTGCTAGCCAAATGTATGTCCTCTTCATCGTCGTCGTAAACATCCTCGTTCGTATCTTCCGCCTTGATAGCACCGATATCCATCTTTTTAAGCAGGTCTGCTGTAGCTTCCAAACTATCTGGATTAATATATAGCCCCGCTCCATTTGATATTTGATTGCTGTCTAGGGATAAACTGGGCTGAGCCTTGTCGCTATCATCATTTTTCACCTTCGTCTCTTCTTGGGAGGTCTCCTCCACATTATACAGAGCATTGAATTCGTAATTTTGTAACAGTTTTTTCCTTTGCCGTTCATAACCTTCAGACATGTCCAGCTTCCAGCGTAGAAGTCCTTCCTTCTTGTCGATGCCGATAAGTGGTTGATGACGTTCAGAATTCTGTGATAATGTTGATAATAATTCTTCTTTGGAAAAAACATGACGCGTCACGGATCTCGAGCCTCCCTCCCACACAGAACGAGTACCCTTCAGCTGCCGTAAAAGTGACTTCCACATCATACCTCCAGTCGATATATCATCCATGCCTTGTCTCTTCCAGTTGTCCTGGCTGATGACTGTTCTATCATTTAACATAATAGTGAGTGCTGCCCTGTCTTTATGTCTTTGACTGATTTTGTCAATCTTTTCTTTCGAGGCATGTTTTACAAGCATTTCTTTTTGCTCTTGATCAATCGCTTCTTCAGGACGAGGGACCATTATGCTGAAGATACTAGGAAAACATTGCAGCGCCTCCCTTCCTATAAATCCAAAGACTTCTTCAATGTCATTGCCAGTCACTGCCATCCAATCAAAAAATGTTTGCAGCCTGAGCTCTTCAATGGACTCGTCGTTGGTCTCTTTGTTTGCATTATGAAGAAGTAGAGCTCCAAATCCTCCTCCATTTAATAGGTCGACAACCTTGATGACGCCCCCAGCCATAGGCACATCTTTGACCAAAAGATCGGACATAACTCCATGCCTTTGTCGAAGAAGGGACTTGATCAGAAAGGTTGTTTCTTCGCGTATTGCGTGATTCTTGCCCTGAAGCAGCGAATGTAATTCTGACATGATTGCAATAACGAAGGATCGATCTGGTTCATACACTTCTGAAATTTCGGGGAATTTACACCTTTCAGAATAATTCTGACACCTCTGCAAACTACATGATTGCCAAAGGGAGTAATTATGAATTCCATTAGCCTCACTGAGCTCGCCCCCCCCCTTCTTCGTGGACACACGAGGTGCTGTTGGACTTGCATACAGTAAGATCTCCAAGTCACGATTGAGGTGTGCTACAATTCTGTGCTGCAAAATCTCGTCCCCGGAGTCCCAAGGGCCTGCTGGTTTACTTCTCTGCAATGCTACTAGACAGGTGAGACGGGCAAAATGAGCGGCGTTCGTTCTAACGATGTTCTCGGTATCTTCCTTCTGTAGGGTCCGATATGCGTAAGTACCTGGCACAGATATCGAATTCAGTGTAGACAAGATTGTTTCAACTGCTTGCAATATAGGCTGCGATGTGAAAAATCCCATCAATAAGCGGTCTAGCAAAAGCGAGCTGATTCCAACACAATTGGCAATGGCAATAAGTTCTCCACGTTGAAGAGCATCTTCAACAGTGGAATGACACTGTTCTATGAGAACCATGTGAAATGCCTCAACTTCATCATGCGTAGCTTGAATTGGGAAAGACCGAAATAGAGCTGCTACTAATTCCACCGCTTTCGGTCCCGAAAACACAGCGTGATTGACGATATGCCGAAGAAAACGAACTAAACCAACGCCACCATTATTCTCTGCCTCTCCCACAAAGCGCCTGGTTGGCGAGCTCTCTTCTCCCTCAGCATCAATTAAATTTAAGTGCCCTCTTCTTTCTAAAGCAAAGTCGGCATCCATATTTTCAGTCTTCAGTGGCGATCCATCTGCATCGGTTGGCCAATCATAGAACACCGTGTCTTCATCATTTTTTGCGCTTGATCCGCTCAAGTTTGAGGCGCTCTTTGATAGTAGCCTATCATTATGCACAGAGCAGAGTGCCTGTGCCATAGGTTCAAGAAAGTCAGGTGTCCTACAGAATTGCTGAAATGCTGTCGAAAATGAATGCCGATGTGTCAATAGAATAATTACAGCTTCATTTGTCTTTCTTGCTTTGATTCCAAGTTTGCTATCTACAGCCCCTAGTTGAATGTTCCGTCCAAGGCACTCAGCAAATAGAGAAAATATTCCATCTGAAGATTTCGAGTTTGTCTCTACTCCTCCTTTGTCATTTTCGCGCAAAATCAGACCTGGGTCGTCACTTTCCGTATCGAAGATTGCACATAATTGTTCGGGGTATAGTTCTGCAAAACAGGGCAGATGTAATAGTGGAGCGTGCAGCAATTGGCTCAGTATGGTAAGTAATATGCTTGGAGATGTTGAATATTTTGGAATAGTCATCACGAACGGTTCAAATCCACCAGCTTTCTGAAAAGCATTTGAAAACGTGGGAGAGTTCTGTAACATTATGATCATCAATCTGAACGCCGCAGATGCCGAGGACTCGTCACGACAACCTTCCAATAAACAAGCAAACCAGACCGGAGTGAGGATCTCGGCAAACGCAGATAAAAACATTTGAGCGTTATTCCCCGAAATTTCCTTCGCAGAAAGATCTTGTATGTTGGAAGGAGCATTGTCACTACTTGAACGCGGCTCTGGACTGGATGCTGCGGAAATCTGGTTAACACCGTCGACAACCAATTCCTCTAATAATCGCAGAAGATAAATCCTAGTAACAGACCCCATAGATAGCTGTTGGTCATCCTCTCGATTCATATTTGTTTTGCTTTCTTGACCGAGTTGCCCGATAACGTCCTCATGAAGCGCATCTTTTTTTAAAGTATAAATAATTGCGCCAGCTATGTCTCCAAGATCATCTGGAGTCAACATATGAGCCAATACTCCTCTCAAAAACGACTTGCAAGCAAGAAGAACGGGGACTCCAGGATCTCCACCCGGAGAAACTAATCGAACAGGAGCCGTTTCTACCAACCAGCCATACCGATAGGCTGAAAGAACTGCGTGCAATATTTCATTTGTTGCCTTTGGCTCACCAATTTCTTTTGATATTTTGGCACCTATACCTCCAAAAGTGAACAGCTCAGATACCTCTATCATAAAATGGATAGTCCATTTTATCATTCCTAAGAGATGAAGCCGCCTTGAATTGAACTGGCAATGTTTTGAATTGTTGGCGACCAATCCATTCAAAAGACACATTGCTCTTAATGATAGTTCTGGCCCAGACGACTGCAGATGCCAGACTTGATGGTTTTTAAGAAGATGCTTCAACGCATCCAGGTCAACGAGTGCCCACTCGCGCGAAGTTGGCCAAGAGTAGTTCCCACGACTGTCCTTTTCATCGTGATCAACGCCTTTACTTTTAGCTTCTTCATATGTATCTGGCTCGAATGCATTTACAGCAAAGGCAAAGCAGTGTTCAAAGATAACAGGATTCATCATATTTTTCTTTATCAAAAGGAGGGCCAACATTGGATACCCTCCTCCTGAATGAAGCATTTCCAAATTGGGAATGTGTTCTCTAGCGCTCTCCTTTACAACACGGAGAGTAAGAGCAATAGAAGAAGTAGACTTTGCAGCATTGAGCATTGGTAACAGCACATTTGGCCCACCAAGCCACTGAACATTGTCTCCAAAAGAAATGGGACAAACCACGCTTCCTTTACCATATACAACGGCGTCTGACGAAACAAGGTCATTCGTTGAGTGAATTTCGGCGACATTCACCAGCCTCCTTGAAAAATGACCTTTATCAGCTGCTGCAGAGTCTTCACGCATAGTTGATGTCGACGAAGACGGATGAAACGCACAAATTATATACTCTGGCGACAGGTTACAGAACAGTCCTACAGAGCCCAGAGTGACTGAGTCATTTTTGCTTCTATTTGCTGGACCATGGGACACCTTGTCTCTCATATGACTTGCTCCCTCAATTTCTGGAATGGATCTCTTTCTCAAACTTCCAGCAATTCCCCCCTTTTCGTTTCTGAGGGCGAGCATGGAAAATACCGATGTCGCAGTTGCTGATAATGATAATCTTTGAGGTCGGTCGCCCCAAAATTGCCCATGAAATTCTGGACCTGCAGAAAAAATAGATACAGCATCACGAGGTCCAAGTATCCGAGAAAGGAGTAACATTGATCCAAGCTCCCAAAATGGTAACGATCCTACTATAGTCCCCCCGAATGCAAGAATAGGGTTGGGTACCCCAACGTACATAATTGAATTTGGAGTCAATGCAACCGCGTCGACTTTGACGTCTTTCTCAAGAGCTCTTCCATCGACACAAAGCCCGATAAATGCCTTTCGGGATAGAACAGCCCTTTTAGGCGGTTGGTATGTCAACATAATATGATGCCATACGCCAAATGATAACTTCGATGTGGGAAAACAACTAGGTTTTGTCGACCCAGTACAAACCACATTGAATTGTTGGCTCATCAGATCGTACCATATTGAAAGAAATTGCTGACGTCCTGTGGAATCTTTTTTCTCGCGAGAACCATCCATATTGCTAGATAAGTCAAGAACACAAATGTTCCCAGTTGAATCTTCGTCTAAAGAAGGCACTCGCAACCACAACGAATACGAAAATCCTGTGGTACTTGTCGGGGACCACAGGTTTGCGACCGCCGCATTGTTGGAATCAGAAGTTGACGGCCTCTTTGTTCTCGCTTGAAGTTTATCAATTTCAATGAATTTTACAATGCCCTCTTCAGCCATGGCATAAATCCTATCGTCAAGTCCTGCACTTTCTGGCATTCCCTTTGATAGAAACATTTTGCTTATGTCTTTAGCACCACCTAGGTAACAACGAGCAACACGGTCACAACGTTTGGCAATAACAGACATGGTCTGTAAACGATAGTTGATGTTCCTTTCGAGGCTATCGGGCAATTTACTCCGACATGATCTCTTTTCCTCTATGGGATTGAACGAAGACGATATGATCGGAAGTGTGAGCTGAGATCGGTCTTTAGATTGCCCTTGTGTAGCTGTGATCAGGGGATGGGCTATGAATCTCAGCAAGGCTACGAAATCCATGTACTCCATTTTGAACGAAGCTACGCGACGTAAAAGCGCCACAAATCTTGGGTACAATGGATGCTCAAAGTCGTCAAAGATGAATGAAAATCCGTCATCGCTAACTAGTGTCCGACAAAGCCCACAGTTGGAGATCTGATCAAGTGTTGTTCCTGCTCTTGCGGGGGAGCACAATTCAATCAATACGTTCAGTGCATACGATGAAATTTCCATGAACTTGCTGTCCTTTGGGAGCGAAATCGCCAATCCAAGAACGAGCTTACTTGCATCTGGATTTCGCAATTCTAAGACTTTTTTGGCAGGGTTATCATCTTCTTCACCGTCATCAAGAGTTATGCACAGCTCAGGGTGCAACAAACCAAGGGAAAGATTCATGATAGTTAGAGCGTGTCGAGGAGTATCAAAAAGCCCCAGCCCACGCAGGGCCTTGACCAAAGACTCGTAAAAACCATTTGCAGTTATGTACTCTCGATTCTTTGATAACCCATCATGCTGTTCACTCAATAAATCCACAGTCCTTGACGCAGCCAAAAAGGATGAAGAAGATGAAACTTTCGTTGCAGCATCGAACACGCCGTAGACACCTTTTGCCACTGCAAGGATCGCATCCCCCAGATCATCAGTGCCTTCGGATCCTTTAGTGCGACTATCTCCGAGGCAAAACAGTAATCGCAGTAGCACCTCAAATCCACCTTGTAAACGAAATGCATCTTGTGCAGTATCAATATCGCACAAAACTCTCTTCAACGTGCCAAGAATTACACATCCAGACATAATATTTTCGATCCTGCCTCTGCTTTGCTCAATTGACGAAGCAGCATTGATGGAAAATACGATGTTATTCATAATCCTGACTAAACAATCCACATCCTCCATCAGAGCCTCGGATTCCGAGAAGTGCATCTTTGCTTCAAATGCAGCAACTGCCGCAGAACAGGATTCAAGACTAAGCTCGGTCATTCCTAATGTCAGGAAAGCATCAACTTCAACACTTCTACTTTTGCTTGGCAAAGACTTGTCGTCAAACGCCTTTTGAGGAGAGTCCAGTCTAGGAGACGATATGCTTGTCATGCCAAACGTTGTATGGAAAATTAAGCCGATAATTCTGCACAATGCGCAATACACTTCATCAATTCCTTTGAGATGAACTACAACTGACCCTTTCTCATGCCTTGTGGGTACCATCATTAGCAAAGACAACATTTCATGCAGGACCTCGCCCATAATTCCTCCTTCGAGCATGCATCTTCCAAGCGATGATTCATCCACTTGGAGTAACTTTTCCAACGTTTCCATAAGAAGTCGAGCATCACCACGAAGCTGTTCAATTGGAATTTTGTTCTCATTGATGCGATCTTTATCTATGGACAACCTCAGAATGGTTTTACAAATTGAAAAGAAAATATCACTAGCAACTGACAAAGGTTTCCAGCAGTCTGCTTCAGGTAGGCCAGTGCACGAATATTCAAAAAGTCGGAGTACAACATGCTTCACTTTCGTTTCATTGTAAGTTGGGAAAGCAAGCAGAAACTTCGACAATACATTATATCTGCCTTCAATGATTGAAAAATTTGACGGATGGTCTGAATAGATTTGCATGGCGCACTCTACGATTTCGCTTCCAAACAAAACTCTGTCGAGATCTTCATCATCTTCTTCATACTCCGACTCAAAGTGCTGTAAAGATAATTCCAAGGAATACTTTGCGAGTGCTCTGATATCATCTCTCGTATTTATCTCCATTTCAGCGTCATCGTCTAGTTCCGCACTATAACAGGCCAGCATAGGAACCGAATGCAACATTAAATCTTCAACGAGCTCAAATGCGTCCGGATTTCTGGCAAGACAATCTGCATTCTGTCGATGATCTTCATCATACAAATGTGAAAGTCCTGACGACGCTATGCTTGTACCGTCCTCAGCCCCAGGCTCTATCTTGCAATATATCATGATCGCAGCTATCCGAAGAAATTTCTTAAGATTCGGTTCACTGGAATGGCCAATGGCGTAACGAAGAACATGGTACCCTCCTGCCGACTCAAAGTCTCGGAGAAGCTCGACACAATCGAATTCACATGCTTCCTTCACCATGGTAACAATTGCAGTCAATGCAAACAACCATAGTCCATAAGATTCTGCATCCGCACCAAACAGACACGAAGTGTTGGGAGTAACAGCTGTCGAAACAGATGACATACCACAAAGCTCTTTCACATCATCAGTCATGTGCACAATCATATTCCTTTCATGCAAAAACCAAACCAGTGATGCACTAAAACATTCCTTTGAAAATGCAACAATGACGTTGGAAGCAGCCTGTGCCACATGTATTGCATTGGCAGGATACCGAGCACCGGATAATGACAAGAGCCCAAATAAATGTGGACGCAGTTGTTCCCCAACACTTGAATCTCCACAAAGGAGACATAATAACTGCTCAACCTTTTTTGCAGCATTCCTACTGACCGGCTTTACAGTTGTGCTATGATTTCCTTCTTCATCGTGCTCATCGCCATCGCCATTGCCATCTGCAGCTGATTGTTCTCTCCCTTCCGCAAACATTGTACTATTCTTCAACTCCAGCACCCTCAAAAGCCTCATACAATGAATAAGATTTGGCGGTAACTCATTCTCCATACATCTCAAAATAAATTTTTCACATTGAGAGTTGTTGAGGAGAATATCCACATCCAACCTCTGTCCATTCGCACCAAGAGTAGTACCATACCCATACCCATACCCATGTCCACCACTACCAATAACACGACCCTCGTCTGCATTCACTTGACAAACCTCATCCGAGCCACCCAGAACAGCCAGGAGGCTATTCCTCCATTCATCTTCTGGAAATGTATGCCCATGCCCACCACTATTGGACATACAACGCTTGGCTTGTTTCCCCAATTTAGCATCTAGGACTACTTTTTGGATACTTTCTCCCAGTCTACGTGCCGCAGCAGATATTTCTCGTTCCACTGCTGCATCTGCCAATTGGCGCTTACTCCCTTCCCTTTGGAACCCCCCCATTCTTGTGCTCCCTTCCCTTTGGAGTCCACGCCTGAGTGAGTGGTGTACGTTACGTTTCGTTTCGTTACGTTATGTATCGATGGTTTAAATTTGATGGAATGGAATGGATGAGAAATGAATCAAATTGGTGAGTAAAACTCAGTAGACTACGTGTCTTGTATGTATGCATGTATGCACACATGTCTTCATAAAACTCAAGCTGTACTGCCAGCCATTTTGCCTTTCAATTACAGTATGCATATAACAAATGATGTATAAAATAAATCAAACTGCACACGGAACTCACCCGCCGCGACCAGCAACATTAGCACTACTAGCATTAGAATTCACATTTGCCTTTCCTCTCGTACCAAAACCACTGCCAAACGAAGAAGAAGAAAATGCCTTCACACGATTCCTGCCAGCACTGTCACTGGCAGTATAATCCGATTGGCTGGTGTCATCAAATGTGGATTGTGGTAACTCTGCAGATCTAGAGGAAAGCGTAGGCCTGGATCTGCCACTACTAGTCCTGCCATTGGATGTGTCATTATTGTTGTTGTTGCTACTTCGATCAGATTGACGGCTGCCGGGTCTTTTAAGTAGTTTATTCCACATGATGTTGATGCTGCTTTGATAGTATATTTATTATACAGGTTGAAGATGCGTGGATGGATATTCAATATCTACAAATGTTCTATTCCTTCTACCGTATTGTTGCTTCTCTAGAAGATGATGTGTATGTTCTGTGGATCGATGTATCTTTTGCCTTTTCTATTAGTAGTGACAGCACACAGCACAGTCTGAATGCTATACTTTGTAGTGAGTGGTGGATGGGTGCGTTAGTTAGGTACTAACTGGCAACTTGAAACTAAGTCTTAACTATTTTATCAGGATCCTATTCTTTTTTAGTAGCGGAGGGTACATTACAAGTAAGCAATCAAATACGGTACAAGGTAAGGGGCGGGGCGCTCGGATCATCGGTCATCGCACCAGTATCATAGATTGAAGATACATACGGTACTACTACTGTCTGTACTTAGTATTAGTCCGCAATCAACAACACAAGTAAGAAGAAAGGAAGGAAGAAGCAAGCGAGGGCAAGCAAGCAAGAGAGGGCAAGAAAACACAAGCAGTCAAGCGACGAGCGCGCGCGAGAAAGATTGCGAAGCCGTCGCGTCATGTCAACAATAATTCAATATCAAAAGGCCCTTCCCTTATTCTGCAACTTCAATCTAATGTTGAGGATGGTGTTGTCTTGGTGTTGTAGTCTGCGATAGCCCCTAAAGAGCCTCTCGTCTCTCCGAGACCGCTGCTCGCTGAGACCTTCTCCCTCCACTAATCCATATAACCATAACATCTATCACCAATAGGTCAATGAGCCCTCATCACACAGGTATTGAATATCAAGTAAATTGAATTCACTGGCCAAAAATCTATTTTTTCAACGGCGGAATTTGGAAAATTTTCTAATTTTTTGGAGTGGGGGGGGGG
>Ga0115005_10003217_pt1 | contig 13038 bp, 8 predicted proteins | sample ArcOceMetagenome_FD_87163 | JGI IMG/M metagenome (GOLD analysis project Ga0115005, IMG submission 87163) | Marine eukaryotic phytoplankton communities from Arctic Ocean - Arctic Ocean - Greenland ARC118M Metagenome | ecosystem: Environmental > Aquatic > Marine > Oceanic | place: Arctic Ocean... | reverse complement strand
TGTAAAAACCCCGGTTCAGGAAACTGTAACAAGCCCGGTGGATCTGGGTCTAAGCCTTCCCCGAAAGCGGGTGAAATGAAGAAGATGCAGGAGGCGCTTGGTAAAAAGCTTGAAGCCTTGAAGAAGAAGATGGGTGAGGATGCAAACAAAGGTGAATCAGGCAAAAAAGGAGGGGGAATGAGTCGTGAATTGGCGGAGATGGCAGCGCAACAGGGTGCGCTTAGGGAGATGGCCAAAAAGAAGGCCCAAGAGCTCAACGAAGACGGGTCTGGAGATGGGGGTGAGATGAAAAAGATTGCCGATGAAATGGAGGAGCTTGAAAGGGATCTTATCAACAGAAATGTGGACATCTCAACCTTGGAAAGACAGCGCGACATCTTATCTCGACTCCTTGAAGCGGAGGAGGCTGAAAGGTTGAGGGGAGAAAAAGATGAGCGTAAATCTCGCAGTGGAGACCAAGGGTTACATCCTGAGTCTCCACAAATGATTGATTACCTGAGGAATAGAGCGAATGAGTTAGAATTGTTACGAACAGTTCCCGCTGATTTAGTTCCTTATTATCGTGACAGAGTCAACGAATATTTTAATACTTTAGACGACAAGCAATAAGTCTATACGATCATGACCGCCACCATGCAAGAATTACGCTTCCCTTCGAAGCCAGAAAATATCGCCATCGTTGAACGTCTTATTGACGAACTCTGTGACAAGCACCGCATGCTTAATGAGCATTATGGCGATGTGCTTATTGCAATGACTGAGGCGGTAAATAACGCAATCGTTCACGGCAACAGGCTTGATGTAAACAAGAGTGTTTTGGTTGAATATAGCGTGAGGGACAAGGACCTGTTTTTTCGGGTTGTGGATGAGGGGCCTGGCTTTGATTACGATAACCTTCCTGACCCTACAGCTCCTGAAAACATCGAGCGACCAAACGGAAGAGGTGTCTTTCTCATGAGAAACTTGGCAGACGAGTGTGGGTTCGAAGATGATGGGCGAATCGTTGAGTTAAAATTCACGGGCGTTTTTGGTTAGCCCCTACCCTACTGTTGAGCTATGATTCACTTTAATGAATCCGACATTCCGTGCCGAGTAAAGAGTCGTTTGGCAGTGAAGTCCTGGTTAAAACAAATCATTGAATCACGCAACAAATCAGTGGGTGAAATTTCAATTGTGATGTGTTCCGATAAGCTTCTTTTAGAGACAAATCAGAAGTATCTAAATCACGATTATTACACCGATATTATCACCTTTGATTATACTGAAGAAGACCAAATAAGTGGTGATTTAATGATCTCTTATGAGCGGGTAAAGGAAAACGCGAAAAAAGAAAATGTCTCTGTACAAGAAGAACTTAGGCGAGTAATGGCGCACGGGGTATTACATTTGCTGGGCTTCAAGGATAAGTCCGAAAGAGAGGCCGCAGAAATGCGTTCTCAAGAAGATGCAGCCTTAGATTTGTTCCACGTGGAACATTCAAAATAAGATACCCGTGAAATTTCATACTTCTTACGATGTAATTGTTGTTGGTGCTGGTCATGCTGGCAATGAAGCGGCGGCAGCGGCGGCAAATACTGGCGCGAAAACATTGCTCGTAACGATGAATATGGGTGTGATCGGGCAGATGTCTTGTAACCCAGCGATGGGAGGTGTTGCAAAGGGGCAAATCGTTAGAGAGGTTGATGCTTTGGGTGGTTACAGTGGCCTTGTAAGCGACCACAGTGCCATTCAGTTTAGAATGCTGAATCGTTCGAAGGGGCCAGCAATGTGGAGCCCAAGAACACAAAATGACAAATATCTTTTTGCGCAAACATGGCGAGAGATGTTAGAGCGTACTGAGGGTTTGGATTTCTGGCAAGATTCTGTTGTGGGTGTAATTGTTGAAGGCGGGAGGTGTGTCGGTGTGAGAACTGCTTTGGGTTCTGAAATACGAGGGAAGGCTGTTGTTCTTACAAATGGCACCTTTTTAAACGGCCTGATGCACATCGGAGAAAAGCAGTTTGGAGGTGGGCGCGCAGGTGAAAGAGCTTCTACTGGAATTACTGAACAGCTGATTGATTTGGGGTTTGAAAGTGGACGAATGAAAACCGGGACTCCACCGAGAATTGATGGAAGAAGTCTGGATTTTTCTAAAATGGAATTGCAACCGGGTGATGAAGATCCCACGCACTTTTCATTCCTAAAGCGACGAAAGGATTTAAAAGAGCAGTTGCCGTGCCACATTGCATATACAAACGATGATGTGCATGATGTATTGAGGTCTGGGTTTGACCGCTCCCCCATGTTTAATGGAAGAATAAGGGGGTTGGGGCCTCGTTATTGCCCAAGTATCGAAGATAAAATTGATCGGTTTGCTGACAAAAACAGACACCAATTGTTTGTCGAACCTGAAGGAAAAAAGACGATTGAAATTTACTTAAATGGCTTTTCTACAAGTCTTCCTGAAGAGATTCAGAGCAAGGCGATGAGGCTCATTCCTGGATTCGAGAACGCAAAAATGTTCCGCCCTGGATACGCCGTTGAGTATGACTACTTCCCTCCTACTCAGCTGAAGCATAGTTTAGAAACCACCTCGGTGAGTGCGCTCTATTTTGCGGGACAAATTAATGGAACTACAGGATACGAGGAGGCGGCTTGTCAAGGTTTGGTGGCGGGAATTAACGCCGCACGTTCCACGTGGAACACTGGACCGATTTCAATAAGTAGGTCTGACGCTTATATCGGTGTCTTGATTGATGACTTGGTCACAAAGGGCACTGATGAACCGTATAGAATGTTCACATCAAGGGCTGAGTATAGAATCTTATTGCGACAAGACAATGCGGACGAAAGAATGACTCCTTTGGGGCATGAAATCGGTTTGGCCTCAGATGAGCGTATGAGGAATCTGGAGAAAAAACAAGCCTCCGTAAAGGCATTAAGACGTGCGCTTGAGAAGACATCTGTCAGCCCTGAGGGTGCAAATTCATATCTTGAAACCGTGGGGAGTACACCCTTGAAACAAAAGGTGAAGGCGAAACAAGTATTGACCCGGCCACATGTAAATCTGGACCCGTTAATTGCGCAAGTGCCAGAGCTAAACCATCTTAACGACAACGTAAAGGATGTTGTAGAGCAGGTCGAAATCCAGGTTAAATACGAGGGTTATATTGAAAAGGAGCAGATCATGGCAGATCGCATGTCTAAGCTGGGGGGGTTAAATATTCCTGAAGACATGGAATATTCAAAACTCGGTTCGCTGAGCTCAGAGGCAAAACAAAAGCTTTCTGAAAAGAGGCCCAATACACTCGGAGAGGCCGCAAACATTTCTGGCGTGAGCGCTTCTGATGTAAGTGTTTTGCTGATTTATCTTGGAAGATAAATAACATTCAACTACTCGTACTTGTTGATTTTGTGGAGCGTGAGCTGTTGTTTCAGCTTATCTACAATCTCGAAAACAGCTGGACAGACTTCAAGGTTTTTTTCTGTTAGATGCAGAAGCTGGTGCTGTCTGCGTCTGTTGGTGTGGGGAAACTGTTGGCAGGCTTTCGGTCTTACATCGTAGATGTTGCAATAATTGTCTTCGCCTAGAAAAGCACAAGGGGTGGATTTAAGGACAAAATCCTCTTCGGTGTCTCTTCTTAAGTAATTGTCTTCCATCTCTTTAGGAGACATGCCAAGGCGTTTTGATATTCGGGTGATGTCCCTTGTTGTAAACGTTGGGCTTGTTGTTTTGCAGCAATTTGCGCATTTTAAACAGTCTGTACACGCAAAAACCTCTTCGTGAACAGGGTGTATAATTGAGTCGAGTTTTTGCGGGTTCGTTTTTTTCAAACGCTTTAAAAAAGCGATGTTTTCTTTTCGTTTTAAACGATACTGCTCTTTATGTCTTTCTAAATTCACTGGGATTCTAATCGTATGTTTGCACCTTAATAAAAGCAAAATTATCATATTTAGATGGATATTAGACAGATTCTTTCAGATTTAGGCATAAAAGACACAAATTCGGGGGTGATGATCGGTGGCCGCAACCTCGGTTCGGGTCCATCTATGGATTCAATATCTCCAACAGACGGCAAAAAAATTGCATCTTTAAGCACTGCAACCGAATCGGATTATGAAGAGGTTATGGAGGCAACGGGCAAAGCTTTCGTTGAGTGGGGAAAGTGGAGCGCGCCTGAAAGGGGTGAAATCGTCCGTCAATTCGGAGATGCGCTTAGAGAAAAGAAAGAGTCGTTGGGAGCTTTGGTTTCTTATGAGATGGGCAAAAGCTATCAGGAGGGACTTGGAGAGGTTCAGGAGATGATCGATATCTGTGATTTCGCACTGGGACAAAGCCGTATGTTGTACGGTCTCACAATGCATTCAGAGCGACGCAATCACAGAATGTATGAGCAATATCACCCTTTGGGAGTTGTGGGTATTATTTCTGCCTTTAATTTTCCAGTAGCTGTTTGGTGCTGGAACACTGCCCTTGCTTGGGTTTCGGGTGACGTGTGTGTTTGGAAGCCTTCTGAAAAAGCACCGCTCTGTTCTATTGCTTGTCAAAACATTTGGGTAGAGGTTGCAAAGGCAAACAATGTCCCTGAGGGGGTGTCTTGTGTCGTTAATGGAGACTACAAGGTGGGGGAGATGCTTAGCAATGACAAGCGTGTTCCGCTCATCAGCGCAACTGGATCAACGAGAATGGGCAAGCTGGTGGCGCAAGCTGTAGCAGCTCGTTTGGGACGCTCTCTGCTTGAGTTAGGGGGGAACAATGCACTTATCATTACGCCGGACGCAGACCTTAAGGTTGTCGTTCCTGCAGCTGTGTTTGGAGCTGTTGGAACGTGCGGTCAGCGTTGCACAAGTACGCGAAGAATCATTATTCACAGCAGTGTTTATGACAAGGTTAAGGATCAATTGACCCAGGCTTATAAACAAGTTCGAATCGGTGATCCGCTTGATGAAAACAACCATGTGGGGCCACTTATAGATCAAGGTGCTGTCGATGGTTACTTGGCGGCGCTAAGCGACGTTGAAAGCCAGGGTGGAAAGGTGTTGGTGCCTGGTGGGGTTTTAGAGGGTGCAGGATATGAGAGTGGATGTTATGTTAGGCCTGCAATCGCAGAGGTGACAAACGACATGCAAATCGTCCAAAACGAAACCTTCGCTCCTATTTTATACATCATGAAGTATGAGACAATAGAAGACGCGATCGCGATTCAAAACGGAGTGGTACAGGGTCTTTCTTCTGCGATCATGACGAACAATTTACGTGAAGCTGAGCTTTTCCTTTCTGCAATTGGTTCTGATTGCGGAATCGCAAACGTTAATATCGGCACCTCTGGGGCTGAGATAGGTGGTGCATTTGGTGGAGAAAAGGAAACGGGTGGAGGTCGTGAAAGTGGTTCTGATGCTTGGAAAGCGTATATGAGGCGCCAAACAAACACCATTAATTATGGGAAAGATCTACCGTTGGCACAGGGCATTAAATTTGAACTTTAAACAGGGCTCTATTTAATTCCTTTGGTAGCCAATATAAACATACTGTTTGCGGTTGCTTTTACGGCTGTGTTGCTAATGCTCGGGTGTTCGACTGGTGTAAATAAACAGGATGGGAGTCCGATATATTTGGCGACCTTTTCTTTGGACGATTCTACAACTGTAGATGTTTTGGTGTCCATAAGGCAAGATGACTTGGTTTTTATGAATGGAGATGAGCGGGTTTTGATGCGCTCTGTTTCTGGGGGCGGGTATTCTGTCCCTGTTTTTGGAGGGGCGCTCGTGGGTGAGTGGATAGGAGAGGGGGCTGAAAGGATTTGGAGGGGTGACTGGGTTGATTCGCTTCGAATCAAGGAATACCGTGTGCCGTTAGAAATTGCGCCCATTAAAAATAAAATTGTGCGAGATGGAAACGCGGAAAACTCTGTTTGGGATACTGATTTAGGGAAGTTAAAAATGGTGCAGAAAGGAGATTCTATTGCCGCCACGTTTTTAACATCAACTGGTGATTATCGATACCAGGCAGGGGAGATAAATCCTGAAACGTCTCGTTTTAAAATTGGAAACTTCGACGGAATTCATTTGTTTTCCTTTGAAGGAACCATCACACAAGACTCCATTACGAATGGGGTTTTTAAAAGCGGAACACACTACACCACAAACTGGAGGGGGGTGAGGTCCACGACCAATCGTGTGGACTGGATCGCCACCCAGGCATGGAACCCCCAGTCAAACGTTTTTATCGAGGGGGTTAATTCTGAGGGAGAAACAGAGGTTTGGACCAGGGAGCGCTTGGGGGAGTCTGGCTACAAGGTTCTTGTGGTAGATGTCATGGGGACCTGGTGTCCAAACTGCATGGATGAGGCCAGGTTGTTGAGGGATCTTTGTGAAGACTACCCCGAGATGATTGTGGTATCTATGGCGTTTGAGCGCTCTGTGGGTGAGGAGGCTCTTGAGCGAATCTCTGACTTTAAAGAGGAGATGAAGCTCCCATGGGAGGTGTTGCTGGGCGGTATTGCAAATAAAAGAATCGCTGACTCAACCCTCTCTTTTGTGGGAGGGGTTAAGTCATTTCCTACCACCGCATTTATACCTATCGAAGGAGACCTTGTTATTCACTCTGGCTTCAGCGGGCCAGCAACAGGGGAGTCATATGAAGAAGAGATTGTGTTCTTCAGAAGCACCATAGAGTCTCTTATTCGGGAAAGTCGTTAACCTTGTCTACGACGATTCTTTTGTCTCTATTTAAGAGTGTCCAGGATGTGTTAAACACAAGCTTTCCGATCTCTCCCGTTTTTGTAAACATTATTTTTTCTACATCATCTCCTGGCGCATGGTAGTCTTCATGAACACCGCTGAAATAAAAAATGACTGGAATGTTGTGTTTTGCAAAATTGTAGTGGTCTGAACGGTAGTAAAACCTGTTCGGATCGTCGGGGGCATTAAAGGTATAATCCAACTTCATGTTTGTGTGATCTGTGTTTGCTTGTTCAGATATTTCATGTAGCTCTGAACTGAGTTTGTCAGCCCCGATTAAATAAACGTATTTTTCGTCATCGGCATGGGCCTCGTCAACCCTGCCTACCATATCCACATTGAGATTGGCAACCGTGTTTTCTAATGGAAAGACTGGGTGGTCAGAGTACCATTCTGATCCCAACAAGCCTTTTTCCTCTCCCACAACATTCATAAACAGGACGCTTCTCCGTGGCCCGTTACCATCTTTCTGTGCCTCCATGTATAGTCTGGCGAGTTCCATCACTGTGACGGTTCCTGATCCGTCATCATCTGCGCCGTTGTTAATCTCTCCATCAACGATACCTATGTGGTCATAGTGGGAGGTGATTACAACCAACTCTTCTTGTAGGATAGAATCTGAACCAGGAAGGTATGCGAGCACATTTAAACCGTTAAACTTACGCGACCCCATCTCTATTTTGTGGCTCCATAAGTGGTCAATTGTCCCTGTGGGACAAACCCCTTTTTTCTCTGCTTTTGACCTTGTTTTTGAAACTGTTTTTAGGCCTTTTATTGATGAAATCCAGTCGTCACCACTCTTGTCTGACAATAAAAAAGTGGGGATTGCTGAGCCCTCTCCGTCTTTGTTCCTGTTTAAAACCGTCGATTTACGCATCATATAAAACTTCATTCGACCTTTAAATATGGAGTAGTCTGGGTCTTTCATAAGCACCACAAAAGCTTTTGCTCCCAGTGAGTCCGCAATTTCTCTCTTTATTGACGTGTTGTTGGCCCAAACAGATTCCTCATCTCTGGGGTCCCCGGACAGTACAACGACTACTTTTCCTTTTACATCTAGGCCTGAATATTCGTTAATCTCTTCGTTTATAATCCCATATCCCGCAAAAACCATCGCAGAGGAGTCTATTGCCAGCTCTTCAATTCCTGGGTAAACAAGAAAGTCACTGACAATGTTATATTGATTGTCACTCACGGTTACCGTGCCTCCGTTTATTTGAGCGTTGATCATCGGTACCTGCTGGGTATATGACTTTCCGTCGTAGGGACTAAACCCCAGGCTTATATAGTAGCTCTCCAAATATGCTGCTGTAAGTTCGGCGCCTCGCGTTCCTGTTTCTCTGCCCTCAAAACCATCAGAGGCAATAATGCTTAAGTGACCTTTCAGGTTGTTTGTGTCTAGCATTTCTGCATATTTCACAGAAAGCACCCCATCTGTTGTCTCTGTGTTTTGTGCAAACGCTGATCCTATTCCCAACAGGGTCGCAAAAACACAACAAGCAATTTTCCCGACCCGCCTTGCGTGACGCCCTCCTTCAAATTTAGCGTCCATAAAGGCGTCTACAATTTGAACCGCTTCTGATTCGCTAACAAATCTCGCTGGAATACAAATAACGTTCGCGTTGTTATGGGTTCTGGCTAGGTTTGCTATTTCTGGTGTCCACGCTATGGCGGCCCTGATTGCGCTGTGTTTGTTGGCGGTCATAGCAACACCGTTGGCAGATCCACATATCAAAACACCCAACTCTGATGTTTTGTTATCTATGTCGTTAGCAACTGCGTGGGCAAAATCTGGATAATCAACACTCTCTTCTCCGTCTGTTCCGCAATTTTTCACTAAAAAACCTCTTTCTTTGAGGTGATTACTAATTGTTGTTTTATAAACGGGTCCAGCGTGATCGCAACCTATGCTAATATTCATGAAAAAAGGGGTTTTAAGAGGTTGCAAGATAATTAACAACCGTTGTTCATTACCCTATTAAAAACTGTTGATATCCAATAATAAAAACCATTAGGTTATGTGGGCTGTAAACACTAAGCAACAAGAGGACATTAAAAACCTAATTTTTGAGTGGTGTATTTCCAAAATCTTTTAACCATCTTTTGGGTCTTTGTTAACTTTTGAAAAACCGAAAATAGAACTTTTTTATAATCTATATCTTTATTAAAGCACCGTTGAAAACCTACCTTAAATACCTAATAATAAGAGCTCAAGCATGTTTAAAACATGTTAGTTGGACGTTGATTAATCCTACAACTACTGAAAACAAAATTGATTTAGATATAGTTATACCTGTTATGAACAAGACTACTATAACTACTAATTATTTAAAGAATATATATATATTATTAGTGTGTTTAAATCTCTCATTCTCTTTTTCTGAAATTAATGCTCAAAAAGATTTAGAAAATTGTGAGTGGACAGAATATTTTTTCCCAAACGGAAACCTTTCAAGTGAAGGATGTTTTGTAAACGGGATTCCAGAGGGCATTTGGAAATCTTATTTTGAAAGTGGAAATCTAAAAAGTTTGGGATTAAGAAATCTGAATAAATTAGAAGGAATATGGGTGTTTTACAGAGAAAATTCATCACTAGAAAAGGAAATATATTATCGCAACGACAAAAAGGAAGGTAAAGAGATTATATATTATGAAAACGGAAATATTTCAACAATAACGAATTGGTTGTCAGGATTTAAAGAAGGATTTGAATATTGTCATTTTCCAGAAGGACAGATTCAATACAAGATCAAACTGAAAGAAAACAAAAAGCACGGAAAATCGATTGAATATGCAAAAAATGGAAGAAAAATAGGTTTTTCATCCTATAAGAATGGATTGATAACATGTATAGAAAAGATAAATAAATATAACAATCAAGGAGAAAAAACATGCCTTTGGAAAGTGTTTCACAAAAATGAAAACGTGAAAGAAGAAGGCCCCTTTAAACAGAATTTAAAGCACGGCGTGTTTCGTTTTTATAATCAAAGAGGAGATCTTCAAGATGTGATACGTTATGAATTTGGAATCAAGATTAACAACGACACTGATTTAAGCAATACCGAAGTACGAAGAACATTTGATGAAAATGGGAACAAAGAAGAAGAAACGGCCTACAAAAACGGCCTTAAAAATGGTGTAAGCAGAATTTTTAATGAAGGAGGAGACGTTATTTCAGCGGCAATTTTTAAAGAGGGAATCGCAATTGGTAAGGGAATAATAGATTATTCAGGCAAAGAGCAAGGCGATTGGAAATTATACAATGATGACGAATCCATTCGAGCTGAGGGTAAATTTAACAATGGAAATAGAACCGGTAAATGGATTTTTTATCATTCAAATGGATGGATAGAACAAACAGGTTCATATGACAAAGGAAGGCTTGATGGTAGGTGGAAGTGGATGGATGAAAGTGGGTTTGTAATTAGATCCGAAGAATACAGCAGAGGTTTAGAGCATGGAGAATTTCAAGAGTTTGGCTTAAATAAATCATTGATTTTAAAAGGATTATATAAAGACGGGATGAGAGTTGGTTTCTGGATGTATCACATAAACGACCACATTGAAGAAGGAAATTATCTCAATGGAGAGCTGGATGGAAAATGGGTTCACCGGTACTCAGGGGGGGTGAAAATGTTTGAAGGAGTCTTTTCATTTGGCCAACCAGAGGGCGCTCACAAACATTGGTATGCAGATGGAACAATCAAGATTTCAGGAAAATATGAAGGCGGAGCAAAACATGGGAAATGGAGGTATTTCTTACAAAACGGTGAAATAGATTATATACACTTGTTTAGACACGATAAATTGTGGAAAGTAGATGGCAGAAGGGTGGTGAGAAATAGAGATTCATCACGACCTTGAGCCCGTGGATAATTTAGACAATATTCTTTTTGAAAAATCAGCTGAGGCACGCTTTATTCTTGAGAAAGGAAAAGTAACAAAAAGCAACAGGCACGCAAGAAGAATATTTCATTGCGAAGAAGATGAGTGGGTGGGGTTTGATCCACTGTCAAAAGACTCGGGTATCTTTAATTATCTTCCAGATGAACATAGCCTGCTGATTAGTAAACTTAAAAAGTCTCGAAAATCAGGTAGGGTTATTAAGATTTGTGTCCTTGCAAGAAGAATAGACGGAAGTGAGTTTCATTGTGAGATTAAAATAGCTCAAATAGAAAAAAACATAGAATCTCTCCAGGTAAGAGATATTTCTGAAAGACTATTTTACGACAGTGAAATAAGAGAAAGCGAGGCGAGATTTAGGGTTTTGTCGCAGTTTGCGATGGAGGGAATCGTTTTTCTCAGTGATGGAATTATTCAAGATTCTAACGAACAGTTTGCGATCATGTTTGGTCACGAAAGTGTTCCTGTAGGGGTTTCAATCTTAGATTTTATAGACGAAAGAGATTGGCAGAGATTGTCGGCGAGGAGAAACTGGGGAATGAGATGTGAGTTAAGGGGGGTCACAAAACAAGGGAGGTCTATTTATCTCGAAGCCACTAGGAGTGACGGGAAAGAGGAGGGGGGTGAGCAAATTTTAATGCTCTATGACATCACCGATCGCAAACGCACAGAGTTTGATCTACTTCAAACAAAAGAGCGATTTAGGATGCTGGTAGAATCGAGTCCTATCGGGTTGTTTTTAATCGTTGACGGAAGAATAAAATATACAAACACGGGTGGGCTGGAGCTTCTCAACGAAAGAGTTGAAGACTACATCTACGACGAGGTGTTTATTGATTTATTTAAAGACGAGGACAAGGTTGTTGTCAAGGAAGATGTTGAAAAAGTAAGAAATGGTGACAGACCACCGTACCGAGAGGTGATGATGGTTCTTAGGGACGGTACTGAAAAAGAAGTGGGAATAAGAATGACCCTTTCTTTTCACGACAGATCCCCGGCGATTCAAGTCACAGTTACAGACCTCAGCACGAGAATTCAACTTATGAGGGAGCAGATGAGGGCGACCCTGGCTGAGGAGTCGAACCTTATGCTGAAAGAGGAAATCACGAAACACAAAAAGACCCAAGCGCGACTCAGAGACGCAGAGGAGTTTAACAGGTCCATCATTGAGTCGTCCATAGATATGATTGTTGCGTTCGACATGGAGGGCAACCTACAGCAATACAACCACGCCTTCTCGGTGGAGTTTGGGATAGAGCCAAACCAAGAAAGTGCACTTAATTTCAAAGAGTTTCTCATAGATGAAAAAACAGCCAGTGGGGTTTTTGAAGAGCTCCAACAAAGAAGTTATTTTTCTGGCGAAATAGAAGGGAAGAGAATTTCAGGAGAAACCTTCAGCATGTTTGTCTCTGTAGCCACCATGAGAGACGGCACAGGGCACTATTTAGGGGCGATGGCTGTGGGTAGGGATATAACGGACATGAAACTGGCTGAGGAGGAGCTTAAATCAAGCGAAGAAAGATACAGGGATATTTTAGAAAACACCCCAGACATTGTTTTTGTGGTGGACTCCTCGGGACACTTCACGTACGCGAACCCCTCGTTCTATAAAAAGCTAGGCTTCACAAAAACAACCCTTTCAAAAACGACAATTAAGGGCATTATAAAAAGCTTCCCCACAAAAAACAAAGATTGGATTAACACACTAAACGGAAAGCAAGAGGAGCGTGTTTTTTTAGATTCAAAAGGGGAAGAATTAATTGTCTTGGGCGCGTCTTCTGCTCAATATGATGACAACGGAAAAGCCATTGGTATGCGCGGGATATATTTAGACATATCCGAAATGAGGCACCATGAAAAAGAGGCGAAATCTCAATCTGCGAAACTGGACTCGATCTTTAACTCTACCCAAAACCTGATTATGTTTACCTTAAATCGAGATGACCAAATCACCTCATTTAACAACAACTTCAAAAGGTTGATGGAAGACAAGTTAACCAAGAGTGTAGAGCTTGGAATGTCCTTTGTGTCGAACATCTCAAAGTTCATTACAGATGAGTCTTATCAAGGACAGATACGGTTGTTTAAGAAGGCTTTAAAGGGCAATGCAAAAGACTTTGAGCTTCCTCTTAAAATAGCCTCAGGCGAGGTAAAGTGGTTTCACATTTTTCTGAACCCCATTTCTTCTGACGAAGCTCAAAACGAGATAAGTTGCATCGCATATGACATTACTGAGCGAAAGGAAATAGACAGAGCGATCCGTTTGGCGCTAAAAGAAAAGGAAATCTTGCTTAAAGAGGTTCACCACAGGGTGAAAAACAACCTTCAGGTGATCAGCAGCCTTATGAGCCTTCAAAAGTCATTCGTGAAAGACCCAACGCTTGTTCAGGTGCTTGAAGAAAGCCAAAGCAGGAT
>Ga0115005_10003216_pt1 | contig 13041 bp, 10 predicted proteins | sample ArcOceMetagenome_FD_87163 | JGI IMG/M metagenome (GOLD analysis project Ga0115005, IMG submission 87163) | Marine eukaryotic phytoplankton communities from Arctic Ocean - Arctic Ocean - Greenland ARC118M Metagenome | ecosystem: Environmental > Aquatic > Marine > Oceanic | place: Arctic Ocean... | reverse complement strand
GGCGCTGACAGCAGGAATAAGTGTAGCAGTTATAAGTTCATGTAGACCCTCGCCAGATATTGAGTTCATGAGGAATAGATCTTATTCAGTTGAATGGGCAAGAAGAATCAAGAGTGGAAGCGGCTTGGATAGCTTGATCGATTGCGTTGATTTCAAATTTAAATTGATCTTGATGTTGTTTGTTGAGAGTCGAGTCCATTCGAAGATTGAATCATTTCTCAATTTTTGCGCGAAATATAATTGAAATTCAAAAAACAAACAGCCCATCCCTCAATTTCCGCGGGGGGGGGGCGCTCGCCTATTTCAAAATTGGCGACGATGACTAAGTCCGCGTTCGTAACAGCCACTCGATTGTTCGCGCTTTCTTGGAAGAACACAAACATGACGGTACCGGTACACATACAACAAGTACCGTCGCATTCTTATTAGCTTTCTAATACAAGTACAGTACTACTATAACTTCTACAGCTAGCTAGCTCCAGAGTACACACTCTCGCACAACTATAAATAGCATCATGCCAAAGTCGAAAAAGGTCAAAAGATCAGCCCAGCATGCTCCATACAATGCTGCAACTGCACCAAGCTCAAAATCGTCACAAGCTTCAGGGCCGAGTGGTGCTAACCTCGTCGCTCCTAATACAAACCTTGGACAGCATTTCCTCAAAAATCCTGCTGTTGTTACGTCCATTGTCGCAAAAGCTGCCATTAAGCCGACAGATGTTGTGTTGGAAATAGGTCCCGGTACTGGTAATGTAACTGTGCAATTACTTGAGCAGTCAAAGAAGACCATCGCAATTGAATATGATTCAAGGATGGTTAGGGAGGTTATCAAGCGTGTAGAGGGTACACCTCTAGATCGCAAATTACAAGTCATCCAAGGCGATGCTCTCAAAACTGCGTGGCCATTTTTTGACGTCATGGTTGCAAATGTGCCGTATCAGATTTCGTCTGGTCTCGTCTTCAAACTTTTGGCTCATCGCCCCATGTTTCGTTGCGCAGTCATGATGTTTCAAGAAGAATTTGCATTGAGACTGACTGCAAGACCTGGAGAAGCTTTATATTGTCGTTTGTCCGTCAATGCACAATTATTGGCAAAGGTTGATCAGCTGCTCAAGGTCGGCAGAAATAACTTTCGCCCCCCACCCAAGGTTGAGAGTAGGGTTGTTCGGATCGAACCCAGGAATCCTCCACCTCCGGTCAACTTCTTAGAATGGGATGGAATGGTCAGATTATTATTCAATAGAAAGAATAAAACGCTCAGAAGTGTTTTGAAGACGAAAACAACTATCAAACTGTTGGAAGAAAATAGAAGGACTCACATGAGTTTACACGGACACAAGGATGGAGATGATGAGATGAAGGATACGCACAGCATCGAAGAAATTCTCGAGGAGGTGACAAAGAAAGAAGAGTGGGATGGAAAGAGAGCGAGTAAACTTGATTTGGATGATCTTTTGGCTTTATTGGCAGACTTTAATTCAAGAGGTATTCATTTCGCCTAATAAAAGATAGGTGTCAGCCTGTACAATAAGAGTATTTATATTGATCGCAACCTATCAAAGTATGCGAGGTACCCTATTGTCTAAATTTGCACGAGCGTACATTGGATATGCAATTCCTCCTATTGATTGTCCCTCGCTGGTATCATCGTACGTATGGTGAAAATCTGTTGGCATGTACTAATCACCACTAATACTACTACGAGGAAAAGGAATCATGGGAACCAACACGACGAGTCTTCAAAGAGAAACACAAACACACCGACACGAACAATGCACCAACCGCGCAAACGCAGCCTTGTTAGTAAGGCGCTACAGAAGAGAATTTGTTGTGCAAGCCAATCTTTATGTTTTGGATTTTTTTGCCACGAACTTTTTTGCTTGGGTTATACAGATAGTTCTAACTTGTTTGAAAAAAGAGGTTGACAGTGCGTTTATTTTGTTAGCTTCCATTTTCTATCCTCTTGGCGGCTTATTCAATATCTTGGTATACACAAGACCCAAAGTTCTAAGCCTGAGAAGAAACAATCCTCGGTACTCTTGGTTCCAGGCTTTTACCCTCGTCATGAGAGCTGGGGTTGTAGTCCCCATGGCGGTTGTAGTCGAAGATGAAAATAGTCCAGCAGGAGAGGTGCGTTGGGCACCAGTGGCGGGTGCCAGTGCCCTGAATAATTCGCACTCAGGGCAAGAACCTTCTTTGAGCTCAGGAGATATGTTTAGTAATCTTAGATCGCTTGATACTCCACCAGTCGACTTTGCAAATGCGTTATCGTCGGGTATTATGAGTATGTGGAGTGATTCTGACCTGATCGATTTGGTGGAGCGGCGCGAGTATTATCAGACATCTGTTACGTTTCCATTACGAGTGCCAGCAGCAGATAGTTATGAGAGGATTGCAATAGATGAGGAGGCATCACAAAGAGTACATGACGCATTGATATCTTCAGGAATGAATACTACATGGAAGAATCCGAGGAAGAGTAGTTGTGGCGAGTTGAGGAATTCATGGGGGTGCAACATTTTGTCTACTGCAAGGAGGGTTTCTCCGAAAGCGAAACATTGGACTTTCAACTTCGACAGCTGACGAGAAGCACCATGCTTTTATTTGTTTATGAGTACTAACTTTCAGTTTATATTGATGTCATCGCGTACACGTACACGTAGTTGATCTCGCACAAATTAAATTACTATGGCAAGCAACCTCACCGGCAATTTGCCTCTTGCACGATCTATAAGAGAAAGGACTACTGTATTGCTTCACTATTGCTTCATCCCTTGCCGATTTTCGTTGAAAAATCTTTGAGCAAGTTTGAAGTTATACTGAATGTGACTATCCTCTTCTGATTTACTACCTCCTACATCGTCACTCATCCCTGCTTACAGACCTCATGCAACCTCGTGCCTGACGTTACACAGGTTGCCTATTGGATTGTCGTGCACATTTGATGCAATTGTTCCGTTTGCATCACGTAAATATGGTAGCTAATCTCATCTTCCTCTTCATGTGATGATTGAATTCGAAAACAGTTTCGGGGAAAGCAATATCGAGATTTACCGGTACACGTAGAGGGTCAGGTCAAACCACGTATTCAATGCACACTCTGCTCCGAAACATGTTGCTGAAAGTTGGATCACACGCTCATTCGTTCTTCCTTTCTCTGCTACAAGTAGCTTTGTTCCATCGTTTCTATTTTTAAAATTTTCAAGCATGCATCCATACCGGTATCCTATATCTTCATGTCCATGAGTAGTAGCTATAGTATCTATAGAACATCAATCAATTTTTTTATCTACCATGGCCATTGCTTTCCCCCTCATCGTTCTCCTTGTTTCCAGCCTCTCCAGCCTCTTCTTCAGATCATCAATATCCCTCTCAATCAACTCCTGGTCATTCTTCGCCTTGTTCAAGCTCGTTTTCAAGTCTTCTTGCACGGAGGGTGTCATTTCCATGATTTCTTCTTGTTCGGTGGTAATCATTCTGATTCTGGATAAGAAGGAGAAGAGGTTGGAGAATATGTGGAGGATGATTGTGATTGGGAGGGTTGCTAAGTTTATGATTGTTGGGGATGTGATTGTTGTTCCTGGTGATGATGATGATGTTGGAGGGGAGGAACTACCGGTATTTTCAGTTGATGATGATGCATTGTCTGGACGGGATGTTGTGTTCGATGTCATGATAGGAATAAAATTAAAAAACGCTTATGAAGGTTGGATCTTCATGCATATCGATAGAGAATGATAGCCAACAAAGTCTCGCGTGTTTCGGTTGGTTGTTATTATTATATTCAGAGGTCGTCCGTTCGATTTTGTTCGATTTGAGATTGATGATGGCATTTGATTTGGACGGAACCAAAATGTCCGTCACTCACGAGTTAGTTGGGTCACGTTTATTTATTAATAGCCTCTCACAATTCAAAAAATCTATGTGTCATAAACTCCGAACAACACAAACGGTTTTATTTGAAAACTTCAAAACCAACAAAGAAAGGTGACCTCCCAAAAACAACCCACACAAGTAAATACTGTTTGTACAGTACACCACGTAAGCAATACTAGCTAGCGATTCTTTCTGCAGTAGAAACAGACTTTCTTATCCTGTCAATTTCACTATTGAACGGTATTAGAGCAAAGTAATAACGGAACCACGCAGGAACTGTCCTCACAATATCGCCAAAGTTGCTTGCCCCAGCCTACAGTACTGTACACGGACACTGAAGAGAATACGAAGAATCCAAAATACAAACCTCCCATGGTGGTCACAATTAACTTCACTTTCGTCAACAATAATGCTGTTGAAGAAGGTTCTAGCATACGGACGCTCGCAAAAGGGGAATGGATTCCTGATCCGTCAGATGAAATCAAAATAGACAAAGTGTACAGTCCGGTCTTACATTCTACTCCGAAGAAAAGTGTCATTCTTGATCACTGTGATGGAACTCCAACAACTACTCCGACAATGGTAACTCCCACCAAGATACAGCTTGATAACATGGGTAAACCTGAGATGATTGAATATATTGAATCTGATGACTATTCTATTTCCACGATATCCACGATGGGAGATTCTGTATATGATGACGCGAAACCTAGTGGGAGACGTGCCAGAAAAACTAGACATGCAAACATGATGTTTGGATCATTTTAGAAGGATAGGCTGATGAATACTAGTGAATGCCTCCTTTTGTAATAACAAGGGAGGCGGTGACATGAATGTGAGCGTACCGTGCCGTATTGAAAGAAAGAAATTGTAAAACTAGCTAATTAGAGAAAAGAAAGAAACACATTGTAATAAAAAGGCACTCCAGAACCAAAAGCATGCACAAATTAAAAATAAATATAGAAAAAATAGAGTGAACAAAAACGGAACTGCTTTATTTACAAACATCATTTTTTTGAATTGCTGCAAACTTCCACGCTTGCATAGCACACTTCTTTCTCATTGCGAATTCAATTAATTCATCAATAATTGCAACCATTGCCAAAATGTTTGCAAATCCAGCATCCTTCACAACTGAAATCATGTAACTTGTCTCCTGATTGCACATACTAGAATCAGTACGGACGCAAACCCTTGCACAGTGCAAGAATTCACTTTTGCGATCTTCATCCTTACTACTTCCCTTCCCTTCTCGATCTTCCTTTCGTCGAAGCACAGTAAGATCTGTTGATCCAGCACATTCATGGTAAGCGCTGTACAAAGGTCGACGCTGGAACCTGTTCTTTGCACCGGTGCTCATGTGTAAGAAATATTTGGCATTTTCATCGGGGAATTCGCTCTCTATTCTCAGTTCTGCCCAAGAATACAGTGGGAAAGGTTCTTCCGTTATACCTAATTCGTCACTTTTTGTAATTGGTTCCTGTTCGGGTATTCTAGGCCTTGTTGCGTAGATCCTGACGTCTGGTTTGCCTTTTGTCGATTTGAGAAAGCATACGAGCATAGGTTTCCCTGACTGACGGTTGCCAATCATCAGGTAGTTTTTATTTTGATTACGGCAAGCCGGTGATGCCTTCCTTGAATGGGAATCGATTAATCCCAAACATCCAGAGACAGCAACGTCAAGAAAAGAAGAACTATCAACAGCTAGTAAAACAGGTGTGAAGGCATTTGTTGTTGGGAAGGCAGAAGATTGTTCAGAAGAGCTACTCATGGATGAAGCGGATTTGATTAAACCAGGAACATAATCGATAGATCTCTTTCGCGCTCTTGCCTCGGATGATCCCCAATTACTTTGAAACACTACTTTGCGCATATCCATTTCTTTTGGTATAGGGAATTGAGGAAAAGAAAGCAGAAAATCCTCTCTGTAGAAATCGCTCATTTGAGCATTCATTTTCAGATGCACCACAGACTTCAACGCGGATTTCTTGAGGTCAACCTCATGGTCCATCTTCACGTCCATTTTATAATCCCAATCATTTGATCCTCTAGCTGATGCACGCGTCGCATAACGATCTCTACTAGACACACGTTGCACTCTATTTTTTGACTTTCTTTTTGGTGATGAAGACGGGGTGGTTACAGTAGGAATGCCGTATTTGTTCGTGTGACCTGTAATTGCAGTTGAGGCGCTAAAGACGCTGTTGTATGAAGAATCTTGAGACGATGATAGTGTAGATTCGGCAAACGACATGGATCGACGTAACGAAGTGTCGCATGCGCCATATCTCTTTTCCATGCGTTCCTCGATCCAATGCTGATGCGCGAGAGCAGCTGCTATTTCGGTGTGCGGAATGAAATGTTCGACGCCCTCAGCACTCTCAGAAGTGTAAACCGTACCAGATTCTTTTGTTTTGAATTCCCTCGCGAATGCTTTCGCGTTGCACACATATGTGTCGTAACTCACTGAGTTGCATCGTTGACCATTGCATAACCCATCTAATAATATAGAAGAAAACATTATACAATTTGAGCAATGGAGACGCCGCGTATTGTGATTTAATTCCAATGAAGCTGTACTCCTCGAGCCACACTTTTAATAACGTTATTTTCAATCAACACAGGTTGGGCGAATTTTCGACAGAATAAACAGTTTGTTGGATGTTGTCACACAAACCTTCTCATCCTGTAAATTATTATTTTAACTACACGTACCGGTACGTGTGTAGCATACATAGCAGCCACTCAAACAAGAATTGATCAAAATGTTATCAAGATTGAATTTCAGTCATTTGGACGTTGGTCGGGGGTTATGTAAGTTTTGGGACACAGATTTTTGGTTTGGATGCACGACTCGGCTCGACTGTCAAAACGGATTTTATGTGAAGGTCTGCGCGCACCTTTATTTTAGTGCTGTTATGTCGCAAACATGTCGAACCAAGCGGTCGAACTCAGGTGAAATAATGAACAAAAGTGACATTGGCGCAATTGGTACTGACGACTTCGTCACTACCAAGGATTTACAAAACCACCTTCAACCCTTCAACACCCAGCCTCACCACCTATCCTCTCTTTTGTCACCAGGACTGTACAATAAAGCAATATGCGCCTGGCAACGGGAGCGCTTCTCTTTATTCTTACCATCACAGCCGTACTCGGTGAAAAAGGTATCCATAATAATGATAAGAGTCGTGATGGCATGCATGAAGAGACCCGTCGTCTCCGCGAACCGAAAAAGGCAAAGCAAATCTCCTATCATGCCATCGTTTCAGAGACAATAATAAGCGGAAAGGGCGAGAAGCACTGGAAGGGCGATGACTATGGTCAAGAACACGGTAAAGGCAACTCGAAGAGCATTAAAAAGAGCAAAAAGAAGAGTAAAAAGACAAAGAGCTCAAAGAATGGTTGCGAGGAGGAAGGCAATGAATACCACTACTATGGCAAAGGTTACAAATATGAATACAACCATTATGACGATGATTATTACGATTGTTCTCCTGCGCCGTCTGCGAATCCTTCGAGCCCGAAAGGGGAGAGCCCGACAACCAGCCCAACCATCACAGCAAGTCCTAGTTTTAGCCATTCCCCCAGCAGTAAACCTTCACTTACTGCCATGCCGAGTCCATCTGTTACGAAGAGCGTCAACCCATCTTTAATTTCAAGTGAGACACCAACAGATTTCCCATCGATTATATTTGACTTGCAAATTTGTGCAAGTTACAGCAGAAGATGGTGAGTGAGGATATTATTTTCAAATGATGGAACGTGAACGTGCTTTTTTTATGCAAGTAACTAATGATGCACACCTTTGATTTTTTTCCACGAAATCGTTACAATAGGCTGCTTGATTTGACAGAAACATGTGACGATACTTTCTCTACGTGTCAGTGTTCTGATGCAGAGCAGAAAATTGCCAATGGGAGAATCAATTGCGAAACCGATCGATGTCCTCCAGAATGCGAGCTATGTAGTTATTGCCTGACAAATATTCTTGATTGCTACAAAGATGAACCAAGCCCCGTTCCATCAACTGTTCCAACAACAAAGCCAACCAAATTACCATCAAAGCTGCCCACTCTATCACCAACCACACTAGCACCAACCGCTTCATTTGACCTTATCAATTGCAATGAATATCGAAATTCGTGGACATATGAATTAATGACAGATGGACAATGCAAGAACGCTAAATCTCTCGTCGCCATAGGGTCGATTACCTGCGATAGTCTTCCCTGTCCTGAGAACTGCTCAATTTGTAATACATGTATGAATTCTGTTCTTGATTGTGAGACCGATGCTCCTACATTGAGCCCGTCATTAGCCTTTGATCTTCAAAATTGTGCCTCTTATTCTGACCGGTGGTAAGTACGAGCACGAACGATACATCTAACTTGCATCGGATTTGCACTAACATACTTTGATTATTGTAGGTTAAGAGATGTGACCGAAACTGGACAATGCATTGAAGCAATCGAACGTGAATCCAAAGGTGAGATAAGCTGCAGGGAAGAGGACTGCCCACTTGATTGCCCTATATGCAATGAGTGCCTGTCACAAATCCCCTGCCCAGATGGACCACCAGATGATGACCCTAGACCGAGCGTCAGCCCGGCGCCAGTGCAAGTCCCTACTTCTTTTCCGACAGCTCCTTTTGAGCTATCCGTTTGTAGCTCTTACTCAAGACATTGGTAAGCAATCGTATTTTTGGTTTCGTCTCATTTCCTCTTGTTACTGTGCTGACATATGTTATACCACTATCAGGCTTCTCGACCTCACAGCAACATGTGGTGCCCTGCGGAGCTTCGACGATCCTGCACGCACTTCGTGTGTGTGTTCTGATGCGGAGGAGAAAATTAGCGATGGCGAGATCACGTGTGGAACTGACGTCTGCCCAGAGGATTGTTCACTTTGCCAGTTCTGTCTTTATGAATTGCTGGATTGTTTGCCAACAACGGGAACAAGTATCGATGAAGTTGCCAGAAAAGCCTTGTAATTTTTTAACATCGAAAGAGTTGGTGCAGAGAAGCAGCTGAATTAATAATATTAGACATTGTATTTATAAAACAATAAGAAACACGTAATGCAAACGGAGCATAATCTGAAACCGTTGTGGCTCTAGGCAAGAATAAATAATAGAACTGTTTATATGACATGTTTATGACATGTTTATTAACCTGTGTTTCCCATGCCGTTCGCAATTCCTGTGATGGAAATCAACAACGCATCCTTCAAAAGGGCTTCTTCTTCCTTATCGTCGCACTCGCGCAATCGCTTCAAGATTTCTGTTTGTAATACGTTGCTACAGTCAACGTATGGATTGCGGACACGCAACACACGCTGAAGCAAAAGATTTGTCTCGCAGAATGTTTTATGACCTGCGAGATCTAAAACAGCAGATTCCGTGTCATGGTGAATTTGCCTGATCGCAGATCCCAATTCTTTTGCCTTCTCGTCTTTCACCAGTACGTCTTCGTAATGCTTGGCGATTGCTGGCTCAGATTTAGCGAGAACCATTTCAACCAAGTCCATGGTTGTGCGGAATGACCCCCATTCCTTGTACATCGAGCGTAATTTATCACCGTCTTCAGATCGCAAAACTTCACTCACTGCTTCTCCAACCCCAAGCCATGTCGGAAGGTTCAGTCTCGTTTGAGTCCATGCAAAAATCCATGGCTGTCAATGAGAGGATGTGAGATAAGCGGTTACTCATATTTCAAATAAATAAAGGATAAGTACTTACGATTGCTCTTAGACTTTCAACCCCACCAGAAGCATTTCTTTTTGCAGGCCTAGATCCAATATTCAATGCAGAAAGTTCAAGTTCCGGTGTAGCAGATCTAAAATAAGGCACAAATCTCTCGTCCTCCCGAACTATCTGACGGTAGGCATCGCAACTAATGTCAGAAAGTTTGTTCATTAAAGATCTCCATTCGGCAGTTGGAGAGGGGCGATCGGTATGTTTCTCAGCGCAAATCGCGGCAGTGTAAATATCCATGGTTCTTTCTGCCCTATCTAGGTGTCCAAAATTTTGGTAGATCATTTCTCCTTGTTCAGTAACACGAAATTTCCCATTTATGGTGTCTGGAGCGTGTGCTAAGATAGCTTTAAAAGTTGCAGGGTTGCCACCTCTACCAACTGTACCTCCTTTACCATGGAAGAAGACGAGGTCTACATCGTGTTCCTTGGCGACACCAGCCAAAGCTTCTTGTGTTTCGTACTGGGCCCAACTAGCAGCAAGTCGCCCAGCATCCTTGGCCGAATCAGAGTAACCTATCATAACTTCCTGTTTGCCACCAATTGTCGCCCTATATGCAGGCAAACTGAATAGCGTATTCATTGTTTCAGCTGCTCCTTTAAGATCTTCCAGAGTCTCGAAAAGGGGCACAACACGCAGAGGTTTCTCTACACCGGCATCAATCTGTAATAATAGGACGGCAAGGACATCACTTGCAGTTGTAGCCTGACTAATGACGTAAGCATTGAGACTGTCGTCGTGTTGCTCAGAAACCATCTGAAACGTGTCTAGGGTATCCTTCACAGTATCTGAGAAATTATCATTGTCTTTCCAGTCGGAACGGCGAATCAAAGGTCTCTTGGAAGACAATTCAGCCTGGAGCCAACTAAGTTTAGTAGCCTCGTCCCATTCAGCATAGGAACCAACGCCGAGATGCCTAGTGATTGCATCCAAAGCTTCAGTGTGCCTTGTGCTCTCTTGTCTTACATCGAGTGGACAAAGAGTCAAACCAAAAGCGTTCAAGTTCCTTATCAAATCCAATACCTTTCCTTCTGCAGCTAATTTATTACCGGTATCATTCAGCGAGTGATACATGAGTAGTATTTCATCTGTGAGCTGCTTCTTCGTGAGATAAATTTCATCGATATCAATAATCTTCTCGAAATTTGGAGCAATCCCCTGTACATTCTTCAATTCCTGTTCTGCCCACTCAATTGTTAAGCCAAGTTTTGCCATCATCGATGCAATGTATGCTCTATAAGGAGCTCTGGCCTTTTCTCCCACTTTCTCTCGAAGTTCATCGCTACAGAATGTTGTTGAAAGCCGACCTGCAATCTCACCCAAATCGTCCTTCAACAATGTGGCTGCACGGATACGATTTCTCAAGCAAACTTCACGGGTCACATTAGGTGTCACATTTGGATTTCCATCACTACATTTGCACCAAGGAAACACGATAAGATGCTGGTACACGTAATGTTGAATTAAAACATGAGAAAAGATTGATGACGTAGTACGTACCGATCACCCCCCATCCAACTTGAAAATTTGAAAGGAGCAGCATCAAGAGGAAGATTATATTGCTCTCCAAGATTATCAACCATGGTAGCATCCAATTTCCTTAAAAAACTCGGTAAAGCTTTCCACAAGACAGCCTCGACAACCAAGGTGCCGCGTTCTGCTTCCTCTTGCACAGACGGCTTTTGGCGATAAAGCTCGTCACTTTGCCAAATCAGTGCAATCTCACGTTTTAGATTATCATTCACCGATTTCTTTTCGAAATTAGTGACAGCACCCTTTGACCTCAACTCGTCTGCCTTAGTAAGCATCAGCTGGATTCTGCGATGTTTATCAAGAAGCGTGCGACGATTCACTTCTGTCGGATGCGCAGTCAACACCAATTCAACCTGTTGAGTACATAAGGTGTTATGAATCTGCTCAGCAGTCAAATCACCCCTTTTTAATAGTTGAGGCAAAACACCACCGCATGAATCATCAGCTGGGATCATTGCTGCCGCAGTATCTTTTCCTTCAGAAGTGGCATATAACCCTAACCTGTGCTCATTCCTACGATTCCTGTGATGGAATTCTGCTGCATTTGCAATGGCACAAAAGTGTGCAAAGGCTCTGGAAACTGTTTTCAACTCTTCATTTGAGAGAGACACTGTAGTGTCACACATTGACTTGAATGCACTATCACAGGCATTTTTCTGGGTATCATCTCTTCCAGCCCCTGCATCTCGCCAAGCCTTCCAGGGTGGTTCATGAACAATTAAGTTATAAATATTCTGCATAATGTGCACTTTTTAAGTTCTAGATTCATGATTCTCACCTTTGCAGCTAGTCTCAAATTCTCAACTTTGTCAAAGATTTCTGTGCCCGCAAAATGCTGAATCGTTCCTCCTGTAGATTACAGATTGGCAAAGTGATCAGTACACTTTTGATGAAAAATATCCCGAGAGATAGTACGAGTATCAAATTTACCAAAGTGCTGCAATGATTCACTACTTACCTAACATAGAACCCATAGTCTTGATATCTGAACGCAATTGCTTATCCAAATCACTGTCGTTCATCGAAAGCATGCTGCGATCGGCATGAAAAAGTGATTTCTCAGAGTCTTCCAAGGCACTCTGGGAACTCTGGAAGCGGACGACATTGGAGTTTGACATTAAGCAGCTTGAAAGGGGAGTGAAAGAAGATCTGTATGCTGCAGATTGTAACAACGAAGACCTCGTGTTGCTCCCCATGATCACATGACGACGGATCCTTGAAAAATTGCTGACATTCATGATCCTCATGGTGGATTGTATTAATGACCGGATATTATGGGTAAGATCACTTTCCTGGGGGGATTTGGTGGATTAAAATCAATGACAAAAAATGAATGAAAGTTCAAGAAGAACAGAAGATTTTATCGACTATGTTGTTGTGTGTTGTTGATCACACGTCTTACGTCTCGTCTTATTGATACGTCGCATCTTTTAGTTCTGTTCGACTTTTGGTCTCCATCCCGCCCTCCCTCCCAATCATTGCCGGAACTTTCGTTGTTCCCGCGAAATACAACGAACTTTCACCTTTGACCGCGAAATGCAACGACGGACAGACATTCATTTTGCCCAAGCCAAGGCGGCGACAAAATGGCATCCCAACACTTCAACATACAATGAAAACTTCAAGTTGAGAATGCAGTCTTGGCAATTATTTTTTGCTCCCTGCTATGCTGTTTCTGAAAGTATCATCATAGTCCACAACTTCAACCTACACAGCTAGTTGCAGCAAACAGCTATTTTCCACGTATTTGTCCAATACGTACGCATGTTCAAGTGAGGGTGGTCTGCATAAATGTTCAGGAAAACCTCCTTGTTGGTGCTGCATTATAAGTAAATCTTGTTGCCACGTTCGGGGAAATTAGTTTTTCCTAATTTATT
>Ga0115005_10003213_pt1 | contig 13042 bp, 20 predicted proteins | sample ArcOceMetagenome_FD_87163 | JGI IMG/M metagenome (GOLD analysis project Ga0115005, IMG submission 87163) | Marine eukaryotic phytoplankton communities from Arctic Ocean - Arctic Ocean - Greenland ARC118M Metagenome | ecosystem: Environmental > Aquatic > Marine > Oceanic | place: Arctic Ocean... | reverse complement strand
TGTTTGATTTGATTTGATTTGGTTTGGTTTGGTTTGGTTTGGTTTGGTTTGATTTGATTTGATTTGATTTGATTTGACTACTAAGCATAGACTCCACTCTAAAGAGTCACGGAGTATTAGTCTCTTTTCTCCACATTCAAGACATGTGGACTAACTCGTGAAAGCGTCAAACCGTTCAATAGACGAGGAACTGCTTCAAACAACACTTACTGGTGTTGCGGGTTCTTGAATAGGTTCTTCGGACATTGTTCGTTGTTTGTTTGTGCAATAGATAGGTATTGTGCTTGCTAGTTGGCTGTTCTACTGAATGACGAATAATCTTTCGATGTTGTTCTGGTGTTTCTTCAACGCTCACATTTTTGATGATTGCATTTTTGGGAGATTTTGTTCTCTCTCCCTCCTCCTCCCTCCCTCATCTCTTTTACGCTTCGCGCCAAGCTAAAAAGTGTCACATCTTCATCTAGAACATTCTGTCCATACTCATCACTCAGAGCAGCGTACGTAGACAAATTCGAATATTGTGCACATGAACATCAATCATGTCCAATGCGATCATAGTTGGAAATTTAGCTCATAACGAGAGAAAGGTGCACTACCGAAAACGAAATCAGAATCGAATCGAATAATGGCAACATCACCCAAGAAGAAACTATCGCAACGAATCATGAGAGATTCATCCTCTTACATTGCGTACGCAGTCCTCATTACACTCTGTACTCTCATTTCCGCATTCATCATTTTTGATCAACAAGAAATTCTCAAGGAGTTTCTGGAATTCTACACTGCCAGAGAACCGAATGTATACGTCCAGAATGGAGGCATGCAGGGTGCCAGAACTGCAGCCAGCAGCAGCGATTTCGTCAAGGCTGTCAGTATCCTTGGCGAGCGCAATTCTGGCACGACGTGGATGTACGAGTAAGTTTACTTTTGACGACATGATGTTGATTCGTCCCATGCTGAAGGTAACTTACATGCACACGGACCTAACATGCTGTTCAGACATTTGAACGAATGTTTCAACCATGCCTTACCAGTAGGGCGAAGGTTGACTCGGTACAAGCATTGGTTTCAGGATGAAAATGTAGCTACTGGACGTATCGTGGATGAAACTCTCGTCATTGCAATGTTTCGCAATCCCTTTGAATGGGTCGAGGCCATGAGAAAAAGGGTGAGTGAACTGTTCCATACCCGTACAGAACGTGAACTATTAATATCATTTGTTTACCGTGTTCCATTTCTCACCAACGACGATTTTTCAGCCACATCATGCATCTGAACATTTATTTTTGGGCTGGAACGACTTTATCACGAAACCATGGACCATGGATCGAGTTGGATTGGACCTCGCCGTGAGCGAGGAAGAAAAGAATAACACAAAGGCATGCCAAGAGGCTTTCCTATTTAGGGATATCATTTCATGCCATGTTCGTCCATATCCATCAAATCACTTTGACAAAACTTACTTTTCCAATCATCAACCATTTTATGAAATGAGGAATGATGGAAGTGGTGCGCCATTTGATGATATTTTGGAAATGCGTGCAGCGAAGAATTACAATTTTCTTTCGACGAAAGATTTTAGATTTGTGAAGCAGTTATGGGTTGTACACTACGAAGAGATGCTGAATGGAGGAACGGAGGAATTGATTCGAAACATTGAAGACATTACTGGAGTGAAATCCTCTTGCAAACCTAGTCCCCCACAGCAACGGAAGAGAAGACCCATTCATGGAGATGAATTTAAATATTTGCAGGATCATTTGGATTGGGATGCCGAGGAAGTTATTGGATACACACGCAATGGAATGTTGAAGACCACTGGCAATTCTACAATCTTTAAAAAGTTTGTTTCTAACTAAAATTAGCATGGCATCTAAGTAGATAATATATATTACCTATGACTCCAGGATGAACTTGAAACTGTGTCGACTTCCATCTAATCAATTGTAATCTCCATTTTTACCCCATCCATACTTCCATCTTTGCTTGTATCTCTATTAACACATTTTCGATATAAACCCTCAAACGTAGCGAATGCATCCTTGGTCGACAACGCATCCAACTCCTCCATTTCACCATCACTCAATTCAAAATCAAACACCTGAGAATTCTCGATCATCCTCTCCTTCTTGACAGATTTGGGAACATACACACACCCCTTTTGCACACACCAACGTCCCAAAATCTGAGCCGAAGACTTTCCATGCGTTTCTGCAATCTTGACCACGGTAGGATCATCAAATGCCTTACCATCTCTCAAACTTCGATAACTCTGCAAAACGACCCCTTCGCTTTTGAAAAATTCAATGGTATTCTTTCTATATAGAAAAGGGTTAATTTCAATCTGATTCACTGCCGGTTTAACTTTGACTCCCTGCTCGAAAAGTTCCTGATAATCTTCCACGGCATAGTTCGAAAGACCAATATTTTTTACCTTTCCCTCTGCCTGGAGTACCTCGAGGGTCTTATACGCCTCAACGTGTTTTCCTGGCACAGGCCAGTGGATCAAGTATAGATCAACATAATCTGTTCCTAAATCCGATAGAGTTTTCTCTAGTTGTGCTCGAATTGCCTTTGGCCCCTTTTCAATGGTGGTGGTCCATACTTTGCTGCAAATGAAAAGATCCTCCCTGGGAACTCCGGATGACTGGATGGCTTTTCCCACCTCGCTTTCGTTGCCGTAAAATTCAGCACATTCTAGAAATCTATATCCGACAGAGAGTGCATCTGCAACACATTCTTCTGCTGTACGTTCGACAGTGGTGGGTGCTGAACTAGCTACTGCAGAGGAAGAAGAGGCTGGTATAAAGCCTACTTTGTAGGTACCGAAACCAATGGAAGGGTGAGGTGTGTTGTCATACAAAGAGATTGTAGGGCATGATAGGAGAGTTTCTTTGGTGGATGAATGAAGGGACATGTTGCGTCGAAGAATGTTGAGGGGCGCAGGACGAAAGGCTCGGGCTGGGATGGTTGCTAGAAGGGTCGTCAAAGCTACTAGTCTCATGATTAGATTATCAATGAGGTGCTATTTTGTATGTTGTGTTTTCAAGGTGTTTTGTGTTAAAAGATGCAAGAAGATCGCAGCAGGTAGAGAGAGATCCAGTCACGAGAGTTTCAAGCAAAGTCTAATATAGGTTAAGAACTTAATTAGACCCGAACACGATGTTCTTTGTTCTTCGTTCACGCACAACATTGAACATCAAGAAAGACTTCTCATGAACAACATCTAGCAAATCGCTGCATAGCTAGAGTCGTATTTACAACAGGACATTACACTGCAGTAGCTAGCATAAGCTATCTATCCATTCCTGAGTCTTCTACACCTGGGCACATTCACACTACATACTACCCGATAGCAAAGTACCTCTCTGTATAAACTTAATCCAACATGGGAAAGATAGCGAGGCCATCAGATGAACGCCGCGCAACTCTCAAACAAACCGTAAACAGCAAAATCCCCCACCTATCAAACCTAACTCCAATCCAAAGATACTACGCCTTATCCATCAGAATACTCAAAAACTTTTACATTGCAATTGAAAAAAATAAACTCGATGAAGCCTATATCTTTGGATTGCGATTTGCACAGTTTAGTACCCAAGTACTCCCCACACACGATTATTACAAAGTCAGCCAGAGAGAATATGTCCAGTTGCGGAAAGAAAATAAAAATGATTTGACAAAGGTAATTGATAAACTAGAGAATGTGGTGGAACGCATGGATTTCGAAGAGTTGGAAAAGAGAGAAATTAGAAGGAGGGAGGAGAAGGCGATGAGGTTGATTCGTTTGAGAGAAGATGATATGCAGAAAGAGGCGGAGGAGAGGGCTGCGACGCAGGCCCTGCTCGATCGGCTGAATATGCTCGATAATATTGGGCCTGTGCCCACGGGCGTAATAGAGAAGAAGGAGAAACAGAAGCAGAAGCAGCCCAAGAGTCAAGAAGATGAGTTGGCTGAATTAGAGGATGAAGAAGAAGAGGATACTTTGCCAATTGGAGATTTACCATTTCCTATACCATATGGCCAAGGACAAGAGCAGCAGCAACAAATGTTGCCTCCGCCATCATACGATGCTTTGAAAACGGGAGCAGTATCGCCTCCTTCATACGACGCATTGATGCAACATAAGCAACAGACAATGGATTATAGGCAAGATAGCATTATGAATCTGCGTCCATCTAGTTCTAGAAGCATTATGAGCGCCCCTACCATGGATGGATTTGTTGATTCTGATTCTAAAGGCTTTATCAACCCTCTTCAAGGTAAGTTTTGCACAAGTAACATGTGATTCAAAATTGGAATCGCTAAGAGAGAGATGGTGCATCTAGAATGGCCTGTCAATCACCAGAAGGGTATCTTTATACGTCATCCCGCCGCCTTCACGACTGAGTTAACAACACACAATGTATTTTGAATGGCCTGTTTTATACACGACTGAGTTCCACTCACATTTATTTTCCTCCAACGTCTTTTTTCTCTGCGCTCCCTTCTCAATCGTATCCGAATGTTCCATGATGCATTCCACAAAAACAACAATGTTGAAAACTGAAATTCAATACGCACATCCATGCTATTTCAACTATGGTAAAACAGGGCCTGCAGGTCCACTAGTACCTGCATCTCTCGTAGAACATGGCCAGGTGACAAATAAAATACCACCTCTGCCCTTTTCGACTCTCAAACACAATGCTCGAGGGGAGTGCTTTAACCTACGCGCACAGAAAAAGATCGAAATCTTCTCTCTAGGAACATATCAGGGACGGAACAAACATAGAGATTCTACGAATGGTTGTACGGTTATTTCGCCCTTGGTGGCAGTGAACCATTTGGTTTCAGAAGGAGCAGGTATTTCAGATATAAAGATTGAAGAAGTGATTGATGAGATTGCTCCTAGTATTTTATCTCGTGTGAGGAATAAACTTGGTCTATCGGGCCACGCCCTGATCATTCCTAGTGATGTTCATGATTACTTGGTAGATGAAAAGATTCTCAAGCAGGAAATGTTTGTCGGAGTCTGTGGAGGCAATGTACTTGATTCGACACATGTGGGTGAATTCCTCAACTTGTTAGAGTCTGGTGAAGACTCCCAATCGAATGCTGGTAGCGAGGAAAAGAAAGATATGACGAAGAAAGTTGCTGCGGCACTATTTTTCCACGAACACGTTGTGAGTATACTCAAGGTAGTTCTTGCCGATGGGACAATGTGGTATGATTTGGTAGACTCCATGCCAACTATAACGACTGCTTCTAATGGACAGGAAAAAAGGAGCGCAACGAGAACGAGATGTAAAAATAGGCAAAGTCTTGAATCGCTGTTGTATTGGTATGCTTGTGAGAAGTTCTCTCCTGCTGATTCCAAGTATATTGATGCTAACGAATGGGACGATAACATGTGCGATTTTGATCCTCGAGTATTTCAAGGATTCGTCTGGAAGGAGTAGAAAACGAAAGTTATTATGAAAAAATACCCTCATCTAATTTATAAGTGACAATGTTCAATGTATTTTATATTGAATATATTTATCGTTGTGATGTATCCATAACTTCAAGAATCGTAGCTGACATATTCATCTGCCTTCATCAGCCTTCATCAGCCTTCTTTGAAATTCTCGAAGACAGTGGGGACGGACACATCCACGGGAATCGGTTCCATTTTTGTTTTGTCGATTCGTTTGCTCATGGTCCAGATCCACGCCAATGGAATCGACCAACTCATCTTGGGTCGTTTGAATCCCTCCGTGTTACTATCGGTTGCCTTTTTAAGTGCCTGTCTTCCAATAATGCGAAAGCGAATTTCCGGCTGGTTCGTTTCATTGATGAGATTAGTGTTGAGCATGGCCGCAAGTCCCCCAATGTCAAACATGGGTGTGTGGCAGCAACTGGCGTACACACGACGAATGGGAGACTGCTTACGAATCAAGCATGTTTGCAATAAATCGCATCCTTGTCGCACTTTGATCTCACTTGGCTGAGATAAGATGAGTCCAGTCCACAAAAGCAGGATGATGAGCATCTTTTGAGAATTACACGTTCTGAGCCTATAGAAGAATAAAAACTTATATAAATCTGCGTCAAGTCCACCCCACCCCAGGCGTCCAACTTGGCATTTGGTGGTTGATTCTTTGCCTCTGCCTTCTCGTTCAATGCATTGTAATAACCTCGATAATCTTGGCTATAACAGACAAGTCGTAAAGCGGAGGGTGCGTCAATAGCCAGCTCAATCTTGCCACACTGGCATTGAACAGTTTGATGAAGAGAAGAGACCATTCTCGTGCTTGAGTCGTCCATTGTGTATTGCTGTTGCTTTCTTTCAAATGTAGAGAGAGCGGTGGGGGATAATAGTAGTATAATCAGTAGTAATTGTAAACAAATACTTGGCATTGATTGCTTTCAGATATCTGTCTTTTTCCTTAGTAAATGAGGAGCAGAGTGAGATGGGATTGCTTGAGCTTACTTCAGTTGTCAGTACGATTCGATCATGTTCTCGTTTTTAACCTTCACAACATGGAAAGAAATGCAATGCCTCGCTTCTCATTCTTCCACTCTAGTGGCTCGGTCGGGGTTCGCATACATTTCCTGCTGCAGTTCGCCATTATAGGCTGCCCGCCCAGTCGGTATCACTTGCCCCTACTTGTACTGTGCGGATCAGCCTCGTAGTAAATCTGCATCTTTTATAATTAACATCATTAATAAACTTCTTACTGCTGGAATCAATTGAAGACCCCGAATATGCACATCAAACGTAACGGCAAAACCATCATGCTGGACGGCGCCTTGCTGGACTTGGGTTCCTTCATGTTTTTGGCTTTCTTCATCTTCATGCTTTTGATTTTCTTCATCTTCTTGCTCTTTGGAGCTTTGGGACTGTCAACTGTCGGAAAAGTGACATCAATTTCGCAGCCTTCAATCTCGTCAATATCACCATAAATTATGTTTTTAAATTCAAGAGCTTCCTCATCAGTGCATACATTTGGAACGCAATCGGGGTGATTGATGTAATCATATGGATCAGGAAGTTCCGCATCGGGATCATCGGGGTCGTAGTATATTTTCTCGCAGTTGTCACCTGTAAGCATGTAGTTTGCAGGCTTAGTCCTTCCATCGAAACCTGCGCACGTCTCCGAGTACCCAGATTCTGCGTAAAGGTCACCAGTGGACGTGCAATAATTATTTTAATTCGTCTGGAGAGTGCAAGATTCAAATTCTTCGGATATTAAGCTCATTATGTCTTCGTGAAAAAGAATGGCCGATAGAGCTGTCCCGCACTCGTCTTCGTGCTCTGCAAGCATCCTCTGCTGGACCTTCTCGAGTTGAGCCTTAAAAAGACGATGGTTAGTGGCGCTCCCAAGAGAGAGGATAGAAAGAAAGGAAATTGGAACAGCAAGCTTCAGATGTGGTTTTCTTGTGTCCTATGTGGTATCTGGAGATTTTGTGCGACTGAAGTGTGTACTTTGAACTTGTAACTTGTACATAGGGAATAGGGACGCCGCGAGATTGACTGAAAAGTGAGTAGAATAGGGGCATGAATGAAAATTGTTTCTCCCTTCGGTCTAGGCTATTCCCACGAGTGTCTCTGATCATCTGATGACGTCAGCAGAATTCTGCTGACGTATGATCGTTCTCTGAAGAAGTTTATCAAGTTCAACATGACAGACAAAAAGTTGAAACGCTTGGTCGCAAATGTGTCGCAAATGTGAGAACTGCGAATGACGATCGGGAGAATCAAAGAAAAATGTAGATTGATTTACTTTGCACGATATTTTTAGATATTTGTAATTATGATTTTATTCTTGACGCTATACGATAGGTTGTATTATTAGTTGTGATGTTCTTCGCTTGGGTAGAAGTGAGATTGTTTATGAGTATATTTTGTAGATAGATAGACCTACAAGGTTCCCGATGAGATAGTCATGCCAGAATTCATATAGGAAGCGAATCGAGCTCTCGACTGCGACAAAACCGAAGCTGGAGCAGAGTTTGAGCGCTGATTTTTGTAGCTATCCCTCGGAGAATATTCTTCAAGGCTGCAGCTGTCGACTTCCTCGTTGAGTCGCTTTCGGCTCATGGCACTACGTTCCATAGACTCGGCGAGACGAGCTTTGGTCTGTTCGACTTGCTGTTCTAGCTGAACTGAAGTGAGGAGAGATAGGAAGGTTGGACGTGATATTTTGGGATTTCTGGCAGGTCTATTGTGTTTTGCTATTGTTGTCACAGATCTTGATAATGGAACCATGCTCGGCATGCAGTCCTCGTGGTCAAGTGAGAAATTATGAAAGGGATAGTGGTCAGGGAAAAGACTTTCTAGTTGGTATTCTTGATCTTCGTTAATAACAGATGCGATGGAAAATCTTCTTGCAAAAGTTAAGGAGAGGCGTCTTCCGTTATCGAGAGGCAATCCATGCTGCGTTTCAGAAGGTTCAAATACATCGAAATCAAATAGTGGGTCTACGCCATCGAATAGTTCCATGTCATCAATGATATCAATGTAATCGAAGACTGCGTATCCTTGCATATCGGTGTTGGTGTCGGTGTCGGTGTTGGCGTCGGCGTCGGTGGAACAGGCAGCATAATTCGTTACAGTCATGGCCATGTTCGATTTGATTTTATGAATGGTCGTAAAATGGATAATTGCAATTTGGAAATTGATGAAATCAACGGGTCATAGGTCACAGTGAATAAGGCATACTGGACCGATGAACGTTTCTTTGATGACCCGTTTTTGAACAAGGCAGGACTGGACCCCCCCCGGGATTTGGCATCGTTGGATTCCACAATTGTAAAAAGGATAACCCCCCGGAGACCAAAATTGTTCAAATTGCTGCGCCATCCGACTTTCGCAAGGTGGTCGGTGTTATTTAATTCCCTTGGTGGTGGTGTGCAAGGAAGATCAATGACTTCGGATACAGGATGATCCTTTCGAGAATAAAAACGATTAATTTGATGATGTGGCAAGAGCGTTTTTAATGACGTAACTGTAAAGTATGTTGTTGCCCATCCATTTATGCATTTATCGCTGGAGACATGATTGAAAGACATTCCTTCTCAGTGAAGGTTCACGCTGCAAGTGGGTATTTCAATTTAGCCGAAATAGTCGCCTGCAAAGCTGTAAATGCATCCTCGGACGGGCGAGCTCTTCAAATCTTCGCTGCCCTTCTCATTTCTGTGAGCATCTTCTTGTTATTTCCATCCGGGGCCATCCAAATCCCTAGCATCTCCGAGGCTTCATGGCAGGCGAGTCCAACCGAGGCCGATACAACGTCGCCAGAGGGTCAAGGTTCACAACGTGCTTCCCCCGCACCGCATTTTTCGGTAACATCAAACAAACCAACATTGGGAACGTCAAATTCCTCTGACAAAGGCGCTACGAATAGCACTTTTCGATTCAAAATTCACTGCTGACATTGCGCACTAGTCTGTGCTGCCATGTTTGAATTCATCTAAAGGTAAACACATATTCTTGGGTGTGATTGTTCACAAAAAGACCGTTTCATATCTACAAATATTGAACTCGTATAAATCTCCTTTCTATTCCGCAACAACTCGGGCTTTTAAACATCTTGCCTGTGAAAAACAGGATCCAGGGCATCACAATAATTCTTTGCTTCATCACATTTTCAAATCGACCGGAGGAGATCAAAGTGCAGAACTTGATGAAGCGCTGAGTCGTACTGATCTTGATAAGAATTTTACAGGAATAAACACGGTGTGCGTTGTAATTCCCAAAACGATCAGATGATGTTTGTGAAAAATGAAATTATACAACTTGGGTAAAGAATAGATAGATGGTGTGCACGAGGGTCCAATACGGTATGATAACGCAAAGTATGTAGTATGTAAGCATGCGAAGGAAAGCAATAACGCATTCTACTACAAGGAACTTTCTTCATTTGCCAAGGATTTATTCAACACTGAGAAATCGAAACCACCAATGCCTGGAATGAAAAATGAAAGTTCATGTTTCACGTTCTCAAATGTGTGGATAAAATAGTTGCACAGATAGCTTTACTTCCATCATCTCGAAGCTAGTAACCACGCCTGGATTTAGTTTGGATTCCATTTGCGACGCATTTTATCTTAACGACCTTGCTTGGTGGGCTGTCTTCCTCTTTCAATACATCAGGCATAACAGGCGCATATTCTCAAGCAGGAAATATTTGTTTGGATATTGAATATGTGAAGGTATTATTAACATGATTCGACTCATCGACACGTGGGTGGATTCTTCAATTTGCTAGGGTCTGGTGAAGACTCCAAAATAGAGAAATGAAGGTTACTAACTCTACACGAGCGGCGACAATATTCAATGTACATTACAGATAGTCAAAACAATATGTATATATAAATCGCACACGTAGCGCTACACACTCGCAAAAGGATTGCATGTTCAACATGCAATCCTCGGATCGTAACGAGGCACAGCATCCTCCTCATCCTGATCACAGTGAAAGTCTCCCTCGAAGCCATGACTCTCGGTCAGGACACCCCTTTCTTCGCCACTCGCCCCGTCTTCTTGTTCCCTATAATTGTACTTCAAATTCGCCCCTAAAACATCCTCCAACCAATCGCTCATGAACTCCATCCCCAACCAATGCAAACTCTCTAATTCAACTTTCCACCCATTTTCCCTCATCAACTGGATCTCCAACCCTCTCACCTCATTTACGCTCACAAACGCGTTCCCTCCCTCCTCTACCTGCTCCCGCTCCTGCTCTCGTCCTAGTTCCTCCAATCCCTTCAACTTTCTCATATCCATCCCCGTCAATTTCTGAAAAACTTCCTTTGGCAGCCTCCTCCCAATCTCCATTTCTTGCAACTGACTCGGTCTCAAACCAATCCACTGCATTGGAACTTGATACAATTCCTTATTATGACGTCCATTCCCTTTCCCACCCTTGAAAAAAGTCTGCAGGACCCCAAGTCCATACGGGTTACAATCCGCCAATCCATATACGGGAATATGAAGAGTTTTCCAAAGGCAGTAGACCATGGCACGCGTGGCGATATCCGGAACGCCTTTGGAGGTGATGAGAATTGTAGGAATCCGGGTGTAGAATTTATCCTCTGATAAACGTGCGTAGACTCCTTCCTTCTCAATGACAATGATGGCCAATGCAGAAGAATGGATTTGAAATTGAGCCTCGGGGTGGATTTGGAAAGTGCACGTACTACTTGCATGGCTACTATCATCCGAAGAGCAGGAGTTGGCATCACTTTGGTCGTCACAGTTACTACAAGAATCAGACTTGGACTTTGACTTTGACTTTGACTTTGACTCTGACAAGGATGATGAAGACGATGATGATTCTAGTTCTTCCATGTCTTTCTGCTGATGCTGGTGTTCGCCCTCGTGTAGAATATGTGCTGCGCGATGGATCCATTCTCTAGTAATTGGCAGACCTTGAATGGAAGAGATCGCTCTGCCGTCCATAATATGCTGCTCTCTGGTGATTTGTATCTCGCCACAGAACCATCCTTTGGGACTGGCAGTGAGGCCCAATGAGATCCTTTCAGTGGACAACAAAGTGCATACGTCCGATATGGCAGCATCGCACTCCCTTTGAGATCGAAAATAGGTGACGAAGAAGTAGTATACTTCACGATTGGTAGTCGTGCGATTGGACAATAATAGTTTCTGGACAAAGGATAGCACGAGAATGATGCTGGTGAAGCTCCGGCATTGGGAAATGTTGGTGAGAGACTTTGTTGGAAAGGAAGAAGAATTGGAAGAGCTCTTGTTGTTGTTCTTCCTGTTCTTCTTCTTCCCAGTAGTAGTAGTAGTAGTAGTAGCCGGTGATGACAATGTTGGAGGTTTGTTTTCTTTGATGCAGACTGTTAGATGGTCCAGGACTTTATTGAGTCGATGCAGGACTTGGGACGATGTGTGGGACATGATTGATTACGGTAGGCATTAGCATTAGTATGAGACGGTTCAATGTTCCTTGAATGCATGGAAATGCTTGAGGGCGGTGTCCGGGTGTTGCTTATGATAGTGTTGCAGGGTTGCAGCAAGCGATTGCAGATTGCAGTGTTCAGTGTTGCGTGTTGCCAAGTTGCAAGCAAACAATGTGTCGCGATGGTGGTGTCGCTCTTCTCTTCAAGAATTCTCCAGAACATATTGTAACAGTGATTTACCAGTAATATAACGGTTTATACAGATCACCACACAAATCGCCCAGCATCAAAACCACTGATGATTGATGATTGCTAAGTCAGTCATTCGTCCGTCTGTCCGTCAATCGATATCCTCTCATTTCACTTTTCATATTAGGTTATAAACGTGACACTTGGAATGAGAAAACGCATCACATTATGCAGTACTTCAACAAGCATCAAGCTTTTCATCAAAAAAGCTTTTCATCCACACAACTAACGAACACAACATTGCAAAGAAAACACATTCAACATCAAGTTACTATCTCATTCTTCATACAGGCACCAGCCAAGACCGCAGACCACTCACTTACTCCCTTAAAGAAACAAACCAAACATCAACCCTACACTAAAATGCGTCACTTTATCTTCCTCCTTCTCGCTTACGCATCCACCACTCTCGCATTCACCATCACGCCCAACCCAACTTTTACACACCGACCAACCACCACCACGACACTCTTCGCCGGTGAATCCGATAAAGAAGGAGGTGCCGCGATCGCAAAACCAAAAGTAGGAATTGATACCAAGCAAGTACAAAAACAAAAATCCAAATCAGTTTCAAAACAAAGAAACAAATCCTCCGACCCCATTTCACGCAGAGATGAGGACTTTCAAGATGCCCCCATGTTCAAGGTTATGCTAATTGGAGATGAGAGTTATGAGCAAGCACATGTTATGCAGAGGATCTGTGAGATCATGGATGATATGGATGAGAATCAAGCTGCTACTATTTTCAAGTCGGCACAGCAATCAGGACAGGCCATGTGTGGAAAGTATCCTTTGGAACATGCTGAGATGTACAAGGAGCAGCTGGTTAGGAGTGATCCCATGATTTATGCTGATGTACAGGATGAGAATAAGTAATCTGCTTCATTTTATGAAGAAAGGA
>Ga0115005_10003211_pt1 | contig 13053 bp, 11 predicted proteins | sample ArcOceMetagenome_FD_87163 | JGI IMG/M metagenome (GOLD analysis project Ga0115005, IMG submission 87163) | Marine eukaryotic phytoplankton communities from Arctic Ocean - Arctic Ocean - Greenland ARC118M Metagenome | ecosystem: Environmental > Aquatic > Marine > Oceanic | place: Arctic Ocean... | reverse complement strand
TGTCCAAGCGTTATGACTCTAGATTGTGTCCAGAAGCATGTGCTGTGTTGTTGACTGCTATGCTGCTAGCTACAGTAGCTACTGTACTTACTAGCTAGCTAGTAGCTGTCTGTGCGTGGAACAGCTGGATATAAAAAATGTGCTCTACATACATAAGCCCCAAGGCCATATAATCCAACAGAGATAACCTTGTGGTGTTTTGTGTGTGTGTGGGTGGGTGGGTGGGTGGGTAAAGTAAGTTGTGGTTGAAGTGGCAAAAAATGACATTTTCGGAACATCATTGACGCGGGGGGTGTTCTCATCGTCGCGCAGGGTGAAGGTCGGGAACAAAATATTTGACATCAACGGCAACGCTACTCGTAACTCGTAATCGGGTCGCGGGCACCGTACTAATTTTAGTAATGACATGACACACGTGCTCATTACTTAGGGTACGAACAATCAACAGTAAGCGAAAAAAGTTATATCCATTCTGACACAGCAACTCTATTATAATGAAAGAGCAGGACGACGCGAAGATCCAAGAAGAGGAAGTGCAGTATCATGTTGACGGATGCATCTTCAATTGCTCATACGCCGAAGAACAGGCATCATCGGAAGTCTTGAGTGATGATACTAGTAATGTTGAAAGGGAATGGAATGTTGTGCAAGAATATCCAACAGAATCACCCCCTCCTAACGCAAATAGAGCTTCAAATTCGTCACTATTGGACAATGACGACTAGGTGCTGCAACCATTGCATCGAAGAGAAAATTACTATGCCCGCCTCTCCTCTTGAAAGATTGACGAGGGAAATGCAATAGTCTGTTTGAGGAGAGGAATCAGAGATGAAAATCAAGTGCACATAATTCTATCCTCTCGAAACGTTGTTGAAATAGAAACGAAATAGCAGAGAAGCCCTCGCACAAGAACAGCTAAAAGTATAATAAATCATGATGTGGATAAAATAATTATACATAATTGAAGGCCTTTTGATGGTAGTACACTACACGCACGTAGTATTTTCAATTTGTGATGGATAAGACATGCGCTGAATGAGCAAGATAATCAATAAGATCAACTCTCAGTAGACAGATGAGAACAAAGATGGAACAATATGTTGTTCCTGCTTACTAACGGGTTTGCCGCGCGTTACAATAATAGCTCCAACGAAAGCACTCTGACCTTGAAAGTACACTAAGCCTTATTGTTTTTTAAAACGTTTTTGGTTATTTTCCAAAAGAATCACCCCCCCCCCTAACGCTATTATACATCTGCGATGAGTGCTTCTGGTTCGATTCGTCAGTATTGGACAATGAATTACAACTGCTCTTTTTATTACGGATTCTGTTCTTTCCTTCATTAATTACTGAATCCGCCAAGTTTCATTCACTCTTTTTACTGATTACTAGACCTCTAATAAAACCCAAAAGTAATTCCTGTTACTAGAAATGAAATATACAGTATCTTATCCTTTAAAAAGGAGCTTCACTAGCCCCACCAAGACCTAAATTAAAATCCTCAGTATCTTCGTCTTCATCATCCACAGTTACCCAATCTATTTCCATTGCTTCCTCCCTTGCTTCTTCTTCCATGGCCAGCCTATTGTAGTCCATGCATGCAAAACGATCCCAATCCGTCTCAAATTCGTCTTCCCGCTTATTCCTCTCTTGATATGGATCTCTTTGTTCAAATTGCATATACTTATTCAAATTAAACAAGGCATCAAACAAAGCACCAGAAACAGCCGCACACTCTTCTTGAAGAAAATCTTCTACAATGACATACTCCTCATTACTTGGCTTGATCATATCAATCATTTGGCAGAGCATATCCTCAAACGGAATGTGTTCATGCCCAAGCTGTTGCATCCGATGCTGCTGGAGAGCATAAAATGATCTCATTTCCATATTGTTCAATTTTCCATCTCCATCCACGTCAATACAAGTAAACCAATAACGAACTGAAATTTCATTTGCCTTATCTTCTTCACTCAACATGAAAAAAATAAAGTCCTCGTACGTAAGATAATCCTTTGGAGACTTTTCTTCACTCGTGCTTTCTTCACTATCCTTCTTGTTCTCCTCCTCAATTTCCGGCAAACCAAAGGGTCTTGGCGCTGCATCAAATATCCGATCCACAATCATATGACTCAAACACTGCTCGCCGTACTTCATCAGATCTTCCCTTGTGATCTTATAATCACGGTCGTGGTCCAATTCCCAAAAGCGACAGTAGAGGACATAAAAGTGTTCGTAACTAAAGTATCGCGTGACCTTATTAATATCCTCCTCTTCATCCACTTGATGGAATGCGGAGAGGAGGTCAGAGCGACGAATTTGCCGCGCGGTGATGCGGCCAGAGTGACATTTGTTTACACTGTAGAATATGCGTGTAATGACTGTGATTGCATATTTGTCCTGGAATTCTGAGTGGTTGGATAAGAATTCGAGTCCCTGCGGTACAATATATCGCAATGCGTTGTGAGAAGAATTTATCATCAAGCCAAATCAACCCTTACAAACAAGACGATGGATTTTGCCAAAGCGATGCCCAACAATAGAACTTCTTACCGGGTGATCCCTCAACAGTTCCTTCATATAAGGCAAGAAATCATTTTTGGCGATATGACTCTCAGAGGGCTTCTTAATTAATCTAAAAAATCTCTCACTAGCATCAAAATCCTCCATCTCCTCCACCCAATACCACTGAAATATCTCCTTGGTAATAACCGTATCCAAATGCTCCAACAGTTCGTTTTCCTCCTCACCCTCTTCCAATGGCGCATCTGGATCAACACCAATTCTCACGCCCTCCTTTTTAAATTCATTCCAGATGATTTCCCTTTGCGCAGGAGAGTTTAATGTATGCGTATTCCATAGATATAGGATTCTTGTGTATAGGGGACCATTGAAAAAGGTAGGCAAGGAGCATATTTCTTTTGTAATCTTGACAAAATTGTCCATGGTCAAGAAGGTCGATAAACCACCCGCAGATTTCTTTCCAGATTCTTCAAAAATATCAGCCACTTGCTCTTTGATTGGTTTGGCCGGCTGGGACTGTGCTTGTGCAGAACTAGTGCTATTATCCGAAGGTTGCGCATGTGCATCCGATGCCGCTCCGGTGCCCTTATTCGTATAGATGCCATCCCAGGACTGATCGGAATCAAAGGATCTTTTCCGGATGGGTTTGGCTTTTATTCCGTTGGAAACGGTTCCGGCAGGACGGTAGAATGGCGGTATGGTGGCAACTCCATGAGGCGATGCATCCGAAACGGTATCGTCTTCCGATTTGGACGAGGACGGTCCTGATTTGCGCGGAGGTGAGGTTGGGGGGCTGGTAAATCCTGATACTTTGGAGGGCGTGTTTTGGGACGACGAGCGATAGGTTTCGACTAGCTTGAGTACATTTTCGAAAACGTTGTCAGAGCTGAGCCAGGTTACCAGCAGCTCGTCCATTTTAATCGCTGCTGACATTTTTAAGGTGCGTTGTTTTAGTTTTCTACAAGTGTGCTTTCAGTTGACACTGCTTGTCACTAGTAGCACTAAATTAGGGATGAAGTATTTCTTTCAATGGTGGTGTAACTCATGTATATTTCCAGAGGATGATTTAGTTAATACTTGTGAAAAAAAGTGTGGTCAGCTGTTGCAGCTGTTGCAGCTGTTGCACCCACTGTAGCTCCTCGTTTCGAGGTATGATAGTTACTTAGAGCGCATTTGTTGGGAAAATGAAAATACCGAAATTATCTGCGTTGGGTGGGTAGATAATAACAAAATGTATGCTGTCCGTGTCATGTCGTCCAATCCGATCGATCCCGGTCGACAAATAATATCCCAAAATTAGTATCTTGACTGACTGACTCGACTGACTCGACTCACTCGTACCGGTATAATACATAGACTCAATCATTTCGTGATAGATAGTCGGCTATTTCATTGTTTCCCCCTGGAATGTGTTGTTAATAGTATTTATAATGATGCATCTGCCTCAATCAAGTCGTTTCCAATTGCTCTTCCGATTTCCTCTTTGATTGTCGATAACTGTTTGTATTTTAAAAATGATGTTTGGCTTTATAACCAAAGAAATTGCACTGGTATTTATTGTCGGACTGTGCGAAAATGTTGATCCCTCTCTTGACGTCTTTTTGGGATTGTAATGCTTTCCTCTTTGATTGTCGATGACTGTTTGTTTTCGATTGATGTTTGGCTATATAACCAAGCTATTGCACTAGTACTTACTGTCGGACTGTGCAAAACTACAGTAGCATCTTTCTAAGACAACTGAGGACGTCGTGTCTTGTTATAGGTTCTTCTTCTGATGTTGGTCTAAATATTGTATGTGAGACCAATAGTACGCTCCTTTTGCTCTTATTGTGAGTTCTTCGATCTAGTGTTATCGTGATGATGACGTCGACAAATCCGTCGATATTTATTTGTTTCTCTTCCATTTCACGGAAGTTCGTTTTGTCCTTGATTTTCGAATTTGTCAATAAACTTCTCTAGAGATATTAATACCTCCCGTGCATTGTCTTTTATAATTAAAAAAAGATAATCGATTGGGAGTTAAATTTGGCTACATGAGTCCTCGTCTGAGACGAAGATAATGCTACTTCGTAGAGAGAAGATTCTTCAAGCATGATTACGAGTATGTGTTCTGGTCTTTTTCGTCACATTATTACAAGGTTTCTAGAAAAGAAAAATCTTGGAACGGGGAATCAATCAACTTCCGGTACACCCGTAGAGTTTTCAATATTTTATTATATGACCAAAAGCATCCAGTTTTCGTCACAAGTTCCGGAAACGTTTAGGTCAGAACAATATGATTTAATACAGATAATATGGAACGAGCGGTAATGCATATCTTCATTTTCACACTACGTGTAGAAATGAATTCTTTGCCGGGCGTAGCTTTTTGATTTAAACGGTTGCGGTGGTCTCAGCTGCCACTCCTGTCAAATCTTCTTTACCAATGCTACTCCTCTCACGATCCCGATCACTGCGATCTCTGTCTCCTCTTCGGTCACCGCGATGCCTCCTTCTTTTCTTTTCTGCATCACGTTCACTCCTATTCTCCCTCCGGTCACGATCACGATCGTCATCCTTATCACGCCCACTTCTGCGATCCCTGTCACGACGGTCATGGCTCAAACTACGGCTACTTAACCTCCTACGCCTATCACGGCGATGGTGATCCCTTTCTCTACTAGAAGATATGTCTTCACGGCGTCTATCACGGGAAAAGCTACGACTAGCCCTGTCCCTACTCCTACTCTTACTTCGTTTGCGTCTGCCAGACCGTCCTTCATCTCTCTTCCCCCGTCGTGACCTATCACGGTCTCTGTCTCTATCGCGGTCCCGCCCTTTTTCGCGCCTACTACCTCCCCTACGATCGTCACGTTTCCTTTCTGTTGGCTTCATTCCTTCTTTACGACTCTTAGCTCCATTCGTGGCATCTGCAGAGTTGATATTGTCGTCGTCATGTTTGGGGGCATCCATTTCATTCAAACTGAGGCCATCATCCTTTCCATTGCCACCGTTCATATTGTCATGAATGTTACCATGGTCATTTTCCAAGTGATGTCCGTCGACATTGCCTTCCACTCTATCAGGTCTTTCCGCTTTATCTCCTCTGCTGTTTTCGCCCCTGGACCGATCAGACCTGGATCTAGATCTTCTGGGTCTGTCTTTTGATCTAGCCCTCATGCTGCGAAACCGTTTTTCTTTATCATTGCTTCTGCTTCGGCTCCGGCTTCTTCTACTTCTTTCCCGGCTTCTGTCACGATATCTATCTCTTCGTCTCCTAACCCTTTCCATACTTCTAGATTGACTCCTAGCTCTTTTCCTACTACCACTTCGACTCCTGCTCCTACTTCTTTCCCTATACCCACTCCTCCTTTGGACCTCATAATGATGAGCATCATCATATCTCCTTCCACCTCGATCTCTACCTCCTCCAAACCTATCAAAACTCCTAGATCTACTCCGCCATCCCGGCCTTCCCATTGGACCAGGTTGATGATATTGCCCCTGCTGCGGTGGCGGGTCCATCCTCCCATAATAACCCACATTACCACCAGGTGGACTACCATAACGATTATTTTGACCTCCAGGACCATTACCAGCCGTGCCAACCATATTCGTACCATTTCCATTCCCCGTCCTACTGTTTGAATTAGAAGCAATGGTGGAATTATCACGATCTCGATCACCATTGTTATTGCGCTTACGCCTCCTCCTCCTCTTCTTATTCTTTTTATTAGGTGTTTTTTTATTGCCCGTGTTTGCAGCGCTACCATTACCATTACCGTTGGGTATGATACCGTTAGAAGCCTGTTTTTCTAAAACTAGTGCGTCGTACTTTCGTTTGGCGGATTTGAGAGCTGACTTGTAAATGATGGCTTCGATTCCTTTTTGGAGGATACTGGTCTGTTGGGAGTTGAATCTCCAGGGTTCTGCTCCGTTTCTGGGGGTGATGGTTGGATCTAAAATGTGAGGAGGTGGACCGGGCGTTATGGGCATATGTTTGTACTCCTCGAGGGATTTTGTAAGGAGATCTTCAATTTGTTCTTTTGTGTGTGTTATCTCAAACTGGATTTGATTTTGTTTATTATTGATGTCGTTTCTGTTGGTATCATTGTTATTTCTATCAGTGCTGCTAGGAATGTTGGTGTTGTTAGCAGGTGTCGTTGTGGTTGCATCTTGGTTGTTAGCAGCCGCAGTTGGGCGGCATTTTCTAGTTCGCTCATTTTGTGTCGCTTTTATGGAACCATGCATTTCAATTTGTGTAAAGTTATGAAACTAGATTTCTAGATTATGACGAATTCGTGCAATTCCTTTTCCGGCAATGTTGATGAAGAACCAGAGATGAAGATGAACAACACCTGAACTTTATTCGTCGCTTGTTTTGGATTTTGTGAGGGTGACAAAATGCTTTGACGAACGCATCCAACCATTCAAGTTGGTGGGAAACGGGCGAAGGATGGACGATGAAGAGAGAGTAGAGAGAGGTATTGACACCTAACTAACGGCCTGGCCTGGCGTCATTTTCAGCAAACAAACATCCTTTCGTACATCTGCAATTTTTTACATCATTCACCTTGCATTCACCATCAATTTCGTTCCATCCATGACCATCATACGTGTACTGTAAAACAAAATCAAACAGATTCAAAATGCAAGCTGCTAAAAAAATCTTGGGAACAATCCAAAAGCCTCTCCATAGTTCATTTCGCCAAAGGTACTTCTCAGCACTGACGGGTGTTCAGAGAGAGAATGCGCTCAAAAACCTCTTCAAACCGGGTCTTTTCTCGTGGAAACAAGTAAGATGCATGCCGGAGTTTTATGTCGGGTGTAACATACGAGTAGTTCTTTCTTTTTTGCAGAAGAATTTCACTAAATATTCCCATCATCTGCCACTTATATAATTACAGGTTGAAGGTAGGGATGGTATCCAAAAGACATTTCAATTTACAGATTTTTCTCAGGCTTGGTCATTCATGTCTAGATCTGCGCTTCTAGCTGAAAAGGTGAGAAGGTAGTGTTACACATGCTTTGTCACGGAACAAAATCATGCAGAAATATGAGTTGTAACATGTTTTATATTTAATTGCTAACTTTATGTTCATTCATAGATGGATCATCATCCAGAGTGGTTCAATGTTTATAATATGGTAGAAGTTACATTGACGACGCATGATTGCGATGGATTGTCTACCAAGGTGAGAATTCCAAGAAGAAGCATAGCTTTACTTGATGGATGTTTAGCTTTTTGACCTTACAAAACTGACCTTTTACTGTTTTCAAGGATATTGCACTAGCAGAAAAAATGGATGAATTTGCGGCTGATCTTCTGCCGACCCACCAGCCGGGGAGTGGAACTACTGAAGGCGCTCCTTTGTCGGAAGTGAAGGTAGAAACGACGAAAGCATAATCCTAATACGAGCATGCATCAGACTTGATGGATGGTAGTTGAATGTTAGTTCAAGTTGAACAATATGTCGGTGATGAAACAAGAACAATACTGTTTCGATTCTCTCGAGTATCAGTCTGTCATGAGTACATTCAACGCTCACTGCGAATAAAATGCGAAATCGCCATGGAAAAAGATTGACTACACAGAGCTTAGTAAAAAAATCCTTGTGTAATGGAAATATCATTACAGTACACTACACGTACACGTAATATTCCTTAAATACTTTTCGAGCCCACAGTTGCCTCCATGACGTTTTAAAATGTGTTCTCTTTCTACAACTCGCGTGCTCAAAACGATAGATCCAACGAACACTTCTATCAATTATCCTCTCCAATGAACCGATTCCTCGTATCAAATATCCTCCTGTAATCTGCGCCATGCATTTTCAATCTCATATTAAAAATACTCGCAGCAACATCCCTATCCGCCAACGATTTTTTAACATCGCTCTCCTCAGTCTCATCCTCAAACATATCCATTAATCCTTTGAGTTCCCAGTCCTCGTCCTCGGAGAGAGCGGCCATCAGGTCACCATCGCAGGTAATTAGACCATTATCGTCAGTGAATTTTGTAACCGATGTTTTTTTGTCTATTTCTTTATTCTGGGGTTCTGTGGCGATTGTGGTGGCGACAGTTTCTTTCTTGGTCTTTTCTTGTTCGGCAACTTTTGCCTTGGATTTTTCGATGAGCTCTCTTGCTTGTGCGAGCTGGCGGCTTAGATCATCGTCGACTGATAAGTTCAGTTCTGTTGTGCTTGGGCTGTATTTTGTGTTTGATGATATTCTTGATTGCGAGGTGGCCGAATGGATTGTGAAAGAAGATACTGAGTTGATTGTATGAGATAGAATGCACAAGATTGGTGCGACAAATCTGGTTCGTGTCATGGCTCTTTCTGATTGTAATGGTGTGCGTTCAATGTAATATCAGTTCTTTAGATTTTGGTTATATTGTATCTGCAGCTATCACCGCGGTGTGTGGAATGAGTTTTAGTGTGGATCGATGCACTAGAATCACATCGCTCAGTATCGTTCGCTATCGTACGTGCCTTGCAACCCGCGCGCTCGCTCCCGAATTTTGTGATTCATGGTCATGTTCTCAGTGTCATGTCTCGAAAAGTGAGTGACGTCAGTATTTTTATCCATCACATTTTGAATTTTAGAGGAATTTGATTTTCGTGCTATCAGTATGCTGTATTTCTTGTACAAACTGATGACCGTACCGGTACATCACCGTCCTATCCAGAAGGTGAGGTGTTTGACTAATATGATAAAGATGAGATGGTGGTACACTGGACCACCCACAGAATTTTGTAGATTTTTCTTTAGTAATGTGTATATCCACTATATTGAACGACAGTAAGTTATGACTCTTGCTTTGTGAGCTCTTCCTCCTCTTCCTTGACAAATTCTGCGTCTCTTTCTGCCTTACGGATAGCAGTTTCTGCTTTGTCTTCCAGTCTTTGTGCCATACGCTTCTTCTCACGGATCTCAATTTCTTTCATCATTGTTTCCATAAGGTCAAGCTTTGCCTTGACCTTGAAATACATATCACTATCGGACTGTAGTTGGTAAAAAAGACGTAGTTTGTGAGTAAGAAGTCAAACATACATTAGCGGATAGGAGTATTTCCGACACAGTAAACTTACACAAGCGGTGTAATGAGTTTTTCCAAGACTTGTGGTCATGAATTCCTCCATTACAGGGTAAACGTCATCAGCATTCATCTCCACACCACTCTCTTCCATCAATGAAACAAGACCAATTGCAAAGAATCTGGAGTACATCCAGTATTCATCAGCCTTGGCAGCCTTTGCAACAGCAACAATAGGACCATCTCCCTCTCCTCTCAATGCAGCAGCGATATCAGCTCTGCTCTTTCCAACTCCCCATTTCTTGAGGGTAGCTGCTTCAGCTCTAACCTCGACTTCGTCCATACCACAAGAAGAAAACAAGGCTCCAACAATTTTCGCCTGGGCACCAGGCTCAGGGTAATTCTTGAGGAGGAGGTCAAGAGCAGTTACAATTCCGAGGGACCAGATGGGGTCACGAACGAACCTTGCGCTGACAACAGTGAGGTGGGTGATTCCTACAATGTCGGTCATCATGTTTTTGTAGAGTGCGTTGATGGGTTGTCCGAGAGTCTCGGTGAATTCGGCAAAGGCCTCTCCTACGGTCTTTACTTGTTCTCCCTTCGTGGAGGCGAAACGCTTAGCGAATGCTGTATCAGCGGCACCGGGTTGGTATTCAGCCTGCATTGGATTGATTGTAAGAAATGAACGTATTAGTAAGACAATAATTCGTAATACATTGTTTTTGATGTTCCAACTACACGTAGTTTCATCCACTCTCCAAAGAAAGCAAGTTGTGTCAATTCGTTCCGTTTAGTTTGCATTCCACTCGGGCCACAGTTAAGAAATATATACTGAGTCATCGCAATAGACTCACAGCTCTTTCAATCTGACTTTCGATATCGTCATCAGCAAGACCTCTCAAAGCAGTATTTCTGTAGAATGCGGAAGGAGCAGTGAACGCAGAAGCAGAGGCGACAGCCATTGCGGTAACGAGAGCAGAGTATTTAAGATTCATTTTGGGTCTTTGTATTGTTCGTATTGCGATTTATGGCTACGGACTTGGAATAATGTGAAGCACTGGTAAGGTGATGAAGTGATGATGATCAGAACGCAACGATTTTGGCAGGAGAGTCAGATGCGTTGGTGAAGCCGCGCATTTGAGTTGCGAACACGTATCTACAAAAATGATGAGGTGGATTTCACAAGAACTCTTTTTCTTCGTTCCCCTCCTTTTCTTTATGGGGGAAACAAAAGATCCATATATTGTTTTGAGATCGCTCCCCCCCCTGCATGAGAGGGAGGGCGGAAACTTCGGCTTCACATTCATTTCTGGACTATTACTGGTCCGTCCGAAATTCAGAATTCGATTCGATTCATTCATTCGATGATTCAAAAGCGTATTCTTGCTCGCGTGTGCAAACTGACGTGTGAAGATACTTAATGAAGGAGAATCTAATTTAGCCTTCTCTTGACATATTTTCTTTTGGACAAGTGCGTATTTTTCGGAAGAATCGAGAATCCTTTCTCGTTCTTCCAGAAAAGGGTTGTTCGGCAAGAGAAAGAGAAAATGAAGAAATGCACCATCAAGTTATTGTAGTCTTTTAGTAGGCATTGCATTGAGACGTCGGCAACCACTTATTAAATGCCTCCGAATCATTCCAACTCCGATCCTAATCCTGGCACAAGCAGAGAATTAGACGCGGCAATGGCAAGCTACTCTGTATCCATGAATTACGAGGTCACATCTTCAGATTCTTCGGCATTCTCCCCAAAGTCCCCTTCTCCCGTATCTTCAGGATCACCCGCACATGTTTCGACTACCGGTACGTCATCCTCGCAGGGTAGTACATTCAAAAGTCAAGTGCCTGACCCTATCGGATCTTCAGTGGAGTGGGGAGGACCGGCGGTTCTGTCTTCAGCACCACAACACCCGGCCAATGTGGCAAAGACGCAGATCGCAAGCAAAGGGGGCATTCGTCATAATATACTTGGTCTCTTAAATCTTCCACAAGGACTCCCCGGCGGAAGTGCAAGCACTGTGAGCACCAGTGTCAGTGTCAGTACTGGTACTAGTGCTAGTGTAGGAGCTGGTTCCTCTGCAGATGCTACGATAGCGGCAGCTACCCCGCTCAATGTTTTATCTCAGGGGACCCCTACGCCTCTCAAAGATGAAATGGTCAATGCTAATACGAGTGATACAATCTGTAATCCTGTCCCGATTCAAATTCCCAGCACTATGATGAATTCAACTCCGATTCCTGTCCCATCAATCCCTCCCGCTACTGACACAAAAGGTGAAAGATCGTTCTCCATGCAACTGCACGAGACCGACTACCATAATATTTCCTTCAACGCTGGAACGGGATCTACACATCCCAACGATTTAGGATCGGCATCAGACCGTAAACAGAAACGCCTACAGCGTAATCGAGAATCTGCCCGTCTCTCCCGTAAAAGAAGGAAGCAGTACCTCGAAGTATTAGAAAACAGAGTGAACTATCTATGTGAGGAGATGGATCGAGGAAGGAGGGAGCATGTCCTCGGTGCCCTAAGGCAAATTTCCCAATTGAGGAATAATGCACTGCATGAGTTGGAGCAGGGGGTGGTGAATGATCGCATGCAGGATGAGCAGGAGGTTCTTCAAAAGGTTATGATGCTTGGTAGGGATGGTTTGTTATCGAGGACAAATCCTGAATTGATGATGGCGATTACGTTTGGGAGGGAATATCTAAAGAGTTTGGTCATCCCCCCTGCAAAGAAGTATATCATGTGGTTGACTTTGCAGAATGATAGTTTTTATAGGGGCGGGAGGGCTGCTAGTGAAAGATTGAGTGCAGCGAGAATTGGAGAGAAGGTATGTTTAGTTTCTGTATTTCACAGAATGTCTTTAAAAACTTGGTACTCACATTTACGCGTACGTCGAACTCTAACAGTTAAGAAGTTGTGGTCATACGCATGTCATTCCTTCCAATGGTATGTGGCCCCTATTCTGCAATGAAGTTGCTCTCTCCTACGACCAAGAAGAAAAAATCCGTTCCCTCCAAAAAGAAATTTTATCCAACCAAGAGTCGTGGCTTCATCGTCACACGGGTGCATCTTCTGAACATATTCTTCAGTCATCTCATTCTGCAATAACTAATGCTGCAGAATCAACGAATAAGAGAGAAAGAACGTTGATGGATGTTCTCACGACAGCACAAAAGGCAAAGTTTCTGGTGTGGATGGCAGGAAAGAGAAAAAAAAATGCGCAAAAGATGGCAGCGTTTATAACTTCTCAGTATGCACGGAATGAAACTAGTGGAATAATGAGCACTGATTCTCAAAGGCACGAGGCAGCCAATTTGTACATATTGAATCACAAGCTATCCTCGGCTGCAAGTAGTCTTCCTTGTTCCACTCCACGGAAGGTTTTGCCGAAAAATGTTCTGGCGAGATTTGCGCGTCGGCCTGCATTCGAATCGCTGGCGACCGTAGATGATGTGAAGGGACCACCTCAGAGAAGTACAAGTGGTGGAAATCTGAAAAGATGTTC
>Ga0115005_10003209_pt1 | contig 13059 bp, 9 predicted proteins | sample ArcOceMetagenome_FD_87163 | JGI IMG/M metagenome (GOLD analysis project Ga0115005, IMG submission 87163) | Marine eukaryotic phytoplankton communities from Arctic Ocean - Arctic Ocean - Greenland ARC118M Metagenome | ecosystem: Environmental > Aquatic > Marine > Oceanic | place: Arctic Ocean... | reverse complement strand
TTTCATATACTTTGCCATACACAGCGTTGCCATTAACTATGCGCTCTTTGGGCTCATTGTTGCTTCCGTTGCCAGGTTCATTGCCAACTCGCATCTCAACCAAACTAATAGTGCGAGTAGTGCGAAGTTGCAGAAGAATTTCGGTTACTTCAACAAGTCGCATTCAAGGTTATCAGAGAAGCTGAATCACTTTTGCCATATGATATGGATTCTAGTAGGGAAATATCACTCTATCGCAAGTACAACCGATGCGTAGATGGAAATCTGGCTTCCAATTTAAGTTGGAAATCTAATTTGCCGAATGAAGATTGGATGAAATTCAAATCTGAAAGATGTCGACTGTTTCGTTTAATACGGAGACAATTCTGGAATTCACGTGAATTCACGTGAATTCACGTTCCAAAAGTAAAGATTTCATCTGTTCCCATCTCAGGTTATTGATCCTAATGCCTTCGGAACCATTCAAAATCCTCATTTGCGACAAATCTTATTCTCTGGATATTAGCGAAATTAGCAAGTGTCGACCATCGTGGCGCACTATTTACAATTGCCCTTATTGAATGTGGCCTTTTATTAACAATGACTAGGGTTTGGCAATTAATAATAATTGTGCCTACAATCTTGCTACAATACGTAATAAGCAGCGTACTAAACTATTTTTAAATTCATTCCCAAAGCCCTTTTGAGGTCCTACATTTCACCAGTCTTGATAAGCAGTGATGATTGATTCCTTCCATTCTTGTGGTGAATTCCTCATTCTTGTGTACCATAGCTGATTCCTGTATAAAAACATCAACTAGTTTACATTCTACAAAGCTAAAGCATTGCCAAGGTTTGCAAGACACAATTTTCTACTACTCTGAGTGGGAATCCGAAGTAATCACGGCAGCGCATTGTTTGAACGCAGCAGAGGTGCATTTGTTGGCCTTTAATATCGAGATAAAATTGAGATAGGTAAGTCCGTTCGTTACGAGGAATTGATTTTTTTTTACTTGTCACGCTGGAACTGTTTTTGTCACGGTAGATTCCTTCACTTGCTCGGTGGGTATATGATGACGAACGTCACTGATAGCATGGATGACTCCGTCCGTTCAATCTCTGAATCGAATCGCCTCCGCTATTTTAATATTCACTGCAACTCACATATTTGATTGGGTCTCTGTTTAGGCGTGTACACGTTCTAATAATGGTTCGGCGAGAAAACCTTGGAATTCGGAGTAGCCCTCGACTCACTAAATCATACAAACGAAGCAATCATAATATCGAAAAGGGCAAAACTGAATACGTAGATAGAGAAGAATTGTCTTCCACATCTGCAGCCGTCTCTGAATATACGGTAAAACCGCAGTCTAGCTCCATTGAAAGTGACATTCCACTGTCAAGCGCTACAGGTACGAATAAATCAGCGACTTCGTTGAGAACTACAACAAGTCGGCGGGGAGGAAAAGGAGGTCTGGGGTCAACTCTTACTGCCAGAGCTGCATCTGCATTGAAACGAAGCCAACAAACGCAACATAATACTAGTTTACGAGAAAAGGAGGTGCACGTAAAAGCAGAAATGGCGAAACCTTCTCAAGCTGTTTTAAACACGCAACCGTCGACAGCGGCAGCTGCGGCAGCCGCTGCTGCAAAAGCACTATGCGACAATTCTAGTCGAGCGAGATATGGGGAGGACATGTTTCGGAATCATCATGAAGACAGTCGAAGTTTTCGTGCTCGTAGAGATGAGAGCGTATTTAGGATTACTACTAGGTCAAAGAATGGAATTCAGAAACCAAAAATCCCACGTGGAAGTAGCACGGTGAGAGTCATGGGTTCAGCAACACCCACTCACATTGCTAGGCAAGGCGAGGCGTACCCTGAACATAATAGTATGGAATTCGATTCGGGTAGGTATGAAAGTCCGGGAAGGGCAAATGCGCAGTCTGTATTTAGGAAGTCACCGACCAACGAGCAGTTGGAACTTGGATTAGAAAATTCGCCACAGCAAATTCTCCTGTGTCTCAAGAGTGGATCTAAGTCATTTGATTTGATGAAAAGTCCAGGTGTTTCTTCTCCATCCCGAAATCGCAACGATTACAAAGAGGATCCTCGGTGTCCGTCGCAATCATTGTTGAGCCCAGAAGCTCCTCCGCAGATTCAGCATTCGCACCTTTCTGGGATGAAGTCCGAAATCTTTTTCGATCCTCGCACGCCAAAAACTCCTAGAACTCCGAAGGCACCAATGGTTGATTTTGGGAGAACAGATTTTCAGATGACACCTTCCTTTAGTCTTTTCAATCAATCTTTTGATTCATTTGGAGAATCGGGATATCTTCGAAGTCCCACTTACTGCGAAGGAGCGCTGATCGATCGAGCACTGCCTGGAACTTTCTCATTGGAAGAAACTCCTCGCAAGAATTCATTAATGGCAAGTCCTCATCTTCGTGAGTTTACATTTTCACCACACAAACGAAAATCTTCTTTGGATCATTTTGCTCCCGAATCACCAGGCATCTCGCTTGATAATTGTATTGTGGAAGCTATAGAAGACGCGACCCTCTTGCCGAGAGGTATTAAGTCAGACTCCGATCCCCTAATGAATTCCAATGTGATGGTCCTCGATCTAAATAAAACCGTTCGAAATATTCCCACTCCTACTCAATGTAATCGAAGTCCTCCCGAGCAGAATTCTGGCGCTGTGCCTTTGAAAAAGCGACTTTCTCCTGCAGTGTCGCTAGAACGCCGGTCGTTTGCTCAATTTCACGTTGAGATGCATCGTGGACCACCTGCACCTGATTGCCGAATGATGCATGGCCCTCCACTAGTCCCTCGTCATCCAGGTGTGCAATCTGCAACGGTTCCTAGGGAAAGTCATGCACGGCCCGCGCAGGTCCCTTCTCATATATTCAGACTTCCTCCAGCGCCACCGCGTGTGCATCAATATGCTCGGACTGTAGATATTTATCGACCAGCCAAGAGATCTACAACACTTTCCGGTTTAAATGTGGAGGAGATTAATTCAAGACTTGTGTTCCACAAGGAGGCATTTGATAGGTGCACTTTTCTTTTGCCTGGGTTTAGGCGAGCACTACAAGAGTCTGGTGGGAAGCCGAATCTCCTGCCAAAGGTAGAAGAATCACAGGTTTCTGCCAGGGTTTCTCCTAGGGTTTCTCCTGACAGAGGCGGTAATGGCAATGGCTCTATGGACAGAAAGGGTATTAAAAAGGTTAGTTTTTGTTTTCATTTTTCTTTTGATTGAAAGAGTTACCTGAATCATACTTACCTTTATCGTAAAACTAGGCTGAAGTCGATAAGGCAAAAGAATGGGAAAATCGCCTTGTTGCGGGCCGTAGGATTTCATCTGCAATTTGTGCATTTGGAGGACAGCTTCAGAAGAAGACTGCCAATCCGACAAAGTCTCATTATACTGAATCAATAATGAATCGCTACTTCGAGCATGAGAATAGAATTTCATGGGACGTGGAAGAAACTCCCCCAATTGCAGCTTGTGTTTCCAGATATCATCCTACGACTGGCAGTCCTTCCACGAAGAGGATTGGTGAACACTACGATATGAATCCCAGGACACCCAAGAAATTCAATCCAGGTGACAGTCCTGAACATGAAACTGATGAAAGTAGGGGGGCGAGTCCAACCAATGATGCTCCAAAGATGAAATATCGTTGCAAGCTTTGTGGGAAGCCTAAACAGAATCATCAGTGCCCCTACGAAAAGTCTCTTCAAAGGAGCATTGGCATTACTGTTCATTCAGCCATTAACGCATTCTCTGCAGCAGAACCAGGTATCTTGGCCCCTCCTTTGACAGAAATGAACAATTTCCTTCGTGGTGATGGATTGCCAGATATCACTCCAGCTCGACCAAAAAGGGTGGCACTACCTGTTACACAAGGTCTCCAGCCTCAACCTATTGTTCATCGATCGGCACCTCATGTCACCCCCGAGCAAATGCGACCAGCAAAGTGTCCTCCTAACTATGGTTTTCCATTCGCAGCTCCTCCGGCGCATATGATGCAGTCTCCCGTGAGGAATATTCGAAGAAGAAACATTCTCTCACCTGAAAAGAATGTATCGCGTGTGGCTTCTTCCAAGACGCAGGATAGTGTGTTTGTAGAATCAGTTCCTCTTTCAACAGAACAATTCCGCACTATTTCGGCAAGTAGCTATCTGTCCAACTTTGAGTATCCGTCTATCCCTCTGCCGTATATGCAGAGAAAGTCTTTGAGTGATAATCTATTTGAACTCTCCAAGGAGTTACCTGTTTTGAAAGAAGATTGCGCAATTATGCTGCGCCAAGCCCGTGAAGATGACACGTGGGATGTTGCAGTTGCCGAGTTACTCACTCAAGTTATTGTAGCTATTCATTGTCCTTCGGAAGACACGAGGCTAGAGGGGCTTAGCCGCTACCTTAACTCGTTGGGATTTGCGTGTTAAAAGGTATCATCAAGTATTGTAAAATATTATAAGCAAAGTCCATTTAACCAATTTGAAATTTCACATTCTATGTTTTGTTACTAGTAGTAGTGGTTTATTCTAAAAATTAGAAAGCGGTTTATAATTCTTCCTCTACTATTTCTTCTTCTTCGCCAATATCTTCAATTGCCTCGTCTGGAGCTCCAGCGTATTCAGCAATGAGCTGGAGTAACTCACTCTGGCGGTCTTCATCCATTCTACCCATCAACTCTTCAATCATTAAATGTATTTCAACCGGTTCCTTTGGCATATGATTCATTACCTGCAGTATTTCCGCATCTGTAAGATTATATCCCTCTTCTTGATTTTTTGCATCGTTCAGTGTGTCAGTCTCTTTTTCTAACTTTTCATTCGATTTTGAGGCATGCTCCTTTCCGTGACTTCCCTTTTTCAATCTACCCACAAACTCGGGCATTGTTTCAAAATCCACGATAGCACAAGCTGTCGTCTCCAAATAGTCATAAACTTTTCCTTCGATATAATCACGATGACGTAATTTGTTTGCCTTCTTTTTCCGGGCTGCATCTAGTGTTTCATCTTGTTCTAGTACCTCGCGCTGCTCTATTCGTTTGGACAGAATGTTCAATACTTCGATATTTGTTACCAGAGCTGGAACATCCCCGCTTTTTAGTACTTCCATTTTGTAATAAATTTATCGGTGTAGGAATTGTATGTTATGGTGGACACGGTGAGATAGATCCTACTTGAAAGGTTCAAGTGAATTGATGAATTGATGAAGCAGCAGTTGGTTGTTGGTTGTTTTATTAGTCGGCATGTTGTTGTCGAAACTGTATTCATAACCTGAAACTCCCAAAACTTCAAACTGACTTTCAACAGTCTTTCAACCACAACCACCAAACCAACGACCACGACCATCACCACCATCGCTCCACCGACCGCTAACTACCACACAGAAAACATTCTACAGAAAACAAACATTCTACAGAAAGCATTAAAAAATCAAGGGCTGAAAAACCATACTTTTAAAAGAATTCGCGCATGATACCTTTCCATTTACAGTTTCACATCTACATCTACTAGCTACAATAAAAAACAATAGGATGATCTGGCAAACTGAAAAACTGCAACCTCCAATACTGCTGCTATTAACCCTGTGCATTTCGTGGTGTCAAAGCTTATCCTTTTACGTGTACCCATCCTACAACTTCAATCTGCTACAAGTGCAAGTGCAAAAACCATCTACGTGTAGACTGTTCCATCCAAGCAGTAAAACGTCTGGATCCTCAAAGTCAAAATCAAGGTCAAAATTACACTCTACAATATTTGATGCTGATGAAGAAATAGACTGGGACGCTGAAGATGATGACGATACATTTGACATACAAAGCAATTCCATTCATGAAAGTGACAACAACCTTGCAACTACAAAAGACATGGATAAAAGTAATGGCAATGGGAACGTCAATGTCAATGGCAAAAGCAAGGATATGACCACGATGGATCTGAACGATTTGGATGATACCGATGAGTCCTACTATGAACAACTATTTTTGCTGCAGAAGCAGAATTTGTCCCAGGGTGGTGGAAATATGGATTCAGATGCAGATGCCAATGAGGATGATGATGAAAAGGATGGAAAAGAGAATCAAATCCAAAATCAAAACAAGCATGAGGCCATTGGAAGCATCGAAATCGAACAAGAAAGTCATGCTCGTGCTCACGCTCATGTTCACAACTACGAGTACAAACAGAAAATGGCACTGCAGAAAGAATGGAAAGAAAAAGTCCATCAAATGAGAAATGAATCCATTCAAACTCGTAAATTCCAACGACAGAGGTACAAACGTGGTCAATTAGAAGAACGAGCATCGTTCTTGGCATTAAGAGCGTTACGGTTGCAAAATTTATCGGTTCTTGAACATGAACATGAGAATGAAAATAAAGTGCAACAAGAGGGAAAGAAACAAGAGAAGAATCAAAAGCAGAAGCTGAAACAGAAACAGCCAGTTCCTAGTTTATCAATTTCTTCCATGAGGAATTACAAGAGAAAGGGGGATGAATTGGATAAAACCGAGATTAAACTGGAGCAAAAAATGTATGGGAAGAGATTCAAGAATGCTCAGGGTGTTTATATAAGGCTTTTTGAAGTATTGGAGGATATGAGAATGGAATCTGTCAAGATGGCTTCGGAAATGATTGCGGATCGATTAGAGGAGGAAGTATCCGTTTCTGTCGCTGTAGCCGTTGGTGGTGGCAGTGGTGGTGGCAGTGACAGATATAGCAGCAGCAGCAGTAGTAGGAGAACGTCATCGAGGTGTGTGGATGATGTGACCAAGATGAATGAATTCCGTCAATCCCGAATGAACACAGTGGTACATCTTTCGTTGAATGGCAGAAAGAAGGACGTGGAACTCAGCATTCTGGATAATGTCGATACGGACGACTTGCTAACTATTTTGCGCATTCGAGGCAATGTGAAACGTCGTGGTCGTACACCGAAGACAAGGTCCAAGGTGTTGGAATACGTGGAGGATTCATTTACACAACCTCTCTTTTGAATTTTGGGGAGGGGTGAGAATGAATGATGGATTTGTTTCTAACCCACCCCTGCAGAAAGGGGCGCGGAAAGCCAAAAAATTCAGCCCTTCTTCAGTGTTCCATCCATGCAACTTCTTGTCGGTTTCGCTTGCTTGCTTCATCAATCACCAACGCCACCACAACGCAAACCCACGCACGCATTGTATTGCATTATCCAGTTCAGTTCACAGCATCCATTCCATTCAATTCAATTTATATCCTTTACCATGATCACGATTGAAACCTTGATTGAATTCGAATCAGCGTTCCTTAGTCCCCAGCTCTGTGCCGCCAATCACCCCTTTCCGTTTCCCGGAGCAGACTGTAGTGACAGTAACAGTGACACCTCCGCGGACGCCGACTCTGACTCGCACTGCGCCGTTGCCAATGCCGTCTATTATGATCTCTGTGACCTAATCCTCTCCATGGACATTGAGTGCAGTGTCGAAACCATTGGTCTCAATACGTACTACAACAAGACCAGTCATGGCGATGGCGATAACGATTTAGATCGCATCCATTCGGAATCCCCGCTTGGAATCGATGCCAACAATGCTCTGTCCTTTCGTCACGGAGAAATGAATATCATGAATTTGGCGTATTCAATTCCGAATGAGATTCATAGTCACGGTCTTGGGCCGCCTCTAATGGAACTCTATCTCGGAGATTGTGCTTGGATTGATCAAAGTGATAATAGAGAGGAAGCAGAAGGAAGAGACAAGAGGATAAATTTATTGAGGAACCTCGCTCGTATTGAACCCATTAGTGACCATTGGCGACTTGGACATGATAGCTTCACTCATTTGGATCCTGGAGCTAGAGCTGACCCTGATTCAGATTCGGATCCGGATCACAATGAACAACGTCATACATTTGGATCCAAGGAAGCCATCAAGGCTGATTTCAAAATTGTCATGAGCCACGATATACAAGACTACACGGACGCCTTGCACTTTCAGGATAATGCCAATGCTTCTCCCAGGTATGGAAGAAATGTCCGTTTTGAACCATATCCCACGTATATGCATACGTATACGCATCCACATGCCAGCACTGCACGTCCCTTAGCATGGACATGGAGTGAAGCATTCCAATCCATTCAATATGATCCAGTCCTCTGCGTCCTATTGGGCCTTCTCGCAATCGTCACTGTCATTGTCGTTGATGTCGTGATTTTTCTAGTGGGAGATTCCAGGCCCAAACCTGGTTCCTATCCATTTCTATTTGGAGCTGTTAGAACTGGTGTGATTGGTATTTGGATGGGGATCTCTCTTTATGGGAGGATTGGAAGGAGCTGTTTTGTTTGTATGGGATTGGGGCTTGTAGGGTACCTTGCTTCTTGGAACAAGCTTTGTTGTAGAGGAGTGCATTCTAGTTTGTGCAAAGTGTGGTTGGTGTCCAGGGTGGTACTTATTTCTATAGGTGCTGGAGCTGTTTGGGTTCAGGAAGCGTTCTCGGCGTGCCTTGTCTCCGTTGCGAATGTTCCTCTCGAGATGTTACAATTTCCATCCCGGTTGTGGCTGCGACTACGATCCTCGTCTTTTCTTGATGAGGAGGAAGGAAATCAATTGCAATTGCAGCAACTTCAGAACACAGAGTGTGACATGAATATGAGGAGTAATATGATAACTCCTCCCCATCAGAAGAAATTGCCCTCTTGTCCGACGGCCTGTCCAGTGACTGCCTACAAGCCACGAACTGTCGAGAGCGAAATGAGCGGGAGTGTGATGAATCTTCCATTTGTTTCACCGGATGGAAGTGAAATTGAAGCTGAAGTTTCGCCTTCTACTCGACGCTTGAGTGGGATGCGGACTTTACGGTTTGACATGGAACCAACAACGCTGATGGAGGGGACAGATATGGACATGTACATGCACATGCAACCTCGTGTTGTATCACCAAGGAATGTACAGTTTAAAAATGATAGGAATATCCGTGATCGGCAACTTGCAATTTATGAAGATTTGCTCGTTGTGAGTGCCATGGATGAGCTCAATCAGAGCTTTGCTCGAGAGGGGGGTATTGATATGTGTTCGTCTGTCAATGTGGATGTTTTGGATAGTGTTGAAGGAGGTTTAGGGGGTCATGGTGGAGAATCGCATTTAAATTCATCAGAAGGAGTTGAGGATATACTGAATCATGAGCTTGTAGATGTCAGCATCAATGTTTGCGCTAATGTAGATGCAGCATCCACCGGGTCGGTAAAGACTGCTCAGTACGAACTACCGTACGAACTACCCCGAGACGATGCCAATGCCGACGGTCATGGTGGGGTTAACGATATTTCACAAAGCCCCCTCGCATCTTCAGACATGAACATTCACTCGAATGGAGTTTCTAAAGACGATGAAATTGCTGCAGCCGAGCATCAGGAGTGTGTTGATGAAACCAAAAGCATTCAAGAATTCGAGGGTGTTGAATCGCATGTGAATACATCGGATGCGGATATGCCCAATGACGAGCTTCAGTGTTCTCCGGTTGCTAATATCGACAGTTGTAACAATGTCGAAACAGCATCTGTTGGGTTGATAATGACTGATCAGGAGGAATTGCCTCGAGACGACGCCAATACCGAAAGTCAAAACGAGGTTAAACATCCGCAAACCCCCTTCAGATCTTCAGACATGAGCAGTCGCTCGAGTGCAGTTTCTGAAGACAATGGCTCCGTTGCTGACGAGGATCAGAAGTGCATTGATGATGCCAAAAGCAGTCAAGAATCCGGGGGTGTTGAATCGCATGAGGATATTTCGAAAGGAGTTGGGGACGTGCCTAATGACGAGTTTGAGTGTTCTCCAGTTATCAATAACAATGTAGAAGCAATGACTGAAGAGGAGAAATTGCCTCGAGACGATTCCAATGTCGAAAGTCGTCACGGGGATATTGCCGGCTTGCAAACCACCTTCAAAAACTGTCACTCGGATGCGGGTGAGCATAAGGAGTGTGTTGATGACGCCAAAAGCATTCAGGATGATGAATCCCTCATCGAGATTGAGCATGACAATGCTGATTCATCTTGTATTTCCGTTGCTGTAATGGATAATTCTTTTAAGGCTGCATCAAGCGTGCATAAGTGTCTTGAAAATAGCGAGATGCTTGAGCCCGAAAAGGATTGTGGCCTCAGAAATTCCACCGAGTGTGATTTTTCTGAGGACTGTGGCGTTCCTGTCCATGAAGAAGAAGTCCAGGATGAAAATATAGCCGAAAAATCCGTGGTAAAGGTTGATTGCGTAAGCACGGAATATTTTGCGCTTGATCCAATCGCATCTTTCACCTCTGTGCCTGTAGAGAAAGAATCAGAATCAGATCAACAAGCTACCTATCATCTTGATGAAGGAGTCGACACTGCAACTATTCTCCGTGACACTGACAGAGAATTTCTTGCAGATCCTCCCGAAGAATGTCAAACCCTTTCTGTAAGTGGCGTTGAAGAAATATGCGTCGATGCGGCTACAGAAGCATCTGATTCAGGGAAGTGTAATAAATTGCCTTTGGAAACGTATGCCAAGACTCTGCAAGGCAAGGATCCAGTTCTTGCCCTTCAATCGGTTCGCAAAGAGCTCTTTGCAAAGCTCAAGACAAGGTCAAACTTTGTGGACCAACAGACTATTTCATCAAGGGTTGCTTCTCCGCATCCTTTAGGCATTTTGTCTCCGTCTTCCGGACAAAAGAGTTGGTCCACGCGCAGCACAAAGCCAAACAAACTCAGAACTCCTGACGCATTCATCGTCAAAAATGACAATGCAAACACGTCTCCGAACCTGACTCCACGACAGAGGTCCGTCACCAACAATATTTCGCAACTTGTGGCCAAATGGTCAAATGATGGAGAAGCAAGTCATTCCGAGGCACCCGAGGCGATCCAATTTTCGGGTAAGAAGGTCAGGAAGAAGATCATTTCACCCTTTCATCACAATGACAAACAAAAAAGTTCATCAAAGCCAAAAAAAATCGAACCTTTAAGTGGGGTTGACATGGGAAGCTCAGGGTCTAATGCAAAGGGACATAATGCTGCTGTAAGTGATACCGCATTGCGTTTCCTGGATGAAATGCTTGGTTGAAAGTTGGTGGTGTACCGTATTGTAGTTGGATCCTTATATATTTAGAGATAAATATCATGTATTTTTTATAACTCCGAGAGTTCAATCTTCATCGGCAACCTTCATTTAATTGGGCGTTTAAGTGCGTCTACTATTGGTAGCAGAAACCTCAGGGGGCGAGTTTGATGTGGACATCTTCATGTCTAGCTTTCAGTTTGGTGTAGACATTTCCTTCTCACACTAAATGCAACTCGGCATCAGGTTCCACTAGCTTTGTCAATTTCTGCGCGACTGTTTTATCAATAATGCATGCTCTACTGGGAATAGTCAGGTGCAACTTGGAAATGTGGTTGATACAGCAGACAGCAGTTTTTCGATGGATTTGAACCTTGACGATTTCAACAAAACACGAGAAATGAGTTTTGACAAAGATCTAGGACCGTCTATTTATGATCCATTGTTTTGCATCGGTGGGCGCGAACACAGCAACCTATTCAACGAAACGCTGGTGTAGAACCTAACGATGTCAATGATATCAATTTTACTATGCATACGAAGGGCAAGGTTTTACTCACAGGTGTCGGTAGCAAGATTTGGTTGTCATTGATGTGTTATGGCAGACAGTATATTTCGTCAGACTTATTGCACAATGCTAGCTTCATAAACCTTCCTGAATCTCTTACTATACCTGCATCACTGGCTCGTTCTATTTTTGGATGTACAAAGCAAATGCTGGGAAAAGGTAGGACAGAGAATGACAGTGCTTGTAAGTATTTAATGTGCATCATTGCCAAGCACCCTCGTACATTTCACTAGGACTGATGAATCAGAATAAGGTCTTCTCCGATCGAATGCTACCTAGCCTATATTTGATTCAGACGTCAGATCGATCCGAACAAACAAGATTCATTCATCAAAAGCAACGTTTTTATCTCAAGAAAATTGCAAGATGATATCGTAGACCTCCATGCTCGGTTTCTTCGCATTCTTGTTATGCAGCACGAAAGATTTTGAGCAAGAGCTTAGACTCATTCCGATTCAGAAGAACCAACGTTAAGAGTACGGGTAATAACACCGTTATAACCGGACTTTAATGAATGTCGTCGAGTCGTTGTGGAAGGCTTTCTGCCGTCAAAGGGTGTTTACATCGAATTGGCTTACGTATCAAATTGCACAGACTTCGTCAGTCGGGGTTGAAGAAGAAGTTTATGGCACTGTGGAATAATTGTTTAAAAATTACGCCAAGAGAAGACTTCATAGTCACCCGGCCTTGAAGACCCAACTGGATGCCAAGGTATTCGAGAGCACTAAATTGAATAGCGTGTTGAGAATGCTGGTCAAAGCGAGAATGTCTGATTTATTGAGAAGGTTGAGGAGAGAAACAATCCTGAAGTCAGATTATGAAGAACAAGCAACTGCAAATAAGCTCTATCTGAAAACGAAACAAAGGTCTGCGATGAGTTGAAGGAATTCGAGTTCACCATGCAGCGTAAAAATTTGAGGATGGAAAGGCCAAGAGATTATTGGCGCATGATGAAATGAAAGATGAGAATGATGGTTACAAAATCAAAATTACTCAGTTGGAAAGTGCTATTCGTCGTCTCGAACGCCTATCATCCATGGATATTCGGGGTCGTTCAAAAGAAGCTGATAGCTGATATATTGCGCAATGAAAACTATTATTTCTGCACAAACTACAAAAGGAGATGTATTCGGTTCATTTTGCACAGCGCCATGGCAGGTCGCAACACATGAGTACGTTGGAAGTGGAGAATCCATTGTTTGGAAGTGCCAGCCTTGCTCTCCTTCTTTAAAAACAAGCCCGCCGCATGGAAAGTGAAGGTGACGTCTATCCTAATTAAGGATTGAACTCTTGCTACCAACTTTGCACTGGTGATTTTCTTGGAGTGGACAGTGGAGAGATCGAAACGACGAATAGGTTGCATATTGATGTCTTGGAGCCGATATTCACATACTAGGAGAAGGTTGAGTTGGGTCTTTTGCAGCAGAG
>Ga0115005_10003208_pt1 | contig 13060 bp, 9 predicted proteins | sample ArcOceMetagenome_FD_87163 | JGI IMG/M metagenome (GOLD analysis project Ga0115005, IMG submission 87163) | Marine eukaryotic phytoplankton communities from Arctic Ocean - Arctic Ocean - Greenland ARC118M Metagenome | ecosystem: Environmental > Aquatic > Marine > Oceanic | place: Arctic Ocean... | reverse complement strand
GTAGTGAAATTTGATTCTCTGCTGTTATCAATTTGAAATTGAAATTGATTTCGTTCGTTTTCTGTAATTTATGCACTTCAGTATCTTCGGTATGGCTGGGCTGCGGTCATACGAGTAGCGCAGTACTGTAGATCTGGTATGAATTCTACGGCGTTTGACAATTAAAACTATTAGCCTAGTATCTTGTATTTTAAGATTGTCTTTAATTGTGGAGATCCTCCAAAAACCTGGGAGGAGGAGGTGCGGGAAAAATCGAAACTTCACCATCAGTACGTGGTGTAGTAGTCGCATCACATTTTTAAAAATAAATTCACATTGTTTCATCGCGCGAAAGTTGCGCACGAAATGACGTGAATCGAATCTGTCGACGATGCTTTTTACCGTATGTCCCAGGAATGAATCAAAAGATCTTCATCTCATTCTCAAATTCGATAATTTAGTACGTTTGCAGTCCAAGGATCTGACATTCCAGACTACAGTAAGATAAGCAGAGATAAGTGACTCAATTTGGCCCGGAAGGATTTCTGAGTTTGTTTAGGCAATAATATCAAAAATGTCTATCGATCGCCACTGACAAAGCAGATTTGAAAGCTCTTCAGATTCATTGATACGCGAACCATACTGCTGGGGGGTCGATTTGACCTCAATTTCGTCAACTCTTCAACGTACTAAAAATATTTCCTTGAAAGTTCTTCAGATTCGTTGATTCGACTTCTAGCTAACCATATTTTTAATACATACTCGGTACATTTGACCTCAATTTTGTTTTTCAATGTACTAACAACATTAGTGATTTAGTGTGAGTCTTGTTACACGGCCGGCGCCCGCCTCAAGTAAATTTTAAAAATAGATCTGAATCAATGGTGCAAGAAGACGAGTTTGAATGCGTGTGGTGGAACGGCATGAGCCGAACACCCAAGGGCTAACGAAAATGACGAGACAGTGAACGCCAACTCAGGCCATGTTTCATGGTACGATCTTAAATCAGTAATCTTTGTGTATTATTATTATTATTATTTCTCTGACTTCTTTTCCGATCTGATATTCTGCAGATGTCAGTCCCATTTGTGCTCTGATTCCGCGACATTCTCCCTTGCTTTGGGATTGATTGATTATGAAATATTGTGTTTGTTTGTTTAAAAAAGGTCGGTCCATCGACCGAGCACTCGTGGCCAAACATTTCAAATTTTATTGTCCAATCTCAAATCCCGCAAAGCTTGCCCCAATTTTTGTGGGGCGGAAAAACCTCAACAAGATTCATTCATTTGGAGGGGTGGAGAACGTACGATTGGGCTTCTGTTTTTGGCCATCACCTTGAACCTTGGTTGGGAAATTCATACAATTCTTTAGAGAGAATTACAATTTCAAGAATAGCATACCGTAGAGGAACAAACTTCGCTTTGCTTCTCATTCCACACGTAATAGTGCAGCTAAGAAACATGATGATATTTTTTAAGCCATCGATCCTTTTTACAGCACTCCTGTCCGCCAGTAGCGTTGACGCCAAATGGGTAAGAGTGGGGAAGGAGGCAAGCTCAAAAAACGACTACTATGGTGACTCAGTCTCCATGTCCGCCAACCTTCTCGCAGTAGGCGCTCCATACAGTTCTCCTGACTCTACTAAGCAAAACGCAGGCGCTGTACAAATTTTCGAACGCAAAGGGGACAAACTTGAACTTGTAGATGAAATACACGGAAATGCGTTTGATGGACTTGGCGAAGCCGTAGCCGTTTCACGAGGCACCAATACTGGGGGAGATAATGAAGAAATGGTGATTGTTGGTGCACCTCGCGCTACCCACTCAGGGTTACCGAATGCTGGTCTTGCGAGGGTATACATTCATAATTCCCGATTAAATAAATGGATGCAGAAAGGTCAGGACATTCTTGGGCAATGGCAAGGAGAGTTCTTCGGCGAAAGTGTCGCCATTTCTGATGATGGATTGATGATTTGTGTAGGTACGGGTATTGGAGATGATCTGAAACGCGGTAGAGTTGTCATCTACAAGCTGGACACTGTTACCAATAAATGGGACGAAATGGGATTTGCTTTAGAGGGACACGCAGAAGGGGCAAAGTTTGGTACTTCCATAAGTATTGTGCAGAAAAATACCGATGACGAAGACCTACAGAAGTACTACGTTGCCATTGGAGCTCCAGATACTACTAATGCCATGGGCACCGTAAAGGTTTATCACTGGGATGATGATCTTGAAGATTGGGACCAGATTGGAGAGGATCTGGAAGGGGAGTCCAAAATGGATCACTTTGGAAAATCTGTGAGTTTGGCTTATAACAACAGCAACGACTTGTATTTGGCTGTTGGTATGCCCAGTGCACCAGGTTACGGAGGAGATCCAATGAAAGAAGATACATCTTCTGATGGCCGTGTTCAGGTGTATCGCTACAACTTAAATAGGGGAGATGACACCGACTGGATCGATTATGGTGACGAGATTGAGCAGCTTGATGACAATGATGGAACTGGTGAAGTTGTGGAGCTCTCTAGTGATGGCATGATGCTCGCCATTGGATCCCCGCAGCATAACGATGGAAATGGATTGGTTCGTGTGTTCAAATTCGATCCAGCATATGATGATTACCTTCAACAAGGAGAACAAATTCGTGGGAAAGAAGGAGAAGCACTTGGAACATCATTTTCATTTTCTGGAGGTGGATTGGCAATAGGATCACCATATCAAAACTATGTCCAAATCTACAGATTTGATGAATCTCACCATAAGAAATCTGGGGGTTTCGGCAGATTATTCTTCACTGTCATTATTATTGGAGCAGTAGGTATCCTTGTTTTGGTTGCTTTTAAGAAATTGAAGAACCGTGGATTCAAATTTTCCTCATTCAGCGCTGCACTGCCAGGAGCTGCCGCGTTCAGACGTCGAGGACGTTCTGCTGTGGAGACAGAAGATCACGATGAGTGGCCGTTCGGATTTTTCTCCGCATCAGATAGGGAGAGAATCACGGAAGCAAGGAGAGCCGAAGAGGGACGTGCTAACGTCGACGGCGTAGTACTCCATGGCATGCCTAAATCAGTAAGTCAAAGCAGTGAAAGTGGTAGCGAGGATGGCTCATATGATAGCAACAATGATAGTACACATGAAATGAAGCAATTTTCCTAAAGATCTCATTGTGTTATATGAGAATGGTGTAGATACAATATCAGTTCCGTCATTTGTCAATATATAGATACATAACAATAATAACTACATGCACGTATGTTCGTATGATAAATAGTCTCAGATTAAAAAGCGTGTTCAAGTAAAAGCATCAACTTTCCTTTGTGCAAGGGTCGAAAAATTGTTCGTTGCGGAAAAACAATCAATTACTATTCTCAGCAGTTTTGAAGCTTAGAACACTCTCATCCTCAAACAAATGTTCAGCGACTCGAAACAATTGCATATCAAACCGATTTTTTTTAAAGACAACCCTCCACAGATCACTCCCTTCTTCGGGGTACAGTGACTTTGTATATTCGTCATAAGCCTTTGTATACACCGATTCTCGACATTTTTTCATATCTCTAGTCTGTAGTTCCCAATGAAAGTAATTATCCAACCTGGCTAGGAATTCATGCAAATTTGGGTATAAGCCAACCAAACACTTTTGGCTCAAAATTTCTATGGCAGAATCCAAATCATCCTGACTTAGACTTCTGACCTCGCCGCCAAAACTACTTAACTTTCCAGTGAGAGCCCGCGTCATCCAATTATCTTCAGCATATGGACTATCAAAATATTCCACGAAAGACATGTTCATGATCTGTGGCGAATTAGATGATACAAGGTACCGATACTTATCAATTGCTACGTGAATAGGGTTCTTCATGACTGTAAAAACCCTCCCAAAATTTCTTTGAGAAGAAAATATAGTAGAAATTTGATATATATCGGTGGAGATGATCATACTTTCTGTAGAAAAAGCTGCAATGTTTGCCGTGGACAAGATGATTAAGTCCTGTCCAAGAAATAGGAACCGTGTGAATATCATGTCTATCTACTCGTAATTGTATGCTTTGAGATGCGAGATGCAAAGCCACCTGACCTAACATTACATTGACTCACCGTTGCATTGATCGAATTTAATAATGATGGATCATGAATCCTTTCAGCTCGAACGCAAATACGTAGGACGTCCTCAATTGGCCGACCGGAAAACGGTATCTTCCAAAAGAATGGAGTGTCGTGCTCATCGTCATTTGCAGTCTCTACTCGTATGGGTGATGAATACAAATCTCTCAAATTGTGGTAGTGCTCCATCAATGGATTGATTTCTTTTTCGTGATCAATTATCATTGCACTTTTATCGTCGAGAAGGAAAGAAGATGTGTTCATCATCAAGAACAATGTGCAATACAATATAGCGCATGCTGCAATAGCCTCGATGCGACAGCCCTTCACAAATCTGGACACTCTACCCATGCAATTGACCATTAAATCTATTGATTTTTGAATGACTAGTTTGAACTCAATTATAGATTTTTTTGGGATTGTTTTGGATATACTATGATGTCCTTTTCGGTCACGAAGATGCAGCAAAGCAGCATTTTGCTGTTGCTTTTGAATTTCAAGAATCACTAATTCATTGTAAGCGATCTTTTTCCTACGGTCCTTTTCATACTCACCATCGGAATCATCTGACAGCTGAAATTGATCCTCGTTCATGGGAAAAAGTGTCTTCAGAATTGTGAGTTCGCCCGTAATGACTTTGTGAAGCCTACTAGTAGCTACATGGCCTACCTGTAGGTAGCCTACCGCACCGGTAGCTAGCTACTTTAGCCCGGACGGCCCACTACGGGTAAGTTTAAAGTTTTCGCTCTTTCATGCGCACACAAAACCCCCCGCCCGCCGCGCCCCCACAAATGAAAATGTATGCAAATTGAAAAGCTACGAGGTGCAGAACCCCAATATCACAGATCATTTTTAGTTTCAACAGCTTGTGAACACCCCCGCAATACTTCACACCATTACAATTACATACGTACTAAGGTTAAGACTGACCCAAGACAAACTATCAAGAACCAAGATCTACGTACAGATCACCATTATTATCACGAAGCAGCTTGTTATGCATTATAAATACCAGGAGTACCGAATGAATCAATCACCTCCTGCCAGCTGAAGTAAAGAAAAGCACCCTTAAAATCGTGTTCATCATTTCTTCATAACAAGTTATAATCGTGTTCATACACCAGGTGCATTATTAAAATGAGTCCATCTTCGATGCGCTCGCCCCAGCAATACTTTTCCAGAAAATTTAGCACTCCCATTGCATCTAAAGACGTAAGTTCAACATAGGCAAATGCGAATTGCATCGTATGGTGGCAAAATGAGTCTGTTCGCATCAAATAGAATGCACTAACACAACATATTTTACTCCTTTAACTTTTAGCTGCCATTGGAAAAGAATGCTATGGGCCTTTATACACCAGCAGGATTGTTCTTTCTTGCTATGCGGCTCTTGGTTCCACTAGCCTATGTTTATATCGCCTTAATCACACTACGAGAAATGTCAGATTCTTCTCCTATCTTTCACAGCTTTATACGCAATTACATTCCTAAGCTATCTACTGTGATTGACAAAATGCATAAATCCTCCATTTTCGTCGAAATATGGGTATTCGTTGAAGCAATCTTCTACATCATTCAAAAGTTGCATATTCGATATTTACAATACAAAGATCCTTTAGAAGCATCACTCTCCGCAGCACCCATATTAACAATCGAAGCGAGGGAGGAAATGATGGGAGGAATTTTGATGCAAATTCATTCGGATGATCCTGTCAGTTTTCTTAGGGGCTGGTTCTTTGATGAAAAATTGGAAAATATAACACGTTATGACGTTCATGATTTTCTTGCTTGGTGCATGTTTGAAGGAAGGAATCAGGAACATCTTACTAGAGCTGAGGCAAGGCAGTTGCACAATTTTGTAAATGATTTTGAATGGGTCCTGAGTATTCACTTGCATGGCGTAGACTTGAATGCCGACGAAAATAGAGAAACAAAGAAACGCAGGATTGTATTGAAATCGCTTGGAAGTAAAGATGCCATGCCAAGAGTAAATTCCGTAGACTTTCGATTGCATGGATTGTTCAACAGTGCAAGACCTGAAAACGAATCTGATTCTAGTGAACCAGACGATTTTGTGCTAGAACAAACCTTAAGTTGGGAGGAAGACCGTTCGAAAAGAATGAAACCTAGAAAAGGCTTCCACTTCATTGAAACATCTCACGATGAAGCACCTGTCTTCTTCACGGACCTCTATGAAAATTACAAGAAACACCATGAACGATACCGCGACCAACTAGAGAAGCTAGAAAATATTGCTACGAGGCTCCACGAAGCAGAGGAACAAGCTAAAGCTGCAGCTTCGAGCATTTACGAAAATGCCTACTCTAAGCTAGTTAAACAAGGATCCGCATTTGATAAGCGATTAAATGCCATGAGTGATGCTATGCATACTCAGCTTCATGACGCTTGGAATTCGATGCGGAACGTTAAGGAACGACTCGAGACTGCAAGATTTGTGGCCTCTCGAAAGCGAGCACTTAATTCGCGCTTGAACGGATATCGCATGTTATTAGAAAAAACAATTACATCCTCAAATCCAGTTCCAACACAGCAAATGGTCGCTTTAATGCAAAAGATAACTCAATGCAACGAAAACTTGGAGGCTATTGAAAATTCAGCTGCGAATGCATTTTTAAAGGCTATGGGGCTAGACGTTAGCCACTTACTGCAAAGAAAGGAACCTCAACGGTACGCAAAATATACCGAAGATCCATTGTTGGGGCTAGCAATTTACCCGCTTATGTTCAATCTAGTTATTCTGGGGTTGACAGATGGTGTATTGCGACATCTGTTGAAGCAACGTGGCTTCGAACGCTTGAGTGTTGGTTCTACCATTTACTACTATCACAAAGGAATTTGCACAGAAGAGGGAATGGAAATTGGGGACGACGAAGACGACGAAGAAGCCCCACTATTGCCTTTAGTGTTTTGCCATGGAATTGGCATTGGTCTAGGTTATTACCTAGGTTTGATCGACGCACTTCTAAAACTCGGGCACCCTCTATTCCTTCCTGAGATACCCTATGTCTGTGGATTCAGACCATGGTTATCACGCAAATCAATTCTCACACCGCATGCAGTTGTTGCCACTATAACAGCCATGCTAGCCTCCCATGGTCATATGAAAGCTACTTTCGTCGGCCACAGTTATGGCACAAGCTGGCTAAGTTATATGTGCAAGTATGCCAAAGACACATTAGCTGCTGTGTTGTTCCTAGACCCTATTTGTTTCTGCCTTCATCATCCATGCCTCACGAAAAGTTTTGTGTATCATCGTGCTGATCCTGGAAGCGTTAGCTACATGATTAAAACTGACGTCATTATTAACTGGACAATCCAACGTTCTTTCCCCTGGTCCCGGATCATTCTATTCGTCGATCAAATACCAGAGGACATCCCCTGCTCTGTATACTTGTCCGAGTTCGATACATTGATACCAGTTTCTACTGTGATGAAATACTTGAAATCAAAGGGAGCTCATATTTGTGACTTCAAGGATGCAACGGCAGAACATTTTTCGAAAGGACCTTTAAACGTCACAATGCTTAGAGGGCAGGCGCACGGAGACTGGACTTTACACGATGATGTAATGGCTGAAATTGCTAATACTGCACGTGTTTTGACGGAACAGGCAGAATGTGGTAGGGGCGACTTGTAACAGGAATTTAGCATTACACTTGGCTAGCTACCAAGCTAGGTACGCGCATACACACAATTATACAATGATGCGTGCCACAAAAATAAATGCATAGATTTATCGCATTTTGATGTTACCTGTAGCCCAGCTTGCTATATATTTTAATAATAATATTTTCATGTTTACTTTTATTACACATTTCAAAGGGTACGGATCTCACCGATGAGCTTAGTCACTCTTTCCTTGCTCAAAACAAGCCTCAAACACCAAGCTCACAGGAACCATATCATCCTTCCTCACATCAGCATCACAATCTTCCTCCTTCCAGAATACAGATGGAATTCCCTGCAACGTAACTCGTACAAAACTTGGATTATCATTTTTCTCTATTACATGCCCATTACTAGAAATCAACTCCACAATAGGCGGACCTGTCCAGTACTCTCCACTTTCTTTTCCTCCACCACGTTGATCATAGGAATCAAATGAATACGTGCTCGTCACACTTGGAGGATACACAAAACCTCTCTTGAATGTTGCCCTCCAGTAACTTATTGGACTGGAAATATCTTTCTTCCAGTATTTATCGGTGTTGATTGTGGGCGAATTGGGAGGCGGTTGTGTCAATAGAATTGTGCCCAATGTGGTAGATATTCTATTCATTACCGCCAGGTAGAGCTGTTCGGATTGTTTTTCGCTCATGCTCGGAAGGGGATGTTTCGCTACTGTATTGTCTCGTTTTCGAAGTTTGATCCTTTCGTTGTTCAAATTAGAAGGAGAGGTGAAAAGGAATTCATCAGCGGAGTGCAAGGAACAGTGTTTCAAAGAAGGTTTCAAAGAGGAATTCACTTACCAATCAAAATGCAGCTTTCCTGAATCGCTGGAAAAAGAACACTCAACGACTTCACCATCATCTACGGCGCCAGAATCATTGTTCAACATATCCCATGCACAATCGACATGATCCTGAAATAACAGATACGGAACACCATGACCAACCAACATGAAACCAAGATGATTATATTCCTGTTCCAGACTACTCCCGTCATCACAAGAGTGCGCCGCCTCTTCATCTTGATTCCGAAATTGCGATTCCTCTCCGTGTAGACCACCATTATCATCCCCCGGCAGGCCAATTTGATTCCAAATCCAAGTACAAATTTTATGCTGCGCGATCAATAATCTCTTAGTGGCATCAGGTCCAGCAATTGAGTGAGCCGCTGTCGAAGTTCTTTTGATGTAAACGCTTGGAGCTAAGATGGGAGACGCGTCCACTGTGGGAAGAGTTGCACTTCCGCCTGGGGGCAGTGGGGGCATCCGATGTTTGGGGAACTGCCGTTTGTGAGATTCCGATTCTTTCGAAGAGAAGGGAGCCGAATTTGGTCCGCTGCTGTGTAAGGAACTTGCATGATTATTGTGTGATATCGCCGATGATGGAATGGATGTGAAGGTCCGTGCGCACGGGCGAGGCAGCGAAGATGACACGAATCGAATTCGTTGAAAGGTTCGAAGGGTGTTCAGTGTAATCATGGAATAATACGTGTACTCTCAAAAGTGGAACAATATAATACAAGCGATTAGGTAAACGAATCTCTTTCCTTTGCGGCAATAGATCTGTTGAAGAATTGAATATCAATGCAGAGCAATAGTGGTAGATTGATCTTCGATCAGTAGTTACGCTACGGGTACCGTTGAGAATAAAGGATGTTCTGATCCGAGGGGTGTTGTGAGTTGTGAATGAATGTTGTTCTTTCCGTTCTGGTCATTCAGTCAGTCAGGGGTTCTTTTCGGGTGGGTGGCCTCACGGCCCCTTCGAATGTTTTGAATCTTTCTTGGCGCTTTTATTTTGCAATTTCACAACACTTTGACTTGAAACGTTGAGCTACAGTAGGTAGTCTACTGTACCCCGGTACGGTACAGTAAGGTACAATAACAACTTGGATTGAATATATCATACCGTACGACGAAAAGTCAACCCTTTATCCACAATTATTTAATTTCTGTTATTTTTATATTTATCGCTACACCACGTAGCATAGACCTATGCAATTTTAATAGCAATGTACTTGCATCCTAGATAATGCAACCAGGTGGGGCTTCGTCAAAGGGACAGCTCTTGTAAAGGCCACCATCTGCTTTCAAAACACTCCAAACTTCATGCTCTAACCTCAAAATAGCACCTACTTCCAAGTTTTCAGGGTCAACAATGTCTAAACAACGAAACATGCAATCTTTGACTACTTCATCCTCGTTGTAAGCTCTTCTCTTGAATCTTGGATTGACGTATGTGATACCCAACTTTTCTGCACGTTTATAAGTTCCTCGGATATCACGGATGTAGATTGATATATGGGGCCCATAATTACTTTGATAGTACGTTTGATCAGAAGGATTACTTTCTGGTTCATCTCTCAGATCTATATGCATATTCACCCCATCTGCATCATTCTCCTCAACCCTGCTTTTGAAAGTTAATGTTTGATACGGTCCCATACTAACAATGCATTTGCCACCTCCTGATTTTTCATCACAAGTCAAGTCCAAAATGGGAGCATCCAAAATTTGTTCGTAGAATCTGGCAATTCCCGCAATATTTGCATCAGGATGAGTGTAGATTGTCAAATCGTCCATACAAGTTCCAAGCGAAGCATCACCCCCTTGCACACCACGGACGTCTTTCACCTTTTCCGATGCTACAATTGTGAATTTCGAACCCCATGGATCAGTAATGCTAATTTTATCCGACGTCTCTGCAGTCAAATCAAAGTGGCTGTCTTTTAAAATATTCTGAATATCACTCTCATGATACCGTTTGATCAAATTTTGCAAATCTCTTTTGTTGAAGCAAAGGCGAATTTCCCCTTCCAATACTTGAGCGTCGGGCTTGCCTTCTGGTAGATGAAATTGTTGTGCTCCGATATTGGCCCACAATGTCTTTTTCCCCTTTTCCAAATTCTCAATTTTCCGCGGCTAATTGATGAAATGATTGAGAACATATTGTTGAGTGACATGCATTCAGTTAAACTACTCGTAGCACATGTACTGTGAGGTGAACGACGGAACGAAGTATAGATTGCCAGTTCATAACTTACATCCACTCCACATTGAAGGAAATCAAAGTAGAACGCTATTAATTGATCATGTCGTGACTTTTGGTGGTTGATGTTCAAATGGTCGAGGATCAGGATGTTTCTATATGGATGCTCAATAGATGGTGTGAATGAATGGGTTATCGTTGCGAGGTGAGCAAAGATGATTAGTAGTATCGGGGTGATCATCATGAAGGGGGGTTAAGGAATACAGTTCCACTTGGCATCCAATGTCTTTTTTACCCTTTCCCAGTAGGTACTGTAGGTATTTAATTAATAGTGTAGTGTATTGAATAGTTGATTGCAGTTTTTATTTCTACTACAAGTACTGTACTAGTCTATCATACGAGTAATACGAGTACTCGTATTACTCTAAAAACAAGAAGAAAGTATTGAGTATGTATGAATGTACCGTATGTATCAAAAATACATACCGCCGATCGGTCGCCGGTACCGTTACATACATAATACAAGCAAGCATGCATGTGACGCATGCAAGCAAGCAGAACAAATTTATTGGGAAAAGCTGTTGTCAAATTACTGTATCCGCGTCTGGTCGGGGTTTTTCAATACTCACAATTCAGCTTTCAGGAAAATCAACATCCAACATCAACCCAAAGCATCATCAACAACAACCACCACCAGTGGGAGAGCGACCTTCGGGTCTGAGTCAGTCATACAACAACAACCACCACCACCACACACAACCGAAACCTGTTACATCCGTTTGTGTCAATGTTTTCATTCCTTCGGATTGCGAGTGCGCTCGCTCTTCTGGCTGGGGCTAGCTCCTTTTCAACCCCTGGAGGTTCATTGAACAAGAGAGGAGGAGTTATAACTGCTGGCGGTCCTCTTTTTTCAACACAACACACTACGTCAGATGACGATGAGTGTACTAGTACTAAAGAAGACACATCATTTAAAAGGAGGGACTTCCTTGTTGCAGCCGTTGGGGCGAGTGTAATTCCACAATTTGTAAATCCTGTTCTCGCCGTTGACGAAAGTGTCAATAGCCAGTCTCTTGGACCAATCTGTGTCATTGGCGGAAATGGTAAGACGGGCTCCGAGTGCGTTGGCGCATGCATTTCACGAGGAATCGATGTCGTTGCCACTAGTAGAGGTGGTATCTACACAGGAGCTTACGCATCCAAGTCCCCTAAAAGTGCGGTTTGTGATGTGACAAACCCAGATACAATTCAATCTGCTCTCAAAGGAAGCCGCGCAGTCATCTTTGCTGCAAGTGCCTCGAAAGCTGGCGGAACTGCAGCTGCAGTGGATAATGTTGGTTTAGTGAATGTAGCAAAAGCATGCATTGAGAATAAGATTCCAAGTTTGGTGATTGTTTCCTCAGGTTCCGTGACCAAACCAGATAGTCCTGTTTATAGATTCCTTAATCTGTTTGGTAACATAATGGAAGAGAAAATCAAGGGAGAAGACGCCGTTCGCGAGTTGTACAAAGGCATTGATATTTCTAGAAGCACTTATACAGTCATCAGACCTGGTGGTCTCACGGAAGAGGATCTAAAGGGCGCGTCGTTCTTGGAGCTTAATCAAGGTGATTCAAAATCTGGAAGAATTTCTCGCGCTGACGTTGCTGCTCTTTGTGTCGAAGCTGCTATTTTTCCTAACCTAGCTGGGGGAACCACATTTGAGTGTTATGATGCTGATACAGCAAAGCCTCTTCAAACTGTTGGATTTAGTAACATCTTGAAACAGAGAAGTAAGGTCGGGGAAGAGGTATTCGTAAGTGGTAAAGAACGCCGAGGTGCAACTTTTACCGATATCTTTACTGGGTTGGAGAAGGACTTTTAGTACACGTAGGTAGCATACGCGTGTAGTTATTTATTATTAAAAAAACACTCAAGTCATGCAACGCTTGAGTCATGTAAGAAGTGCCCTTTTTTATTTGGTCCAGATTTTATTATTAACTGTAATATTACGTCGTGTACTCAACGAAAACAATTTCGAAATTGGATTAAAAGAGAGAGGATGCGGAAAGTGTATTTACAGTCATTTTTTTAAATATCTATTTTTGAGATTTGTATGATGCAACGCAATTTTCAATCGCCCAATGAAGTATCGTGTTAGGTCTGCCTCTTATCAATCTACTTGCATACCTTAAGCATCCCTGTATTGATCATTGGCAAAATCTGGTCAGAATAAACAATGCCAACAGAGTGTATTTTCCCATCCGGCATTTCAAATTTTGCTCCCTGATCTGGACTACGCCAAAGTCTGCAACCAAGAGG
>Ga0115005_10003207_pt1 | contig 13062 bp, 6 predicted proteins | sample ArcOceMetagenome_FD_87163 | JGI IMG/M metagenome (GOLD analysis project Ga0115005, IMG submission 87163) | Marine eukaryotic phytoplankton communities from Arctic Ocean - Arctic Ocean - Greenland ARC118M Metagenome | ecosystem: Environmental > Aquatic > Marine > Oceanic | place: Arctic Ocean... | reverse complement strand
TGGAACGCAGCCGCAGTCGGTGAATTTCTTAATCCAATCTGACCAGGGGGCATGCCACAAAAAGCGAAGACCTGTATCTAGAATAGTCGCCCTGTAAGTGACTAAGTGACTGTACAGTCGTCATGAAAGAATGATAATTGTGTGCAGAGATCTCAGACGAAAACATTGTACATTAACATTGCATAACTGTTGAATGAAACATACATCCACTGTACACTCCATGGCAAAAAGATGCAAAAAAATGAAGAAGCTCGTCGTTGCTGGCACAAAAAGCAGCCGAGCAACCAAAAAAAGGAAAGCAACCACCCCGTGTTTTTTAACCAAAGATTTTTCTCCCCAAACCATGGCCGAATTCACATCCTCCACGACCTACCATTCTCAAATCGCGTGTGGGTTAACACATTCACTCGTGTGTACCGATTCGGGGAAAATCGTGAGTTTCGGAGGAGGTTCGAAAGGACAACTCGGACAATACGATAAACTCGACAACAGTGGGTTGCCAAAAATCATGGACGCCAACCAGTGTAAAAACGACGAGAAAGGTGATCGAATGGTCAGTGCATCCAGTCCACCCATGATTCAGGTGGCGGCGGGTGAATATCACACGGCCGCGTTAAGAAAAGATGGTTTTGTTTACACGTGGGGATCAAACTCGAACGGGCGTCTGGGGCACGGTGAAGACCATGAAGAGGCGAAAAGCCACAACAAGAATTCAGCGCCTCGAGTAATACGATCTCTCAGAGATACACCCATTGTGCAAGTTTCGTGCGGGGCGGATTTTACACTTGTCGTGGACAATTCGGGCAGTGTGTATTCGTGGGGTTTGGGCAATTATGGTAATTTAGGTCATGGCGACACGCAAGACCACTACACACCCAAACCAATTTATCGATTGAAATCCGAAGTCATTCGCATGGTGGCGGGAGGAGCAAAACATTCGTTGGCCGTGTCGCAAAGCGGTGACGTGTGGGCATTTGGGCACGGGGACAATGGCCGTCTGGGCAACAATGCGACACAAGGTTCATTGGTACCGGAGCGTGCAAAAGGAAAAGTTACCACTGAAAATTGTATTTTTATAGCAGCTGGAGAATCGCACTCCGCATGCATTGACGACCATGGCAACGTATACACGTGGGGCACCGGTACCTACGGACGCTTGGGTTCTGGTGGTGAAAACGATCAACTTGTACCCATGATTGTTGATTCTTTGGCGAAAATTGATTCGGTGACGGTTGCGTGCGGTGCATTTCACACATGTGTATTGACAGTAGCGGGTGACATTTGGTCGTTTGGTGGTGGATTGTACGGCAAACTAGGACTGGGTGGGCAGGAGAACAGCATGATTCCAGTCAAATTACCGCGCCTGCAAAACAACACTCCCTGGACGCAAGTCTCGTGTGGTTCTTTTCACACATTGGGCATCAGTGAAAACGGTGTTGTTCATGCCTGGGGATTTGGTGGCCATGGACGTTTAGGACAAAACAAAGATATTGACATGACATCGACCCCAACAGCAATCACATTGGACGCACAAAGCCACAAATGTTCGGGTTCTTCCACACGTCGTTTTCAAACGTTGGTGACAAAACAAGCCCATACCTACCAAGAAGAGGGTGACCAAAAAGATAACAATGAACCAGCGACACGGATTATTGACGTGGGTGCTGGTGCAAAACATTCCATGTATTGTACCTCGCAAGGGCACGTGTACACGTGGGGAGCCAATGATTGTGGCCAATTGGGCAACCGACGCAATGGTGCTGACCCATCCATCCCCGAACAAGTCAAAGCACACGTGGGTGGTTTACGCATTGTTTCTGTTGCTTGTGGTGCAAATCATTGCATGTGTGTGACAGCACGTGGTGATTTGTACACATGGGGTTTAGGAACATCAGGACAATTGGGCCATGGTTCCATGGACAACATGGACACACCGAACGTGATACAGTTGTTGCAGGGTAAAAACGTCGTCTTGGCGGTTGGTGGTGAAGACAACAGTGGTTGCGTCACTGATACGGGTGATTTGTATACATGGGGTGCAGGAGAAATGGGAAAACTGGGTCACGGATCAGGAATGACGAGCAGTTTGTTGCCACGATTAATTCGTGGAGATTTACAGGATAAAAACGTCAAACAATTGTCCCTTGGTCTAGGGCATACCGCGGTCATTGTGAATCAAGGTACTTTGTATTCTTGGGGAGCGGGTTGGTTTGGCAGGTTGGGCCATGGTGACACAAACAATGTGTACGTCCCTAAAAAAATTGAATTGTTGGTTTACAAACGTTTTAAAACCGTTAGTTGTGGTTCGTATCATACCATCGCGGTCACATACGACAACGAGTGTTACACATGGGGTCGCGGGGACGAACGTTTGGGCATTATGGCACGACGCAATCAATTGTTACCCACCATCATTGAAAGTTTAAGTTCCAGACATTTGAACATCGATTATGCTGTTGCAAGCGAAGAACATTCCGTTGTAGTGACCGTCAATGGTACCGTGTATGCTTTTGGACTGGGTAAATATTGCAAATTAGGTATTAGTGAACCGGATGCTAAAAACAAAGAAGAAGATTGTGCAATACCAAACAAAGTGTTGTCTTTGTATCAAAAAGGATACGACGTGGTGAACCTGTGTCTTGGGGATGCGCCCAAGGACGTGGGTGGTTTAAATAGTTCAGGCCAGACCAAAGTGGATCGTCGCAAAGTCAAATCTTTATCAAACCACAACATAGCTTTGGATTCAAGTGGTACTGTATGGGTATGGGGATGTGCGGGCCAAGGCAGGTTAGGTGTACAACATGCGACAAAATCAATTCCTTTAGCAGTACCGCGTGATATTGCTTTTCACGAAGACATTTATGGAAATGGCCCGGCGGGTGCAGATGCTGCAGGAAAACGCACTGCTTCCAAAGTGGAAGGAGGGGCATTCAGTTTTGGTGAAACGAAAGACAGTTCGTCGGAGCGAAGCAGTGATGTCAGACGTGGTGATGTCAGACGAGGTGGTACACCGGGTGACATTGATGACGTTGTCATGCGATTTCGACGTGACCGTACAAATCCAAGTGCAAATTTTGTACATCGTTTGTTAAAAGTAGAACCAACAGCAAATCGTGCTCAAAACATTGAATTGATGCGTTCACAGATTGTAGAAGATCGGAAAAAAATCGAAGACTACATGTTTGATGTATCCGAATTGGAAGAACAAGTCAAAGATTTAGAAACTGAAGTTGAAGTCTTGATTAAATCCACAATAAAGAAACGAGTGCCCAGTGGATTGTTTGACAACCGTTCTTTAGTACCGGATGACATTATTGATCATCACAGTACCTTTGCAAAAATATTTGAAATGTTATTGGCAAACCCCTATTATTTGAAAGAAATGCACAAGTATTACACGCATCAATCCCCCGAAATGATCTCAATGTGGGAAAAGGAAGGCTATCAATTGGCAAGTACATTTAAAAGAAGATTTGCAAAATTGTCCCTCAGTGTCTATGGCGATGTGAGTCGTGAAAGAAACGAACATTTGTTTTTAACACATTGTCGAAACGTCATGTTGGAAGAATTGATTCAGCACGATGGCACTTATGACATGGCAAAAGCAACGTCTGAATTCAATGGTTCTGGGTCCGTCTTTGGGGAACTTGTACGTAATTATTTTTCATTGGATCGTTGCGTTGATAACATTAGTGATCGATACAAAGAAGTCTTTTTGGAATTAGTTACAAAAACCGACAATGGTGAATACAATTTTGAGTACGATCCAATACAAATATATTTGGAACAAAATGTTGCTGGCGAGGGTGCTGTACGTGGTGCACTTGGCAAAGGACAAAAATTTGACGATGCTTACCGTGAAGATTTATACCAATCATTGGGATCTGTTAAAAACAAAGTGAATTTAAGAATTTCTAAAATGTCCGAAGTTGCATTGCAATGGATTACTTATACAACAAGCACAGTAAGTGGTATACCGGACGGTGTACGATGGATTTGTCGACAACTCATGGAGGAATTGACCAAACAATACGGCAGTAGTGGAAACAGCAGTGAATTGACGGTAGCGCATTTCTTATTTGACATGTATTTTCGTCCGGGTATTATAAATCCTGGAAGTTATGGCATGATGGAGGGACGAAAAAAATTATCCAGACAAGGTAACATTTGATTAGTTGTTGTTGTTTCAATTGTTCAATGGCATGTGTTTGTTTGTGTTCACTAATCTTTCATTTGCCCCCCCTCCTGATTTTTTTTCACCAACAGTTGTTAAAAATTTGCATGAAATGGCCAATCTTGTGAAAAGAGCATTGACACAAACTTTGTTTCATCAAGACCGTGCAAGATGGATGTCGGAAGCCAATGGTGTAATTGAACAACAACACAAACCAAGTTTGTTATGGATACGTGAAGTCGTTAAAATTGATTTACACTTACCCGAAAAAATGTTAAACGATGTCTACATTGAACAATTGGGCCATGGGCGTGTCACCCATACAATAAATTTGTCGGAAGTGCAATTGTTACGTTGGATGTTGTTAAAATTCAACCGATTTTCAGCCGCTGCGCACGATCCTTTGCAACCTTATGTGACCGGAAGTTTTGGCATTGCACCAAATGGTATTTGTAGAAATGCAAAGGAATGGTTGGCGAGGCCAGATGCCTCTTCCAACATCGGCATCAATTTTCAATTGAATTATCGTTACTTTAAAATAATGAAAAGAGATTTAATTCGTTTAAGTGACAATGATGTTCCTTTGCCACATTATTTAGCAGGCAGAGACAGTAGAATGGTCAAAGATTTATTCATTGATGCCGAGGCGTTGGATGAAAAACGTCTTGCCTTTGCGTCATGGTTGCGTGGACCATCAACTACTGATTTCAGTTTGCCAGAAGACGACAGCATCAGTGGTATACATAAAGTAAAAGATCGCATTCATACTGAAAAATCAACCATACACGACGATGGCATTAAATCAGGAAAAGAAAATTTTGAGCAATTGTCTCAATTAAGTTTAATATCCGAATTGTTAGATCAATTGGAAGCAGAAAAAACACCTTTGTCACAAGTCATGGGTGAGTTGTTGGAACAATATGCAGAAAGAAGCAACATTGCTGAACGTCAAAAACAACAATTGGACGCAAGTCATATATTGTTTGTACGTGTTCATGCCTACGCGGATCGATTACGAGCTCGAAACATTGCATTGGAAAATTATTTGGAAGGTTTGACCAGAGATGGAAAATCTTCCAATTATGATCAAGCGGCTCAAGCAGCTCGTAAATTAAGTAAAAAATTAGCAAAACCCAATATGGTACGTGATGCACATTCAACTGGCAAAAAAAATATATTGAAAAAAAAATTAGCCAGAAACAATGAATTGCATGGCAGTCATCGAAGTTTTACTTTTGCTGAATTAAAAAAAGCGGAAGTAATCATTGGTTTTGAATTGCATGCACAAGGCGATCAAGGAAAAGATGAACTTCCAATTAGTAAAAAAGAATTGAAAAGGACAAAACAAAAATTGGTGTACATGGTAATGCTTGTGGTGTTTGTGGTTTTTGGTTTTTGATTTTTGATTTTTATTGTCGCTCTTTTTCTCACACCACTTTTTTATTATTTTTCTAGGTATCTTCTACTCAACCAGGTGTATTTCGTGTCATTTGTGTATTTGACAAAGATACAGTGTTAGATCATTTTGATATAAATATTTCTTCCTTGTTAGAACAAGAAAGGTCCATGAAAAATCAATTTCGTCCTGGGTTTTCCATTCAAACAAAAACAGACGACGACATCGATGAAGCAGAAACCACAACACTTGGTCATGTCGCCAAGACATCTTTTCACATTAAGAATTTACTGCAAAGACTAGAAGCAATGAGTATTAATTACAAGATGTTACAAGTGGAATAATATTTAAGAATGCAGAGGTACAAGAGCTGTAATAGTACTCATGAATAATTATACAATTGAATATATTTCGTATGTCATTTATCATTTTACTGTATTGATTGTAGTCTATCTTGCATTGTTAATCTCGGTTGCTGGTTGCTGGTTGACAATTGAATTATCGCACGCGCTTATAACCGGGTATTTCGATGCTTATGGTTGAATTAATGTATTCGAAGAATGTACACAGGTGTACCACACACTCTGCCCATTCGTATTTGCTATATTATATATTGTTAACATGTATGGCGGTCTAATTTTCATTCACCTTGCGTATGGACTCTTGCCAAATGCCAATACATAATTTTCATTGTATTTGATGAGTTCACTTTGTCCATGGGTGGCCAACCACTTCTTGTCATCTTTTCTAAATTCCTCTGCATCTTTCCAGCACCAACCAATCATCTGTCCAGCTGTCATGGGCCATTTGTATTTTTCTTGGGGTGGTTTTGCTGCTTTAAATATAGAGTCTTGAAGTTCTCTTTCTTCTTCGGTCATTTCATCACGACGCTTTCTTGGTTTATCCACTGCTGCGATCAATTTGGTGGGATCAACAACACAAGGTTTGGCCGGCTACGCATGACAAGACAATACAACAGAATTGTACCAATAAAAAAGAGAAAAGATATTAGTTATGCATGGAAACAGTTGAACCATGGCAAAGGAATATTTTTTTGCAAATTGTAGAAGCCTGAAGGAAGCAGACGTCGAGTGTGTTGATTGTTGTTCTTACCATACGATTTTTCTTTAACAGTTTAGGATTGATTCTAAACTCTTCGTTAATCCTGATATTCTTTGCTTCCGTTTTCAACCTCTCCACCCAGATCTTGTTGGCCGCGACAGCGTCTAATTTTTTGAGTGAATCCATGGTGGTTTGTTTTTAGTTGGGTTTCAACTTTTCTCAACAGCTCTGATGATTTGGCCAGATTTATTGCTGGCACAGGAAAAACACACTTCTGCACTGAACAGTTACGCGTTTGTTGCACGCTACCCGGGCACGCTTACTTTCATTACTGCAACATGGGACCACCACGCCTCTCCACCAATCCTTTCTAACTCCTCCGATGCTGCAATCTATTGCAACCATGGCAGCCGAAGAAAATGCCAAGAAAAAAGCGATGGCCTCCAATGTTCTTGAACACGTCTTTCGACCAAAATTAGGTTCAAACAATGAATTTTGGTTAAATCAAGGCGCCGCCAGAGCCCAACAAGAAAAAGAAGAACGAGCAAGATTGGCCAGGAATACCAAACAATTGCTTGATCGAGAACGGCGTTTTAATCGACGGCAAGACGCAGCAGCAAAAATACAAGCGCACGCACGCGGTGTCTTGGTCCGGAACAACACCATACATCGACATACCCACCATCACAAAGTGTGGCGAAATTGGTCGGTTCGTAAAGTGTTTGATTTTTACGTGCAGCGACAATGTGAAGTGGAAAGCAACAAAGAAAGAAGTTTTCAAAACCAACTGAACAAATACATCAAAGAACGCAGTGCAATCAAAGATGCAACTGCATCACAACTTTCCAAAAAATTAGATGAATCACGAATATCAAGGGACGAACTTGGTCCAATCCTTGATTTCGATGCGGGGTCACTTTTTCGTGCTAAAATGTTGTATTTAAAAAAACACGTGATAGCAGAAGCAGAAAGGGAATGCCAAGAAGAAGGTTTTAGTTTCAGGGAATGCTTGCTGAGTTATCTTAAACATGGTCCTCAATACGACATTTTTCATTATCATTCCAAAGCTTTATCGTTTCCGTACTTTTTGATTTTATTGCGTGATTGCTGTTTACTCGACAATTCAACTTCTTTAGTCTGGTTACAAGAATGTTACACACAGCGCAGTGTAAGTGCACCCGCACGCAATTCAAGAATCGAAGTAAGTGCAATGTGTGCGTACCGTGAATACATAGCAACACGAGTTTACGAAGAACAACAATTTCAATTCAAAGGAAGATCAAAATACAAAGATCCATTGCAACCCACACCAGAAGAATTGTACAAATTAATAAAAGACAAATTAGGTTGCAACAGAGATCTTTCTGCTGAAATAGTTACTTTGTACGAAGAGAATCCAATGGCCAAGCAAACACAAGTGGACCGACGCAACAGTAGTACAGGAAGGCGCAAATCATTAAACACTAAGCCAAAAGGCGGGATTAATGAAATGATCTTTGCACAATTTTGTATTGACAATGATATTTTGGGCAACATGAATATAGATGAAACAACAAGACTTGAAATTGCGGAAGAAGCAAAGACAAGCGCAAGTGGTACAACGGGAACCCCGGAGAACGACAACAGTGCAATTGTGTCCCAAATAAAAATTATATTAAACCAACATTCCTCTTTGGCGTTACGTTTTGCCGGTTTCGAAGATGCTTTGATGCATTTGGCAAAATTGCAAAACAAAAGCAGAAAAGAACGCGATTTAAAAAAACAAGGCGGCAGCGTTGCTGTCATTAATTCCTACCGTGGAAGAACATGGCATGACATGTATGGCAACAGTGACGAAGACGAAGAGTTATCAAGCAGCGACGACGAAGAATCTCCTGCTGACGTACAAGCCCGGTACCATTTAGAAGATACCATTGTACGTGTACATTTAGCACCAACAATGAATGCTATTAATCGAACAGCGGTTTGTGGTGCGACAAGTTCATTGGGGAAATGTTTCTTGCAATCAAACAGGTATTTGGGTTATATTTTGCGTTATGAACGTAATTTAAGATCCGTGTACATCTATTATTCGACACAAGCTTGGCTGCGTGATTTAAACAAAAGAAAAAAATGGAGTGATGTCATAGCTGAAAATTTCCAATTGTCCTACGTGGATTTTGTGCGGTTTTGCAATGAATTTAATTTGTATCCTCAACTCTTGACAAACGACATGAATAGCAATACTGGGTTTCAATTGTTGGATGTGTACCTGGGTGCCAAACAAGGCACACGTGCTGACCCAGGACACAATTGTTATTTTTCATTGCACAATCGACCTGGAAATGATCCTTTTCATGGGCATACAAAAACCATGTATTGTGCTAAATGTGGTGCACAAGAATATCATTTCCCATCAAAATTAATAATCAAAATATCCAAGACAGTCGAAGCAACTTTGTTGGACAAAGAACAATTGGTAGATCGAAATTTTTGGAAAAAACCCTTGGCGACACGCATAAAACATCTGATGACTATGATAGGCGACGACCCAACCGATGCCGAAGTATTTTATGCAACAAGAGAAGCACGCGAACCTTTTGAACAATTGCGAGTCGTATGTCGAAGTTTAGTACATGCAGAAAAAGACGAAACATTAAGAATTGATAAAGAAGCACGAGTCGAACGAGAAAAAAAAGCAAAACAGGAAGAATTGATTGCAAGCATAAAGGAAGAAGAAGAACACAAACGAAAAGCGGAATTGAAAAGAATCAGAGATGCTGAATTGGGTGTAGTTGTTGATCCATGGTCAGACAAGAATGAATCAATGAACAACAAAGACAACGACCTGAACTCGAAAAAATCAAAACGAAAAAAGAACAAACGACGCAAAAAGGACAAGGACAAAGAGATGGATGAAAAAAAAGGAAAAAAAGTAAAACAAGCAGAAGACGCTGCCACCACCACCAACATTGACGGTAGCAACAAAGAACCGAAAGACATCAAAGAAGAAAAAATAGCCGGAGTACCAGCAACAAAGGTTCGTTTAGAAAAATTAAAGAAAAAATTAATTGCCGTGTCAAATGATTTGCAAAACAACATATTGGCTGGTTTAGCACGTGCTCGAGAATTAAAAGTTCGCATTCGATCAACTCGTTTGTCTTTTCCAGAATTTACACATTGCTTGGTTTTATGCGCACAGGCAGCATTTGCGCAATTTAGTGATGAACACCACGATTGGGAGGAACCCATGCGTGAATTGTTTCGTCGAATGGATCCCTCTTTTGCAGCAAAATTTGGTCGCAAAATCGAAGTTGAAACGAAAGATCGAGTCAAAACAGATCGTGATCTCAAAACATACATACAAACATTTCACAATCAATTGAAACGATTGTTTATTCATTACGAATATGCTACTAAAAGTTTTAACACTATACCATCGTTGCACAACCAAACGCCAACCGATGAAACATGTTTAAGCCCAAGTGCGTTTTTTTTACTGGTTCAAGACATGCGGTTGTGTAAAGCTGTGTCTCAAGATGGTGTCATGGCTGCGTACGAAGCTGCAACTGCTAAATCACCGGGAAACATGATGACTTCTGACATCTTTGTTGTGGCCATGGAAGCATTGTTGTATCAAGATTTTGTTGAAACAGGACGTGCCGGCAACAATCCTTTGGCTTGGATTGCTCACATTTCAAGAGCAACAACAATGACACCACGCGGTTTAGTCATACGTAAGGGTGTTGCTAAACTTGCTACGTTGTTTGGTTTGTATGGACCAACATCGAGAACCACAACCATAAAACCGGGTGCGTTTGCTCAAGTATTTCAACATGCCAAACAAAACAAGAAAAGAACAAAAGCAGAACTGGAATCGGTTGCTAAATTATCGGTTTGTTACAACAAAGCTGCACTTGCATTGATTGACGACGACGATGAACGTGTCTACGAAGCAACGGATCGTTTGAAGCACGTTGTTGCTTCGTTACGAAGTGTCAAATCGTATTGGAAAATACTTCAAACCAGGCATTCCAAAAAAGGTGCTATAAATGCGGTTGCAAATGTGAACAAAAAAAACGAACAAGTGGCGGCCACCGACGCAGAAGCTGTTCACACATCAACACAACCAAACCTTACCCTACCAACACCCAACACACCTACAGCAGCACCACTGTATGGCCAAGTTTCAAAAACCATTGCTCGAATGCACAATGCACAAAATTCTATACTGACGAGAAAAACAAATTATTACGCCTCGATGCCTGACCCATTGAATTATGGGAATACCAGCAGCACTGGTAAAAACGACATGAAAGAAGACCAACACAGGTTGTTGTCGACCAATTCCAACCTGTTCAAACTGACTCAAGTTCAGTCAACGATGGATAAACATTTATTTGATGAATTATCACCTAAAAAACCCAAACGTCCCTCAAAATTTCGCACCACAGCATCCGATTCATATTTATCAAGCATTCGACGCAATGTGGAACGGCAACAAAAGACAAGACTTTCAAATTCAGTAAAAGTTCGAAAAACAACGTCCATGGTTCGAAAAATTGCGCAACAAACTCGTCTTGCGTCACAACATCTTGCGCAAGACGAACACCAAGAAGTTGACGTGGTTGGCCATATTTTGGCTTGTGTAAAACGTGGTTTAACATTAAAATCACAAAAAGATTTTGGCAACGCAAAAACTGAATTTCACAAAGCATTGGAACATGTCGATCGAATGGTACGAGAAACAAAAAAAGGACACGTCAAAAGCACTGCTAAACTAAACAAAAGTACACCAAACCTAAGTACACCAAACCTTTTAGACAACAACATGGAAGAAGACGGCGAAGAAACCGGTTCCAAACGACAAAACCAATTGATGGTAGTCATTTTATCCGCATTGTGCCAAACATCGGCAGCTTGCAAAAACAGCGACCAAGCACTCGCATACGGCAACCGAGCACTTCGTATTTGTCGTGCCATGGCAGATCTCAAATCTACCATTTCTGTATTGGGTACCATGGGTAATTGTCATGCTTCCATGAATAACATTGCAGAAGCAGTGCAAGTGCACAAAGAACAAATGCATGTAGCACACCGCAGTGGCAATCAAATGAATGAAATACCCTGTTATGCTGATTTGGCCCGATCCTATGCCCTTGTACAGGATTATGACCAAGCCATACGCCAATCAACACATCGATTGCAACTGGCCAAAAAATCAAACCATCAATTTGAAATTGCTTTGGCATTGAATGATTTGGGCAAACTTCAATTGAAATGTGGTTCATTCAAACGTGGGTTGAAAAATTTAGTACAATGTGTACATTTACACAAAAGTGATTCCGTGCACCAAGCTGCGGCTGCCATTGAAATTGGTCACGTGTATTGCCGAACGTATGGTGAACACGACAAAGCGTTGCATTATTATACGTTTGGTTTAAAATCGGCTAAAAAATGCCATGATTCTAAATCCGCGCAAGCAGAAGCATTGGGAGGTATTGCGGAATGTAAAATGGGGTTGGCTGCAATTTTGGCACGTCAAACGAGAAACGGGTACGCGGACCCTGTTGTGGTTCAATTGAGACAAGAAGCCACCGTTCGATTTGCTGAAAAAAAAGAATTGAGTTTGGTTTTAGGACAATTGGACAAAGCTTGCCGAACAGATTTGCAATTAGGTTTGTTGTGGCAGTCAACGGGTGAAAATGAAAAAGCATTGGATGCATTTAGCAATTCTGTGGTTTTGGCTGAAAAACTGGGGTCAAAAGAAATCTTGTTGGATACGTTGGTTGAATATGGGCAACATTGTTTAAAAACATTGCACAACGGTGGCAACAAGGGTCACGCACAATTGCAACGTGCTGTGCAGTACGCCAAAGAATTGCACCGACCAGATGTTTTATGTGAAGTGTTGCAAATTCTTGGCCGTGATTGTTTTGCCCATGGTAACCACGAAACAGCTTTGAAACAAGCCAAAGAAGCAGCATTGATCGCTTCCCACAACAACGATTCTGCTCGTTTGAGTGGTGCCATGTGTCTCCAAGGCATGTGCCATTTGCACTACCAAGAATATGGGGCAGCCGTCATGTGTTTTAAAAAACAATTGCGGGCTACCATTGACACGGGCGACCGGGTTGGTCAAACCCAAGCACTGGATGGGTTGACAGAATGTTACACACGCAGCGATGAATGCGAAAAAGCCGCTGAAGTGTCGGAACAATGCATCGCCTTGATGAAATCCATGGAAGATGTTGCTGGTGAAATAGTCATGTGTTTTAAACATGGCATGATTTTGTACCGATTGAAATTTTACAAAGATGCGGTTGTGAATTACAAAAGAATTATAGCATTGGCGGAACGAACGGCGGACGTGGAGGCGGGTCAGAACGCGAGTTTATGTTTGACGCGCGTCATGGGGTTGTTGTGATAAACGAGTTTTTTCAAGTAATTA
>Ga0115005_10003206_pt1 | contig 13065 bp, 10 predicted proteins | sample ArcOceMetagenome_FD_87163 | JGI IMG/M metagenome (GOLD analysis project Ga0115005, IMG submission 87163) | Marine eukaryotic phytoplankton communities from Arctic Ocean - Arctic Ocean - Greenland ARC118M Metagenome | ecosystem: Environmental > Aquatic > Marine > Oceanic | place: Arctic Ocean... | reverse complement strand
TGTATCTTCAAGCTTAGATTCCCAAGGAATTTCAACACCCATCTGGCGTGCCATCGTGACACTGGATTCCACCGCCGCGTCCAATAATGGAAATCGATTCGCCATGTACGAGCCACATATTTTAACCCGGCTATGGGTGTTGAGCGCTTGTAACTCCGCCACCGCTTCACGACTGTCTAAGGTAACCAATGGACGTGTAAAATCCGCCTGAGCAATGACAGATGAGGGTGCAGGCTGTTTAATGGGGTGCCACGTTTGAAAAACGGGCTGTTGATCTTGATAGCTACTAAATGCTTTGGTTAAGTCCACAGTGGTGGCAGCACGGGATTCAGAATCGGCTAACAGATAACTCTCTGGACTGGCCCGTTTAGTATTGCTGATTAAATTCGTATCCGTATGCAACACCATGCGGGAAGTTTCCATAGGGATACGCTTTAGCAATGCCGATTGCTGATCAAACGCCCCAGCACTAAACGATAACATATTAGCGGCGATATCCGCTTGACTGGCAACGATCACATGGTCGAATGCTTTCTCGAACTGCTCATCTAATATGTTGTTTTTTATTGTCAAAAGCACAGTATCTTGTTGTGACTGAATCGAAACCACTTCATGGGCACATTTGACGTCATAGCCCTGTGTGAGTTTTGGCACAATTCCATCAACACCTTGCTTTGCTCGAACGATGCCTTCTTGCATCACGCCACAGGTTAAATAATCTAAAATTAAATCCGCAGGGTACTGACCAACCGACTCAAAGTCGCATGTAAGCGTCACCGCTAATGCTGGCATCAGCATTTCATTGATGAACCGAGGGTTAAAAGTTTTCTCGCCTAAATATTCACTGAACGTGATACTTGATAAATCATCACTGTGTTTTACATCATATTGAATCGTCTTAAAAAAACGATATTGAGCCAAGGTCAGTACAAGCCCTTTGTAATTCAAAGTATTCAGAGCAAGAAAGCTGAATTTAAATCCAAGACATTTACTATTTTTATACTGGAAAAAAGGCTCAATGGTTTGGTTTGGCAATAAGTATTGATAGACGGCAGCATGGTCGCTGGCCTCCATTTCAATATCCAAATAGTCGTATAAGGCAAACAAACTCGGATAATAATTGGGTGTGAAGATTCTTAAAGGAATATCGATACGACTATGGATGCCATTTGACGAGTAATCCGATGTAAATACACCCATGCCCGCTTTTTCATGGCGTTCATACAAGGTGACATGATATTGCTTACTTAATAGCCATGCCGCTGACAAACCCGCCAACCCCGCGCCAATAACCGCTACGTTTGGCCTGCTTTCTAAACAAGCATCATTGACTGGCATAAATCTTTACCCTGTATACATTTGACGGATGATACTAATGTGCGCACAAATACAGAACAAGGCTAATCTAGCACAGAATATTGACCCGCGAAGACAACCTCATCTTACAGTGTGAGCAATCACTAGTGCGCAACCCCATACGCTGGCATACTTGCCGCCATTTATGATCATAAGGAAATCACCATGTTAATGGACGTACTGGGTATTCTCATTGGTTTTATTGCGGTTATGCTGCTGTTTAGCTTGTTGATAACCGCATTGGTGCAAGGCGCTCAAGCTGCACTCAATTTGCGCTTTAAAAATCTTAAAACCGTACTCACTCAGTTTTTCCAGAATATGGACTTTGTTGAACACAAGGTTATTCAAACCATTCTTGATCACTTTGATAAACGCTTTCCTAGCACCTTGTACGCAACGGCTTTGCCTTTAGATGTACCTGGCAACAAGTTAAAACTCACCAATATCGGCCGACAAGATCTCATATCATTAATCAGTAATACAAAAGATGTGAGCATTGAGGAAAAAGAACAGCTTAAGCAAAAAATACTCGATCACTTTGAAACCCTTGAAGTGATCATGAGCCAGCGATTTAAACAATGGATGCATCAACTCAGTATTATTCTCGCATTCTTAATTTGCTTTGTTTTCCAGCTCAATTGCTTCTCACTTCTCAACCAGTTCAATCATGACAGTGCCTTTCGACAACAAGCCAACACCCTATCTCAACAGTTGAATCTCGAGCCATCCAGCGAATCCTTAGATATTCAAATACAACCCCAACTCAGCGCATTAATGTTTGAAATTACCCCTGAGCAGTGGCCGGAGTATTATTTTTCATTAAACATTGCAACTATAGGCCATTGGCTAGGGATTATATTTAGCAGTATATTGATCTCACTTGGTGCCCCCTTTTGGTTTAATCGATTAAGAGACATGGCCAGCCTGCGCGATAATTTATCGAAAGCAAAATAACCCTTTATCAGGAGTAGCATGATGCAAAAGCCTATGCCCAGTGACCCGACGATTTTTAGCAAGATCATCGACAAAGAGATTCCCGCGGACATCGTCTACGAAGACGACCTGTGCTTAGCGTTTAAGGATATTAACCCTTGTGCACCAGTGCATATTTTAGTGATTCCAAAAAAACCCATACCTCGACTGTGTGATGCCACCGAGGCGGATAAAAGCGTGCTTGGCCACTTAAATCTAGTGGCCAATCAAGTGGCAGAGGATGCAGGCATTGGCGAGGCCTTTCGTTTGGTGGTGAATAATGGTAAAGGGGCATGCCAGAGTGTATTCCATCTGCATTACCATGTGATTGGCGGTCGTACGCTGCAGTGGCCTCCGGGTTAAGCACTAAAGAGGCTTTACATTTCATTACTGGTTATTAAAGCACGTTCACTTTTTTCAAAAGCCCATTAGGTTACAATGGGCTTTTTTATTGGCAGCAGTATCATGAAACTTATAAAAGCGCTTTTCTTACTCTCTCCTCTTTGCCTATTTGGGTGCACCACAGAAGAGGAAGACTCAACCTTTCTTCAGGGCACTTGGCAATCGGCAGAGTTCATTGACTCACAAAGCAATAAAACCTCAGATATCATTTATGAATTTAGCGGCAATGATTTTAAAGAATTAATTTCCATTCAGAATGACGATGGTACTTACCAATTAGATGAGTCTTCAGGAAGCTTTGAAATTTTGGATGAATCGATTATAAGTGAGGGAGGGTCAGAAGCTTATCAAATAAACTTTACATACGATCGTGATGAAAACGCAGTTAAGTACGATATTGCCTATATTCAAGATGGCGAATTATTTTTTGGTAGCGCTCTTCAAGCAGACTGCGGTGACGATACATATACAATTGTCACAACTGAAACAACCACTTCAGGCGGGCAAGTTATTTCGACCGAAAAAACCACCTGTTACACTCGACCAACAGCACTTAACTTTGGTTTAGCTTACTCCGATATAGACTAACTAAAACACCCACATCCAAACCGCAAGGCCTGCTATAGGCCAACATAATATGGGGCTAAATAGACTTTGCGCCTCATATTATAAGGTTTAACCCCTGCGTCATGTATAGTGCAAAGAGAGCCCTGAACGTCGTGTTAGAAAAACCAAATTCTGTCAAATATGACACTAACATATGCCATATCTGACATTTTCTTGATGGCCACTCAGTGTATTCCTATCTTACTCCTCTCTACCGTCAGCAGCATTTACCTGTATCTTATTATGATAAAACTAAAGACGCTTAATACTTTAATCGCTGAAACTGCCATATAAAACGCCTAAACACATAATATATAGGGGTAATTATCAAATATAATTGCCTTACCTGAATAAGCACCTAACTGCGCTCACCAAAAATAATTTGAATACTTTCACTTTAAAAAAATTGGAGCGGTTTATGCATTACGCTAAGCTATTACACGTGCAACTACTAAAATATGAACAGGAACCGCTATGGAATTAGATCCGCTCATACTCTCTAGAATACAATTCGCCTTTGTTGTTTGCTTTCATGCAATCTTTCCCGTTTTCACAATCGGGCTGGCCAGTACCATTGCGGGCTTTGAAGCCCTGCACTTCAAAACGGGTAACCCCGTATGGTTAAAACTCTCAAAGTTCTGGATTCAAGTGTTTGCTGTTGTGTTTGGTATTGGCGTTGTTTCCGGCATTGTTATGTCGTTTCAATTTGGTACCAATTGGAGCAACTTCTCCTATGCCACGGCAAACTTTCTTGGCCCGGTACTCAGTTATGAAGTGCTGACGGCCTTCTTTTTAGAAGCTTCATTTTTAGGGGTTTTATTATTTGGACGCGATAAAGTACCTCAAGGGGTACATTTATTTGCTGCCATCATGGTGGCAACCGGAACCTTTATTTCTTCTTTTTGGATACTGGCTGCTAACTCATTGATGCAAACACCTGATGGCCTAGAGATGATCAACGGCATGTATGTGGTTCGGTCTTGGACAGATGCCTTATTCACTGCATCGTTTGGTTACCGTTTTATGCACATGGGCCTTGCTTCGTTCTTAACCGCCGCTTTAGTTGTAGCAGGTGTCAGCGCTTGGTTTATTTTGCAAAAACGTGAGCTTGAAGCGAACCGTAAAGCTCTGTCTGTATCCCTTTGGTTTTTATTAATATTAGCACCAGCGCAAACAATTGTGGGTGACTACCATGGCTTGAATACCCTTAAGCACCAGCCAACAAAAGTGGCCGCCATGGAAGGAAACTGGGAAACACAAACAGGGGTTCCCTTACTCTTATTTGCAATTCCTGATCAAGAAGCGCAAACCAATCACTTTGAAATTGCGATCCCTAAATTAGCGAGCCTGATATTAACCCATGACTGGGATGGTGAAGTCCCTGGGTTAAAAGAAGTGGCTGTTGAAGAACAACCCCCTGTCTTTGTGGTGTTTTGGAGTTTCCGCATCATGGTTGGCTTAGGGCTATTAATGATTGTTTTTGCTTTATGGGGATTAGTATTGAGGCCTGGCGGTCGCTACCACCAATCACCAATTTTCTTGAATGGTTTACGCCTAATGAGCCTTTCACCCTTCATAGCCGTACTGGCTGGCTGGGTCGTCACTGAGACGGGACGTGCGCCATGGTTAATATACGGCCAAATGACCCATGCTCAAGGACTCACACCTTCACTAACAGGTGGTATGGCTTTATTTACTTTAATTGGTTACATCGTTGTTTACTCATTAGTATTCAGTGCGGGTATTTATTATCTATTGAAAGTATTTAGAGGGGGCTTAGAAAAAGCGAACGCGCCACACGAGATGGACGAAATAGAACGCCCTACAAGACCATTTTCTGCTGCTCACGCTGCCATTGATGAGGAAGTGTAATCATGGAACAAACATTTGATTTAACCATAATTTGGGCTGGTCTTATTGGCTTTGGCTTAATGATGTATGTATTGATGGATGGCTTTGATTTGGGACAGGGAATATTATTTCCCTTTGCCCCAAATGAAAAAGCCAGAGACACCATGATGAACTCTGTTGCGCCTATTTGGGATGGTAACGAAACATGGCTGGTGTTAGGCGGGGCCGGTTTACTGGCAGCGTTTCCTTTAGTGTATTCTGTGTTTTTACCTGCCTTGTATATTGGTGTTTTTCTATTACTTGCTGGTCTCATTTTTAGAGGCATTGCTTTTGAATTTAGATTCAAAGCCAATAAATCAAAACACTTATGGAGCTGGTCATTTGCCGTTGGCTCTACCGTGGCATCATTTGCACAAGGCGCGGTCGTGGGTGCGTATATTCAAGGCTTTGAAACAGAAGGGTTTGTTTACTCTGGTGGCGCACTGGATTGGTTAACCCCTTTTACTGTGATCACTGGATTGGGCTTAGTGGCCGGTTATGCATTATTGGGCAGCACATGGTTAATTCTAAAAACGGAAGGTGAGCTACAAGAATGGGCCTATAAAATCACCCCTAGACTGCTAGGTGCTCTGCTTGCTGTGTTTGTTATTGTGTCTATTTACACGCCGTTTATTGATGAGACTGTGAAAAATCGTTGGTTTGAAAATATCAGTATTATCTGGGTCTTACCTGCATTGGTCGCTTACTGCGCATTTGTTGTGATTCGTTCAGTACAAAAGAAACAAGAAGGTATGCCATTTGTCGCCACTATGGGGATTTTCTTGTTTAGTTACCTGGCCTTAATCGCAAGTAAATGGCCTTATATTGTGCCGCCGAAGTTTACCATTTGGGATGCAGCATCCGCTTACAATTCGCAGTTATTCTTATTGCTGGGCTTCTTATTTGTTATCCCGATTATTCTTGGCTATACAAGCTGGACATACTGGGTATTCCGCGGAAAAGTAAAAGAAGGCGGTTACCACTAATTTAATGCCGGCAATCAATAACAAAAAAACACAGGCTCATATTAATACTGAACCTAAAAACGCACCTGTTAATGAGCATGCATTTACAGGTGCCCAGTTTTTAAAGCAGTATATCAAACAAGAGCGCATGCCCTTAAGATTGGCTGTACTAGCCGGTTCGCTCTCCACGGTTTTGATGATCATTCAGTGGGTCTGTTTTGTATTGATTGCACAGAAAATTATCATCAATGAACAGCCTATTACTGATCACATTCCGTTATTGATTGTGCTCATAGGTTGTTTGATTGGAAAAAGCCTTCTCACTCGCATGCAAACGTCACTCTCCCAAAAAGCCAGCCTGAATATTAGACAAAATATTCGAAACACAATGCTGGCGCAGTGGCGTTCATCTAGCCCCATCTATTTAAAAAACACCTCAACAGGGGCATTTGCTTCACAGTTTATTGAAGAAATTGAAGCCATGGACGGTTACTTCTCGCGATACTGGCCACAGCAAGCATTGGCTATTATTAGCCCCCTACTCATTTTGATTGTTATCGCAATGCTTAATTGGCTTTGCGCGATTGTGCTCATTATGTCGGCACCATTGATTCCGTTGTTCATGATTCTAGTGGGGATGGGTGCGGAAAGATTAAATCAAAAATATTCAACAATAAGACAGCGCTTAGCTGGGCACTTTTTAGATCGCGTCTCAAATCTTTCAAACATCATACGATTGGGTGCTCGTCAATCTGTGTTTGAAGAAGTGAAAGACAATAGTGATCGTTATAGAAATGTCGTAATGAAAACCTTAAAACTGGCTTTTTTATCTTCGACTGTCTTAGAGTTTTTTACCAGCGTGGCCATTGCAACCTTGGCAATTTATATTGGTTTTTCATTATATGGTGCCATCACCTGGGGGCCAGCTGATAGCCTCAATTTGTTTTCTGGATTAACCATATTAATCTTGGCGCCGGAGTTTTTTCAGCCGTTACGCAACCTTTCACAGTTTTATCACGATAGAGCATCCGCACTCGGGGCGGCGAACAACCTTGTTGAATCATTAGCCATCGACTCCAATACTTTCAACACTATAGCGCCGTTAACGGGTCCCTATGACCGCCCACCCATTTCAAGCACAGAGCATCAAGATTCAACCGTTCATCTTCAGTTTTCAAACTTAATGATTGGCTATGAAAAACAATTAATTCAAATACCAAACTTAGAATTAAAAACAGGCGAATTACTAGTCATCACTGGTGATTCTGGCTCTGGTAAAACCACACTGCTCAACACTCTTGCGAAATTCATTCCTGCGGTACAGGGTGAGATTCATATTACACCAGCATCGGGCAACCCAATTGCTTACTTGCCTCAGCGTACTTGGATTAAAAATGACACCGTATATGAAAACCTGATCGCTCTAGCCCCTAATGCGTCAAACACTGACATGATGCATGCCCTTGATAAGATGGGTTTATCGGAAGAACTTGATATCAATCACCAAGGCCTTGATACCATAATTGGCGAGCACGGGAAGGGGTTATCAGGCGGGCAAATGCAACGCCTTGCGTTTACCAGAGTACTGCTCAACCCCACACCTATTATTTTATTTGACGAGCCCACCGCTCAATTAGATTTAAAAAGTAAACGCTATATTGTTGATGCGCTTAAAACACTCAAATCCACATGCATTTTAGTCATAGCAAGTCATGATCCGCTGTTAGTTAAAATGAGCGATACTCACCTTAATATAAATTCAGTACAGCAGGGTAAGCGATGAAGTATTGGTTCGATCTAATTATTCGCTCTCTTGGTAGCAGACTTTATATAGGCATTTTTTTAGCCTTTATCTCTGCACTTTCTGGTGTGGCTTTACTTATGTTGTCAGGCTGGTTTATCACTGCAACAGCCATTACAGGCATAGCGGTTAGTGCTGGTGTGATTGTATTATTTGATATGTATATGCCTGGGTCAGGCATTCGTTTCTTTGCACTTAGTCGAACCGTGGGCCGATACGCAGAAAGAATATATAACCACGATTCAATCCTAAGGCTAATTTCTGTTTATAGGCTCACGTTATTTAAAAGCTTATCGACCTTGCCAATCAATCAATTGCGTGCAACCAACGACAGCGAATGGCTGGGAAAGTTAACAGCAGATTTAGATGCCCTAGACAGCGTGTTATTAAGTTATATTATTCCTCCGATTGTCGCCGGGTTATTGGTAATCACTCTTACTTTTTTTATGAGTTTTTTTTGGTTTGACCTGGCTATTTTATTAGGTGCGTTTTTACTTTTATGCGTTTTTTTCAGCATTCGCTTTACCATCTTAAAAACCAAACAATACGGCATGCTAACCGCTGGTCTACTTAATGAATGCCGAGCCCATATTATTGAACATCTGCAAGGTGGCTTTGAATTGCAGTCTATGGGTCTAATGCAGCAACATGAAAATAAAATATCAACTCGTTTAAAGACATTCTATAACATACAACAAACACTTAATTCGAACATTGCGAACATACAGCTATTTCTAGATCTTATTTTAGCGATGACCATGGCTGTGATTATTTATATTGGCCTACACGCCGTAAATGCGAACTTAATTGAAGGGCCCATTGCCATTATGTTGGTGATGTTAATATTGGGGGTTTCAGAAGTACTTCAAAATACTCCCACACAATTTGGCACCTGGGGGAGAACCCGTTATTGCGCCAATCGATTAGCTGATTTAACCCATGTATCAAATATACAAGAGCATACAACCGCGTTAGATAACCTAAATACAATTGATGTTAATATTCGCCAAAACCCCAGAGTTCCCATTAGCCATGATAAAACTATTTCATTTACATTGTCGGGCAAGCAGTTACTGAATATTCAAGGTCGCTCCGGATCTGGCAAATCCACTATCGCTAAATTATTAATAGGCACAGAATCAACCAATCAAAATAACGCTATTACCGTTAATGAAGATATCTCATTAAATCTAATTAACAGCGATGATTGGTATTCAGCAGTTTGTTATCTTGAGCAAGACAACACTATATTAGCAGGTACGCTAGGGTATAACTTAGCACTGGGTATCCAAACCATATCAGAGCAAGAGATATGGTCTGTACTTAAAATGGTTGAGTTATTTGATTGGGCTAATGCACTACCTGAAGGCTTAAATGCATGGCTTGGCGAAGGCGGAGGTAAGGTTTCTGGTGGTCAAGCTAGGCGGATTGGTTTAGCTCGACTGCTATTACGCAACCCAAAACTGGCAATATTAGATGAGCCTTTTAACGGTATTGATGATCAGATGGCCACCAGAATCTGGCACAATATTTTGCCATGGGTTAACGCTAGAATGCTGGTCTTATTAACCCATGAACAACCTGATTATTTGAATACCGTGAATGATGCCATAGAGGCCTGCTTAGACAGCGTCTGAACTCAGCCTATGTTTATTTTTCTAATTTTCGGTAAAGCGTGCGTAAACTGACACCCGCTTTTTCAGCGATTTTTTCTTTATCATTACCATATTTTTCCACAAGATTTTGCCAATAGCTCGACTCTAATTCTTGTAGCGTCATATCTGTATTGGAGCCTGTATCATCTGCTTGAACGCCATTGAATTGAGCGTTATTGGATTGAGCGGCCAATGCTTGTGATACATGACTACCCAGTGACAGTGCATCTTGGATAACCTTCTCATCTAGTACATTGGTGTCACATAACACCTGTGCTCGGGTAATAATATTTCTAAGTTCACGTATGTTTCCTGAAAACCTATGTCGAGCTAATATTTCGATTGCACTGTCTGTAATGTGATAGTGATTACCTGAGGCTTGTAACATGTGCTCAACCAAATCGGGTAAATCATCTAACCGCTCTGACAAAGACGGTATATATATGGGAAACACGTTAATTCGGTGGTACAAATCTAAACGAAAGGTACCTACTTTGACCATTTCTTCTAAATTTCTATGGGTAGCACAGATCAGCCTGAAATCCGTGGTTCGCATTTCACTTTCACCAACACGCCTGAACGTTTTTGATTCAATGAGTCTGAGCAATTTAACCTGGGTATCTAATGATACATCACCAATCTCATCTAAGAATAACGTACCTTTATCTGCGTGCTCCACAATGCCTTTTTTGTCATTATTAGCGCCAGTAAATGCGCCTTTTTTATGCCCAAATAATTCACTTTCAATGAGCGTTTCACTTAACCCAGAACACTCTAAGGTAACAAACGGTTTTTTATTACGCCCACTTCTCATATGAATGAGATTACTAATTAATTCCTTACCTGTACCTGACTCGCCTAGCAGTAAAACATCCACATCAGTTTTAGCAACTCGATTCGCCGTACCAAGCAACTGTTTAAAGGCGCGGCTATTACCGACTATTTTTTTATTTTCAGACGCACCACTTGCTAAAGGCACCGGGGTTAATAGTTCGATGAAAAAGCTAAGGTTCTGTTCATCATCAAAAATGGGGATCATTTCTACATCTACATGCTCACGCCCATTTGGGGTTTGATGGATATGCAGGACTTTCTCTTTTTTTCCTGAGGCGCTAGCCGCACGCAAAGGACAATCCTCCCCTGCTTGGTCGCACGGTTTATCATAACCATGAGACACGGCAAAACAGGTTGCTTTAGATGCAATATCAACTTCACCGAACTGATCTTCATAATTTTTATTGGTGGCTATGATTTCATAATCTTTACTGACCAAAATAGCCGGTGATTCATACCCATTGAGCATCTGACCGAGTTGTTTGATTTTATTCATTGGGTTGCCATTTGTCATATTTGACAAAAACTATGACAGATTTGCCTTTCGAGTCAAGATAGTCAATATCGAGAAGTCAAAAACACAATAAAAACAAGGGGTTACAGCTAATAGGTTGTTGGCTCACCTATTGCAAAATACGTGTATTGAATTAAAAAATATCGAATTTAAAGGAGGCTCGTCATGAACAAGCCTGACGTTTTTCCGTTTTATCACAGTGACACCCATACTTTTTCTTACATTGTAAAAGATCCACAATCATCTGCCTGCGCCATTATTGATTCAGCACTTGATTTTGATTACGCCTCTGGGGAAGTCAGCTACACAAGCGCTGACTTAATCATCAACTGCGTCAAAGAAAAACAATTAGAGGTTGTGTTGCACATAGAAACCCATGTTCATGCCGACCACCTTTCTGCTGCGCCATATTTACAAAGTGTGTTAGGCGGCAAAATTGCGATCGGAAAAAATATAATGGTCGTGCAAGATGTGTTTGGAAAATTATTTAATGATGGTACTGAATTTAAGCGTGACGGCAGTCAATTTGATATTTTATTTGATGACAATGACGAATACCAAATCGGCAGTCTTCACGGCGTTGCATTGCATACACCTGGGCATACTCCTGCATGCACAACCCATTTAATTGGCGATGCGGCCTTTGTGGGTGACACGTTATTTATGCCTGACTCAGGTTCGGCCAGAGCCGATTTCCCGGGTGGTGATGCGCGTACTCTTTATCGCTCCATACAACGCATCTTAGCTTTACCCGGTGAAACACGCTTGTATATGTGTCATGACTACCAACCGAATGATCGCAAGCTGGCATTTATAAGTTCCGTACAGCAGCATTTAGACAGCAATATACATGTGAAGTCAGGCACAACTGAAGACGAGTTTGTTGCCTTACGCGAAGCCCGTGATAAAACATTGGGCATGCCTCGTCTGATCTTTCCTTCGCTGCAGGTCAATATGCGTGCGGGGCATTTCCCTAAAGCTGAAGATAATGAAACGGTTTATTTAAAAGTCCCCATTAGTGGTTTAAAAAAGCTTAATTAATTGACTCTTACAATGAAAAAAATACCAAGCTAACGAAACGTTGGCACTAACAATACAACCAAACCCATCACAAATAAGGAATATATTATGTCTATTCGTATCGATGACATTGCACCAAATTTCACTGTCGATTCTACCGATGGCTCTATCACTCTGCATGACTGGATTGGCGACAGCTATGCCATTCTCTTTTCACACCCAAAAGACTTCACCCCCGTTTGCACAACAGAATTTGGTGCCGTCGCCCAACTTGTACCTGAATTTGTTAAGCGCAATACAAAGGTTATGGGTGTGTCAGTAGACAGTGTTGAGGAGCATATGAAGTGGAAGCGCGATATCGAAGCGTTCTCAGGTGCCCCGGCTGACTTTCCAATCATTGACGATACATCTTTAGAAGTATCAAAACTGTACGACATGCTACCAGCTGGCGCTTACTTAACGGAAAACCGTACACCAGCCAATAGCGCAACGGTTCGTACTGTGTTCATTATTGGCCCTGATAAAAAAGTACGTCTAACCATGTCCTATCCTATGTCGGTAGGCCGTAATTTTTCAGAAATTTTACGTGCTTTGGATGCCATCCAAATGACAGACGGTGCGCCAATCGCAACACCTGCTGACTGGGTGCCAGGTCAAGATGTCATTGTGGCGTTAGGTTTAAATGATGAACAAGCAAAAGAAGAGTTTGGCAACATTGACATCAAACTGCCTTACCTGCGCTTTGCAAAAGCACCAAAATAGAAAAATATGAGCCAATACATTCCCTATTGGCCCAAACCTGCTGAGATAGCCTCTTGCTATCTCAGCTTAGCCACAGACAGCTTTGCCATTGCGACTATTTAAACCTCCCCCCTTTATAGAACGCCCTAAAGCCAGTACAATTTGCCTTATTTACAACATTAAATTTAGGTATAAATATGGGTCGCGCCTACCAAAACCGTAAAGAGTCCATGGCCAAAACATCTGACGCCAAAGCCAAGGTGTACAGCAAATACGGCCGTGAAATTTATGTAGTCGCTAAAAAAGGTG
>Ga0115005_10003203_pt1 | contig 13074 bp, 17 predicted proteins | sample ArcOceMetagenome_FD_87163 | JGI IMG/M metagenome (GOLD analysis project Ga0115005, IMG submission 87163) | Marine eukaryotic phytoplankton communities from Arctic Ocean - Arctic Ocean - Greenland ARC118M Metagenome | ecosystem: Environmental > Aquatic > Marine > Oceanic | place: Arctic Ocean... | reverse complement strand
TTAAATGAAAAAAAAAGAGAAAAAGTGAAATGTGAATTATGTAATACTATAATTAGTAGAAATGCTTTAAAAAGACATCAATTGACCGCCACTTGTAAAAAAATGTGGGAGTGTATGTTAGATACAGATACAGATTAAAACCACGAAGCAATATCATTGCCTATATCGCTGAAAGCATTTCCAGCAGATTTACCTAAATCTTTGAAATCTTGACCCACTCCTGAAAAACCTTGTTCGTATGCCGTTGCTCCAATTCCAAACCCAAGACCGATTAGAGCACCAACACCACTTCCTGCTGGACCAAATATGCTTCCCAGTTCTGTTCCAAATGCCGCATCAGCAATCACAGCAGTTCCTGCTGCTGCTAATCCTCCAGCAAAACCTCCACTAATCCCCCCAGCAGTATTACCACCAAACTCTGCGTCATTTTTAGACCCCCCACCTTTGACAATTTCATTTGATACAGCGTCACCTGTATAATCACCAACAACAAATCCTACAGCACCAGCAGCAATTTCAGGACCTAATGCTGCCGCACCTGCCTCAGCAATAGAACCACCACCAACTAAATCTCCAATAAGAGCACCAGCAACTTTGCGTCCGCCTAATGCTTGTTGTGCCCCTGCTTGTAAAGCACCAGTCAGTCCCCCTTTCACTATATCCATTGTAGGTCTTCCCCCAGTTGTATTTTCAAAATCACTAACCCCAGGAATATTATCTAAACCTTTTGATACTCCATAACCAATACCAAAACCTACTGCTAAATTAGTAGGATTAACTGCTCTCCAACCGTCAGATAGACCACTGTGTTCTACTCCTAATGAAGATATATTATGAGATGCCTCTGCTGCTTCTATGTGTTCGTCAAGTGCTGCTTGTGATTTTTTTGCTAAATATTCATTTGATTTTGCTCCTTGTCTAAATTCATCTATATTTTCCCTATCTATTGTATAGTGTGTATCATTTTTATTTATTTTTTGTATTAGTTCTTCTTCCTCTCTTCCTACAACTCTGTTCTCAGGATTACGATTTAATTTTGCCTCTGCTCGTGCTTTAGTTATTTGCTCTTCTGTTGCTGGTTTTAAATCGTCTTCAGTTCCAAATCCAAAAAAACCTTCATTTGTTCTTCCTAAATCAAATTCTGCTGCTTTTCTATCTGCGTTAGAAATTTCTCTATGAATTGGTTGTTTCTGTTCATCTACTGGTTTTCCTATCTGTGCTCCTGTATCATTAATAAATTCTGCTTCTCCTTCTGTAAATCTGCCTCCAACTTTATACCATCCTTCAGTATATGGTTCGTCACCAAATACTCTAAAACCACTTAATCTTGCTTTTCCATTTACAGTTGTTGAATCAGCACGATTAGATTGTTCCATATATTTTGAAAAACTTTTCCCTTGTGAGATTGCTTCTCTCATTTCTCCTAATTGAACTCGTTCTCCTATTATTCTTGACCCTTTAACATTTCGGTTGTGTGCTTGTGTTGCTTCTGCTTCTGCTATTTTTCGTGGTCCGTCCTCTGTCATATTTTCTAAACGGTGTGCGTCATATATATTTTTTATTGGGATTTTAGATTGAAATTTTGCTAATGGTTTCATTGCCTTAACTTCCCAAGTATCACTATTAGCACCACCAAATGCTAAACCAATTGTTGTAGGGTCTTCCGTTGTCCTAATTATTGTATGTTTAGCAGTAGTAGAATAAGAACCTTGAACTGCTTTTGGACCAATTAATGGATTGAATGTTGTTGAAGGGATATTATATTTATTTGCTAAACTAAGTGCCATACCACCACCACGACTATATCCTCCAATATGTTCCACTGTTCCATATTTCGCCATTGCTGATTGTAATTGTGTTTCTGCTTCTACCATTTGATTTGGTTTAAATGCGGAGTTTCCAATTGGATTACTTATGCCCTGTTCTGTTCCAGTAACAATCGCCATATCTGTAATTAAATCTTGATAATTTGGGCGTTCTTTTAAATTAGTTCCTCTATAATGAAGTTCTGTTTCTCCGTTTGGACGAGTAACAACTATTCCATTTCCACTACTTAATTCTTTATCAATTGTTCCCAATGAATGTTCGTCCATATAATCTTGTGCTGCTCTAAACTCGTCGTCATTTACATACGCTATTTTACTTGCCTTCGCCATTTTTGCTCTATCTTGCTCCTCGTCAGTAAGTGCTGTAATATTTGGTTGAACTGCTCTATTAATTGCTATGCCTGTAATAATTTCGTGCTTCTTTCTTGCTTCTTCAGGAGTTGCTGGTATAGCACCTTGAACGGCATCATAGGCATCACTTACTTCTGTTGTATCAATTCCAGTTTGTTTTGCTACTGCTATACGAAACATATCTTTTGCTTTTTTTTTTGCTGCGTCTGTCATATTTTGTTTAGTTGGTAACTGCGGTCTTTGTAATGGTAATGGAGATTGTTGTGCTACTGTTTGTCGCATTCTAAATCGTTTTACATATTCTTCATAAGACAAGCGACCTCTATATTGTGCTTTTGAAATCATTACTATATATACTATTATTATTTTTTTTATTTTTATAAATCAAAAATTATATAATACTATATTATATATGTCAGATTTATTTAATTATCTAACTAATAAGACTATGAATGTTAATGTTAAGAAAAATAAAAAGTTATTAAAACCTAAACGATTTCGTTGGGGGCAAAAAATGGGTAAGGGAGCAAAAAATTATAATCGTAAAGAAACAAATATAGATAAACTATTAACTTTATTAGTAAGTCGTAGTGCTGTTCCAAATTCAATAGAAACAGCAAGATTAAGAGATATTGAAGGGGACTTTGCTTTAGCATCTAAATTACAACAAGAAGAATTCGCAGCGAATGCTGGTAAAACAAAAAAAATAGAAACAGAAGAACTCACACCTCCAACGGCAGGAGAAGCAGCAGGAGAAGCAGAAGCATCTCGTCCAATTACAAGTAGAGTAAGAGAAGAACGATTTCAAGCATATCAAAGTAAGTATGACGAATTAGACGACCACTACGACCACTTAATAGAAAGTATGAATGAGAACTTAAATCCAAATTCTGTTGTATCAGCAGACGCTATGAATAATTTTATTGTTGAAAAAGAACAGTATAACGCCGATAGAAATGTATTACGAAAAGATTTATTAGACGATATAAAAAATAATCCAAATGATGCTTGGGAGTGGAGGGGGTTTATAGAAATGAGTGAAGTTCAAACTGCTAATCTATTAGATAAAGATAATACAGCAAGTGCTATACTATACGACCAAGCGAAGAGGAATTTAGAAGACAAAACGCTTCTAACAGAAAAACAAGTAAAACTCGCAGAGGAAAATGCTGATTTAATGAAAAAAGATAGGGATAGAGCGGAATTAGCAAAAGTAAAAGAAGAAGCATTTAATAAAGAATTGAGAGATGTAAATTTACAACTAACAGATAAATCATTACGATTAGTTCAAGAAGCAACAGAAAAAGAAAAACTCATAGAAGACTTAAATGAAACTCAAAATTTTTTAAGTGAAAATATTAGTCAAACATTTAATAGAGGTAGAGATAATATCAAACAATATTTAGACGGTAAAATTACTGGAAACACAACAACATTCAAAGTTGGATTAGGACAAACTGGTTTAATAGACGATTGGGATAGAATAAGCGGAGAAGCATATCCAACAGATGTAAAGAAAAAAAGATTAAATATAGCATTAACAAAAAAAATAGAAGAGCAGGAAAAATTCTTACCAAAAAAAGTTGAAGGATTTATGGGAGCATTACCACTGGGTTCTATTGTGGAAGAAATTAGAGAGGCAAAAGATACTTTATCTTTATCAAGAAGTAATAGTGCTAAAGAGTTAGATAGAGCAAATAGTAATAAGTCGGAAGAGAGTATGAAGTGGGAATGGCAGGAGGAAAGGTTTTCTTGAATCAGGAATAGGAAAAGATAGTAATCCGCCTACAGAAATGGATATACGGAAGGCGAGAAATAAAGCGTCTTATGACAGTCTATTATCCCTCCACATTTAATAGGGAAGAAGAATAAAAAATATAATAATATATTATAATAATATGTTTGACTATAATGACATAATGAAAAATTATATGAAGAAAGAAGAAGAGGTTAATACGATTGAAAAGAAACATAAGAAGAAGAAACTAAATCCAAAGAAGATGGAGAAGTTATATCCATATTTTAGTGTGTTTGGAGTAACTTATTTTAATAGTGTAAAATAAATATTTAAAAAAAAATATTATATAATATTATAATGGCATCTATATTAGATGTAAGCAAACCAATTGTTATTGATAGATTAGAAGAAATTAAAAATAGTCTTAAATCACAATCAGAAAAAATAGACGAATATAAAAATTATTTATTGGAAGACTGTAATTATAGACTTCCTGATGTATTTTTAGAATTTATAGCACGAGAAAAATTAGATTGTAAATATACAGAAGACGAGTTAAAAAATATGAGAGAATCATATTTAGAACGCAAAGAACAAATAGAAAAAGAAAATCGCCTTACTGATATTGAGGAAGAAAAAGAAAAAGAAGAAAAAAAATTAATGGAACACACGGTAGAGGAAATTTAATCGTCTTCTTCTTTTTTAATAAAATATACTATTTCTTTTTTTTCAATAATAGGAATATCTTTATTTTTTTTAATCTCATTTATTTTTAGTTTTTTCAAATCTAATCTCATTTTTTCTATTTTACTTAATTTTTTTTTCATATAATATATATATATATATTAATATAGTATGTCTAACGATATGAGTAGCATACAGATACTATTAAGAAATATGGAACGAAAACAAATCAACTCGGCAATTGACGAACAGTATGCTAAATTATCAAAAGAGATGGCATTTGAAGCAAAAAATTCTGTAAAAAAAAAAGTAAAAACAAAAACTAATGGAGGAACTGACTTAGACCACAGAAAAAATGAAGACGATAATAAACATAAATCAAAACCAATAGTATCAAAAAAGACTGACCCTTTTAAAATAAAAGGTGAATTAGATTACAAAGCATATAATAAATTAAGTATTGATAATCAATTAAAATATGATAGAGAGATGGCAGGTGCTTATAAAGAAGCAGGAAGAAAAAACTATTATCAAAGACCCACGCAGAAAAAAGTAATACCAATTTATAAACCACCAAAAAATGGAATAACAAAAAGTGGAATAACAAAAGTATTTTTTGGAAATCCTAATAAAAAACCAATATTATATGATTACGGAACTATTTAATTTTTAAAATATCCTATAATATAGATATGATAAAAACGAGGGGAGAGATTTTTATAACTATAAGGTCAAGAGATTTAGTAAGCACTGCTATTGATACTAATAATAATGCTGGTTCTTTTAATCTATTTGAAAATATCACAGCAGAAGAAGACGAGATAATGACGGTAGAATTGTCAAGTGCTACTATCCCAAATTCATTTTATAATCTTTCTAATAATAATTCTAATAATAAAATTACTGTTAAAGAAGGAGCAAATGCTTATGCTACACTAACAATCCCAAGTGGTTCATATAATATATTAGAATTATCAAATGAATTAAAAACATTACTGGACGCACAGAGTGTTATATGGGGAAATAATTATTCTTATTCATTTGTATATAATGAAATAAATAATTTATTAACAATTACTAATAGTGGTAATGATGCGGTATTTGATTTTACACAAACTAATTCCTGTCGTAGGTTTTTGGGTTTTACCAATTCAATACAAACTATTAATAATAGTAATGGGATTATATCGGATAGGTCAGTTGATGTAACAGACACACGAAATAGTATATTTGTAAGATTACCAAATCTTTCTAATTCAAAAGTAATAGAAAGTAATAATGGAAAATTTTCAAATGTAATAGCACAAATACCAATAGAGTTAAGTAGAAATTTATTTTTCACTTATGACCCACCAGTTTCTTTCAAATGTGAATTAAGTCAAAAACAAATAAATAGTATAGATATATTAATCACATATCAAGACGAGCAAAATAATGTAAATTTTGAAAAGGCGGATTGGGAAGTAAATTTAATTATTAATTTTTTTAAAGCACCAGCAAGTGTAGTAAAAAATAGACTGGAAGATACAATATTACAAAGAAGAATGTTAGAAACAGTTGATACAAATTTATCTTCAATAGAAAATAAAAATAAAGAAACAGCAGAATTAAAAGATTATTTTCAATCACAACTTAAAAAAATAAAAAATTGATTTTTATAAAGAAAATATAAAATGAAAAAAAAGAAAAAATCTTTATATAAATTAATAAAAAAAGAATTAGCAGAATTAACAATAATGTTAAATCATATTGATAAAATTGATAATGATTTATTTAAATCTATTGCTATTAAAAAAGCGAGAGCAGAATATTTTGATATTTATATTAAACCATTAATGTTAATATATCAATCAAAAAATACTTTTAAAAAAAGTAATATCAAAAAATAATAATATTAGTAATATATATAATGGGTTACGAACTTAATCCAACAAATCTATTTAATGTATATTTAAATGCTAATGATAGTGTTGGTGGTATTGCGACTCGTAGTGATATTTGTCGTTTTGATATTGGGTCAATCTTATCACAAGCACCAAACGCAGAGGAATTAGAAAACGCTACTTATTGTTTAATTAAAGTAAAGTATTTTCAAATAGATATTCAACCTTCAGCATTTAAAATTGACAACACCAGTGTAGTCCAAATAAGAATGCCTAATTCATTTCCAAATAATATTGAAAGCAGACCTACTGCTGTTGGTTATTCAAATGTTGTTTCTTCTAATATAATTGGTTTAATGGCGACAGGAAATGATTTATATACTTATAGTTCTTATCAAACAAGTCCAAATGATTATGTAGCGGTTGGTAATCCATTTAAAAATCAAATAGAAATTCAACTAACAGACCAAGATGGGGATTTATTGGGAACAGCGGCAACAGCAAACAAAGATTGGGCGTTATGGTTGTGTGTTTATTTTCCGCCTCAACCAAATATTTTAACAAAAAATATGCCTTCATTAAATTATTAATTATACTTTTTTAAAAAAAGTAATATCAAAAAAATATGCCTACATTAAATTATTAATTAAATTTGAATTAAATGATTAATTAAATTTAATTTAAATTTATTTTTTTATATCATATATAATATAATGGACGAAAATACTACTACTCCCTTTGAGATGCGACTTTCGGAAGTCCCTTCTATGCCCCAACCCCAATTAGATTTAACATATTCTACTGCTATACCTTCTAATGGTGGCACATTTACGGCAAATCAGGAAGTTCGCATTCCATTTAATGTTCCTTCTGAATGCTTCGTGGATTTAAAACGAGCGTATTTAAAATTTAATTTAAAAAATACTTCTGCTTCTTCTATTTATTTAGACCCTTCTGTTGGTGGTGCTTCTGTAATTGATAATTGGAGAGTAGTGGGGGGGACAGGTGCTTTACTTGAAGAAGTTATTCATTACAATAATTATAGCGCTATGTTAAGAGTTAATGATAATCACGCAAAAGTTTCGTCTGTTAATCACGAAGAGGACGGAGCAGGAACGGATAGTTGTTTAGAAGAATTAAGATGTGATACTGTTGGTCGCACTAACGCTGTTTTAACTCTAACTGGTGCTACTGAAGTTGCCGCTGCTGGAACACGCACTATCACACACAGACCTAATTCTGCCTTATTCAACGCCGATAGATATATGCCTCTTGGTTATACACAGGGTGTGTCGTATATTTCTATAACTTTATGTGGAAATTCTACTGCTGCTATTACTGGTGCTGCTGCCCCTGTAGTGCCTGTTCTTTATGAAACCTCTAACTGGGAACTTCATTTACCTATTTTACGACCCGGACCTGATTTTGCTGCTATGTTTCGTTCTGCTATGGGAAGCGGTGTCCCAATTCAAATCCATTCTGTAGGCGTTCAAAATACCCAGCAAACTATTACTGGTGGTTCTTCTCAATCTGAAACCCTTACATTCTCTACTCGTAAGAGGTCTGTTAAAGCACTATTAGCAGGAATTCGTATTAATAGTTCTGTGACAAGTGATGTAGCAAACTCTATTTCAGGTTTCCTTAATTGTGCTATTTCACGCTATAACTGGGCGATTGGAGGAGTTCGTATTCCCGCCCAGCAAATAGAATGTTCTGCCTCTGATAAGGGTGAGTTAATGGCGAATACTCAAATGGCACTTGGTTATTTCAATAGCGACCTTCGTGGTGCTGATTGTATCAGTGGTCTATCAAATGCTAAACCAGTTTCTATATTCTATCGTAATGCGGCAGCGGATAAACTTGCTAAATGTTCTCGTTGTTTGTTTTCGTTAGATTTAGAATCTTACAATGCTGCGTATGCTGGTAAGAATTTAGCAGGACAGGGACTTCCTCTTGTCTTACACGCACAGACTGGGGACGGAGCACAAAATTTCGGTGGAGTTAATACTGCTTGTTTAGTTGATACCTTTGTAATTCACGATACGATGTTCATTTTAGATGGTGCTACAGGCGTTATAACAGCAAATTCATAAATCCACAAAAACCACACTACATTTCACCCAATTTAAAATCCCAGCAAAAACTTACTTTTCTTTTTAAAAATAAAAAAGAAAAGTTTATTTTTTCCAATATTATTTATACGCTCAAATCCAGTGTGGTTTTTGTGGTTAATTTATTAATTTTTTGCCAAGTTTTTTATATTTTTCTGTAATACTTTTATAAGCACATTGATAACAATCAAACCCTTCACATTTCCACCAACTCCTACCAATCATATTTCGTGGAACACATTTGTTTTTACAGTAATCAACATTTAATAATGTTTTAACTGGGATAGTTCTATAATGATTAGGATATAAATAAGAATAATTTTTTTCAATAATAGAATGACAATAAACATTATTCATATCTAATAATTCTTCTAATTCAGTTTTAACACGCAAATAATTTTTGCTCCAATCAGTATTTCCATTTACATTCTCATAACACTCGTCGCCATTTTTAAAATTATCCCAACTCGTATAAAAAGTTTTCTTTATTCTCATATTAGATTTTTTATAACACATAGGTATTTCTTGATAGGTGTAATAATCTTTATTGGGTGTGTCGTAATTATTATTCCTACTAACAATAACTTTATATTTAATATATTTATTTAGAATTTCTTTTTGTTTATCAACATTATTATCTATATTTTCAATACAGTCATTACAAATAAATCCTTCACAATCACCATTATCTATATTGATAAAAAGAGCGTTGTCGTCTTCTACTTCCCAACATTTACAATCATAACATTTAAACAAATTAACAAAATCACCAGTTCTATTTTGAAATTCACCAAAGTCTTCTTTCACATTTTCTAATTCTTGTTTAAGTTTGGCAATCTCAATATCTTTTTCATTTGAAATATTTTGAATAATTTGAAGAAGCATATCGTTTGGCAGGTCTTGAATAGCAGTCATAACACAATAGAGATTTAATATATGATTACAGTTCAATATAGAAATATCAATTTTAAAATATGTTTTTTATTTAATCCACGAAACGGATAAATAAAAAAAACATTTTATTTATTTTTATTTTTATTTTTATTTTTATTTATTTATTTTATTCAATAGCATTACCGTCATTAAGAAGATTTTCCACATAGTATGGTGATACGAGTGGATATTTATTTTTATTTCTTTTCTTAGTTTCTATATCGTCAATAGAACCAGTATTACAAATACAGTAATGAGTTGGTCCAGTAAATAATCCAAAACGATAAAGTTTTTTTTTATGATTACTAATTTTTTTAGATATCTCACCACCACTGTTAATATCGTCTAATTTCCAAATCAAATCAACAATAACAAATTGTTTAGACTTTGTTAAACTTTTGACATATATTTCAAATGTTCCCATATGTGGTATAAGTTTATCAATTAGACGACCTCTATCATCTGTTAATGGTTCTTCATTTTCGTCGGTTTCAAATTCCAACATATTATATTTATAAGGATAAATGAATGATTTTCCCACAAAACTTTCTGGATTATGTTGCTCCATATCTTTTTTTTTAGCAAGGTGATTATAGTTCAATATAGAAATATCAATTTTAAAATATGTTTTTTATTTATTTTATTTAAATTTTAAAATTTAAAATTGCTGAGATTTCTTCTTCCAAGGATTTTAATCTACACCACGAAGCAGATTGATAAATTCTTTCTCTAACATAACAAATATTATCAGTATCATTCATATATTCAACTACAGAATTAAAAATATCCTCGTCTTCATATTTAATATACATTAATAATGCTGTATCATTTGTATTATCTTTATCATAAAAATATTTATTTAATTCACTCCAATAATGATTAGTAATAAATTCGTCTATCGGTGTTCCTAATTCTTCATAATCTGTAATTTCATTTTCTATCATATAAGAAATAAAATCCTCAATAATAGTATTTTTAAGGAATAGTGTATCATAATTGGGAGACATTTTATTTTTATTGGTGATTAAAGTTGAATATAAAAAAATCAATTTTAAAATATGTTTTTTATTTATTTATTTATTTATTTATTTATTTATTTATTTATTTTATTTATTTTTATTAATCATATCATTATATAAACAAGTATGTCTTACAAAATAAGAAGCAATCGCCATATCATTATATTCTGTTTGATATTGTTGATAATTTAAATATGGATAAACATATTGTTCTACATTTACAAATCCTCTTTTATCTATATACATATTATGATATTTTTGACAATTATGTAAATATTTATTTTTGGTATAATAACAATTGAAAAATCCGTCGCAATTAGTTTTAGTAAATATATATATTTCATCTCCAATTTCATAATTACATTTCTTTTTTATTTTTTCTAACCACATAAAATTTCCTTTTCCATTTTCAACTTTAAAATGATGTTCATTACTCATTAAATCATTTAATTCTTTATTTACAAATTCTTTTTTTTCTTTATCAAATTTACAATCCCAACTTATAGTTAAAACACCCTCATCATAATCAACATCATCAACATCATTATCTTCATAAATCTCAAATATATCATCATATTTAAGATAGGTAGTTAGGTTTTCAAGTGTAGTCATAACACACAATAGAGATTTAGCAGGTGATTATAGTTCAATATAGAAATATCAATTTCAAAATATGTTTTTTATTTTTCCACAAAAACCACACTACATTTTATCCAAATAAAAATCCCAGCAAAAATATATTTTTCTTTTTATTTTTATTTCAACCATAAATCAGCATTAGGAATATTCATTTTATACGCCAGATAGCAACAATAGAAAGCAGGGTCTTTACATTTTTCTAATTGTTTAGTTTCTTCATTAAATACTTCAAATTTTATTTTACCCTTAGGAATAATAATTTGTAAATACTTTAAATTATCTCCAAATATATCTCTAAAATAGTTTGAATAAATATTCATACAATTTAATATAATAATAAATGGTTTATCTAATTCATATAATTTTTCTAATATCTTTTTTTTTGTATTTGTTTCAAATGGGGGATTAGAAATAATAATATCATAAGTTGGTAATGTATCAGTTAAAAAATTTAGTGTATTATCTCCTACTATATTTAATCCTAATTCAGTTAAATAATCAATACTTTTACTTTTAGAATTTAATAAAAATGCTTCATATATAATTTTATCTTTTGGGATTAAATGAATAATATTCTCCCACATTTTTTTTGTTGTATAATAATTATTTTTAGTTGAATCAAATTTGGGACAATCATTTAGACACGCCATTTTATATATTTATTTATTTGTTTTTAAATTTGGAAAACAGAAATATCAATTTTAAAAAGTATAAATCTATAATCTGTGAAAAGTAAAAAAAGTATTTTAATTTATTTATTTTTATTTATTTATTTATTTATATTCTTATCCAAACTCCCACCAAATATCATTTGAGTTTTTTTTCTCCCAACCCATTTTACCAAAACAAATTCTGCTTGTTGTTGGATTTTGTAAATGATATATATAGGCGTTGAGGAAACAATTAAGACTTCTATGTTCTTCGTCCAAATTATGCCAAAATGAAACCCAATCATTTATTCCTAATTCTTCCATTGCTTTAATTTTAGGAGCAATAGCAGTTCTCCAAATTATTTTCCATATTTTTTTTTTATCCTCTCCAACTAATTCACAATATTTATTTTCACCTTCACAATCATTCAGTTCTTTATAAGTATCGTAAAGTTTAAAATTATCGTCAATAATTTTTCCGTCAATTGTTTCACACCACGAATGTAAATCCAAACCACCTTCATTGATAGCAGCATTACATTTGGTGTAAGTAGTTGTTGTCATAATAGATATGAGAGATTTGAGGTCTATGGAGTTAGAAGGAACAGAAAAATCAATTTCAAAAAGTATTAATCTAATCCTCAAATTGTAGGTATGTGAAAGTCAAAAAATAATATCCACATTATTTTTATTTTTATTTTTATTTTTATTTTTATTTTTATTTTTATTTATTTTTTCTCATTAATAAAGTCAATCAACCAATAAGACATATTAAAATATTTATCATACTCCAATTCTTTAATGAGAGAATTAAAATATTCAGTTTGAGATAAGTTAGAAATTTCTTCTTGGTTTAAACTGTTCCATTCACACCCTTCTCTCTCTTCATATAGTTCTTTCAAATTTGTTTGAAATTCATTCATAACCATAGAATAGTTATTCTTGGTTTCTTGGATTGCTGTAAATACTTGTGCCATATTTGATATAGTGGTTGATTCAGGGAAATCAATTTAGGATTTGTGTTATGTGAAAAATAAAATAAAAAGAAAAGTATATTTTTGCTGGGATTTTAAATCGGTCAAAAAGCGGTGTGGTTTTTGTGGGAGAATTTTTATGTGGGGGAGCATTAAAAAAATATACATAAGAGAGATTATAAATTGATTATCCTAATAATAACAAGGTTTGCCCTTTTACTATGAATATTAAGAATTTTATGTATTAGTATTAAGTTATTTTGTCC
>Ga0115005_10003201_pt1 | contig 13076 bp, 6 predicted proteins | sample ArcOceMetagenome_FD_87163 | JGI IMG/M metagenome (GOLD analysis project Ga0115005, IMG submission 87163) | Marine eukaryotic phytoplankton communities from Arctic Ocean - Arctic Ocean - Greenland ARC118M Metagenome | ecosystem: Environmental > Aquatic > Marine > Oceanic | place: Arctic Ocean... | reverse complement strand
TGCTACTGATAAAGCCGATCAACTCAGAAATTCCGCCTCCTCGACAGGAGGGTTCAAAGCAAGACTCGTCCGTCGAGTCATTGAAAATCTTCAGCTTGAAATTGAAGATATTAACTTCCAGCTCAAAGGTGCCGGATGCGATATTGGTGCCTCCATTGAAAAATTCTCCATTTTCACAACAGATATTTTGGGCAAAAAGTCATTTATTGATCGAGCCACCAATTCCAAAAATGTGCTAAAGTCTTTTCTGTACAAGGCACTCGAACTCCAAGGTCTTGCCGTATACTGTGATGAAGATAAGAGAATACGAGTACAACCGGCCTATCTCGCTCAACCGTATCAACCCATGGATTTATCAGATCGGCATGGGAAAACTTATATTTTAGAGCCCCTTTCCTTCAGTGCGAAATTGAGACAGTCGGATTGTATCACCTGCATTGATTTTCCGAAATATCTTTTATCCGCAGAATTGCCCACTGTTTCGTTTCGGTTGACGAGGACGCAGTTGGAACTTATGCATCGGATTGGGAATGAAATTAATGAAAAGAAACATGTGGCTAGACCATTGTTTCCAGAGTATAGGCCAGATGTGCCCATTTCGAAAAAGACGGCCAAGCTTTGGTGGAAGTATGCGGTGAGGTCTATTGGGAGGATTAGTAGGAGGAGGAGTTGGACTGAGTTTTATATTGCGTATCGGAAACGGAAAGTATACATTGATTTTTACAAGAGGTTGCTTTATAGTGCGGAATGTTCGTGGTTGAAGCCTGTGACTATCAGTGATCGGGGGGAGATGGATCAGATTGAGAGGGATAAGAGTATTAGTACGCAAGGAGTCATGGCGTGGAGGAATATAGCGGATGCGCAGGTACATTTGGAAATGAAAAAATATGAAGAACGGGAAGAAACAAAGAGGAGTGCTAGGAGGGATATGCCAAGTAAGAAAAAGGCTACCTTCAGATCAATGATGTTTGGGAAAAAGGAGGACGATCGAGCGGATCGATCTTTGTTGGGTATGGATATGGATGATCCGCCTATTGTATTGAGTACTGCTGAAATGAGAGAATTGGATTCGTTGGCTTTGGAATCTGCCACTGCGGAAGTGGCGTTATCCTCGGATTCTATCTTGTGCGATGTTTCTTTTGAAATGGGATCTTTCCATGTGGAGTTGGTTACATTTGCTTCCGCACCGCTGGTATCTCTTGAAATGGGAAAGGTCCTTTCTTTCTTCAAGGCGAATGCGGATGGTTCCTTTAGCAGCACATTTTCTCTATCGAGTTTAGATGTGCGAGATCGTATCACGCACAATACTCTGTTTCCAGTAGTAATCCGTTCCTTGCAATCTTCAGAGCACGATCCTAATTTTGAGACGTTCAAAAATGCAGTGGAGATCAAACTTTCCAAAGCGAAGAATGGGGATCAGCATCTAGAGGCCAAAATGGTTTCTTACGAAATTGTTGCGTGTGATGTCTTGATCAAGGAATTGAAGAGGTTTGCAACAATTGGGAAAGAGAAGGAGGGGAGTACCGGTATATCACGAAAGGCATTGCGGGTGAATCCCATGCTTCAGTATTCCGCCACTGGTGGCGCTGATCTCTTTTATGACGCCTCGGAACAATTTGGTAATTCCACGGTACTGGCTAGTGCAATTCTACAGGATATTGACGAACTTGCCACTAGTTTGGCGATACAAACTAGTAGTAAAGAATCTTCCAAAGTGAGGGACAAGTTCTCCTCTGCGTTTGCGGATGCTTGGAAAAGCAAGTTGGAGAAGGAGACCGTCTGGAGCGTTAAGATCGATTTGCATGCTCCTATTCTTGTTTTGCCGAAAAGCTGTACTGATCCGTTGGCGACAACTTTGGTTGTAGATTTGGGTACATTTCAAATGACATACGGTAAAACTCTTTCGCCCAGCGTTCATGAATGGTTCTGTGGTGGGGCAGATTCAATGCATAGTGATATGAAGATCGATCACTGTAGTTTGGAGATGGAGCATTTTTCTCTTGTCCTGTCGAAAGCGGGGAAGAAAGATTGGTTACAGGCTAGGAATGCAGATACGCCAAAAACGATGGAATCAGAATCGATCATTGACCCGGTCACTTTGAAGTTGGATATTGGGCTTGAAAATGGTGGCAAAGAAAGAAAGTGCATGTTTGGAAACTTGGAGCAGATTTCGTTGACGATATCGCATTCGCAGGTTGTTAAGGCTGTGAGTTTACTGTCGTTCTGGTCGAATACCTTGCAATCCTTATCTGGTGAAAACGACTCAAGGATCGGAGTTGATATTATGGAAGATGATCGGGAAACACAATCCTTGTCAAGCCCATCTGCGAAAGCCAAAGAATTTTCCACATTAAAATTGCAACGGAAGGTAGTGAAGGACTATGATGTCATGCACTTTTCCCTAACTTTGCAGGAATTCAAGGCCAAGATTGTCAATGAAAAAAATGAAAGTGTTGAGGCGTATTTGTTATCAGCGACAGCTTCTTCTACGAAATGCAGCGATGATTCTTCATTCTTGCATCTCCAAATGGGACATTTCTGGATACTTGACCATTTGAAGGGAGACTTTCGTCGTAATCAGCGTCTGGTTGTGCACTCTCTTCTCCCCCGACCACCTTCGGAGTACGCTAAGGGGCATGAATACAATCTTCTGGAGAGCTTTCTGTGTGGAGATGAGAATGACAATGATATCACCTCGCTTGCCGACATCAAGATCAGAAAATCGTCTCTCGGACAAAACGGGATGATGATGGATAACCCATTTTCGTTGGAGGATAAGGAAATCCCCATGACTACAATTGATGCAAAGTTTAGTACTCTTTACTTGCACTGGTAAGTCTTCTGTTATCAATTCTGCGCCTGTTCTTTCTTATTATAATATCGCATTCATGTATTTTTTCAATCATAAAGGAATCCGTATGCGATAAAAAATTTGTTGGCATTCCAAAAAGACCTCCTGTCGTTGATGGAAAGTGTGAAATCAATACCTATCAGAAATCAACGCGGCAGCAGTGTTGCAGAAACCATTGTAGATATCCCGGTAGAAGAGACCTTTCTAGTTTTGAATGCACAAATGGAAGCGTTTGAAGTATGCTTGAATTCTGCAAAAGATGACCTGCCTCTCTTTGGAATGACTATGGCGAATACAAGTGTTTACCTGCATTTTCACAAGGCTCTTGAAGATAGTATGATGGCATCGGTTGCTGTTGGTGATTTTCGACTCCAGGCGCTTCCAACTGCAAACAAAATAAGTCCGGAATACCGTACAATTCTTGGTCTTTCTCCAAATCATTCAAGTAGCTTGCTTCAACTACAATATGGAAAGGGGTCTCGAGCATTAAGGTGTTGTCCGCTGGACAATTTTGACACAAAGGTAAACGAGATGTTCATGGTGGTAAACTTGTCACCGATGAGATTTGTTCATTGTCATGCAGTAGTGTTCACTTTGATGGAATATGTGACGGAGGGAGTTCTTGGTGCCCTGGCGGAGAAAGTAGCAGAATCTGCTGCTCAAGCAGCGCGGCAGATTTCTCAAAACGAAGCGGTTGGCAACAAAGTGATCAGTGTCAATGCGCAAGGGTTTGACTTTGTACTACCCCAGGCCGCATACTCACCAAACTACTTTATTCTCAAGGCGGGCGATCTCAACCTTGATTTTATTTCATTTCCTGAACCTGGAGAAGGAAAGGCAAGCATCCGACTAAATAAAGTTACAATGCAGTGTGATCAAGGTGAAAACATCATTGATGATCCGATTGTCCTGGATGTAAATATATTGTTAGCACCTATGAGTTCTCCATCCCCCCATGAGATGGCGACACAGATTGATTTAAAAATCTCTCGTGTTGCGCTACTGCTAACGCGAAACCACTATTCTCAAGCAATGAATACCCTTGATTGCAATATTAGCGAAGATGACACTTATCTCAGAGAAGAAAACCAGCTTGAGCGGAAACTAAGAAGAGATGCTGATGAATCCTTCAGATCTACTAGCGTCAAACGTTTAACTCATGGAGGTGTTGAGGAGGTCGACATAAAAAAGAGAATGTACATGACATTCAAATTTGAGGCTGTCTGTCTTGACATGTGCAGAGAAAGTGCTAACGAGCCTCTCATATCAATTGCAGCACTCGAATCTGATATATTATTGAGGCTACTTCCAGACATGGATCAGATTGAAGCCACTGCTACCATGCTTGACCTGGTCGTCGTGGACAGTCGTATTGAAGCTATTGGACGATATTTCAAAAATATTGTGCAGCAAGTGAATCAAGATAACGCTGAGCACGATGTGTTTAGTGTTACGTATTGCAAGGCCAAATCTACAAACGTTACAAAGATCGAAGTTGAGTTTGGCTCTCCGCGAATCACATTTATACCCGATGCCCTGTCAGATGCTCTGTCGTTCTTCGACGTGCAGAAACCTCCACCTACCACTATTGAATTTGATTTAGCACAACAAACAAAGGTTCAAGTGCTTGGAGATACGAACACAAGTTCTTCCACGCAGCAAGATCTCAAGACACTAGATTTCACTTTGAAAACTGGCGATTGCAGTTTTGCACTGATAGATATGGGTGCAATATCAGGAAGTCATAGTCAACAAAGTGGATTTCCTACTGTAGACGGAGAGACGGTGGTACTGAAGGGAAGGACAACAATCTCGGCCAAAAAAGTTTCAAATCTGGGTAATGGAGAAATAGTGGAATTGGAGTGCCAAGTGCATGGTGACGAGTTCGAGATGTATTCTGCGCAGGGTCCCTTTCTTTCAGATCCTGTTCAAATTCTCAGCCCAACAAAGCTATCTTTCTTTGTGTCTACGAAAAACAAAGCTGATCGCTCTTCGACAGATATTGCATTCGTGTCTCTTGCAGACTTTAATATAATTTTATCAATAAGGCAATATGCCCTTCTCATGGCAATTGCGTCCAGCACCACAGATTGTTTCTCGCGAGATGCCGACGATGATACTCTGTCAATGGAAGAAGCGCTAACCGATAAGGAGACTGATAGGATTAAAAAGTTGGGTGAGGCTCTTGCTAAGAATGACGATGATGCTTCTGGCGTTGAATTGGTAATGAGTAGACACTCGTCTTCGATCGGCCAGAGCTCGCATGGGACTAAGAATAAAAAGTTCAAAGAGCGTGTGTTCAAAATGAAATCAACTCTTCCGAATACAAATATCACCGTCATCAACGATCTTCAGGGCGTTGACGAAGCATTATTCAAGATTACCATCTCAAGTTTCCTCAACAATACCGAGGTTTGCTTCAAAGTCAACAAAACAGACACAATATTCAACTCGCATACATACTTGTTGATCAATGCAGATTACTTCGATGCTCATTCAAAGCGCTGGGAAAGGTTATTGCTCAAGCCATGGGAACTTGATTTCAAGGCAGTGAGAGGCCAGAAAAAGAACACAGCACGCAAAGCTGCAACTGTTGATATCGAATCTCATGCCTGTGAATTATCCTTCTCCGAGCAATTCATAATTAGTCTGAAGAGTGCAAGTGCCATGTGGAGCGTATATTCGGGAGCAAACAATAAGGCTTTGGCCCTCATTGAAGAAATGGGTAGTTTTGCAGAAGGAAATACAAGATTTCTTAAGTCCAGAGCAAGTTTTGCGGCAAGGGCACTCACAACGACTCTCCCCTATGGTTTATCAAACCGTTCTGGTCTACCTGTCACTTACGTCACAACCGACTACACTTCAGTAGTCAATAATTCCTCTACAGATTTTTTTCATTTTCCGCGAAGTACAGGCGAGGGCGTCGGGGGATATCGGCTCTACGGGCAATACGCGAAAGAAAAGAAAACCATTTCAATTATTATAGCAGATCAACAGATCAGTTTCAAGCACATAGATGATGAAGTAGTAAAAGGAAAGCGTGTCCACCAGTTGGGCGATGGGCTCTACATTTTCACGGAGGTGAAAAAGACAGGCAAAGCTTTGGTAAGTCAATCCGTTCCACGTCTTTTTCATTCATAGTATTCGGTGGTACGTATGAAACTGATGTCCATCACTTTTGTCCACAGATCCTTTATATTAGCAGCTTTATGGATATTTACAATCACACGGTAAGAGCACCAAATCATCCATCAATTTGATTCAATTGTTCCTGAATATTTTTAACATATCTTCTCGTATCCGCAGTCCTTAGATTTCTACACATCTATGATGATTAATAATGACGTCAGTGACCTTGGTACCAATTTGGGCGATAAATCCTTTTCCCAGCATTCTCGATTTCATCGTCGTGATATGAGAAGAATATTTGGAGTTAATTTAAAGCTTCTGGAAGAAGCTTACGGTGCTTCCTCGAACAATCGCATTTGGCTTGTGATTTCTCCGACTAAAGATAGTAATCTTGTTGGTGAATTGGAGCTTCCTCCATTTGCCGCTTTTCGGCAAATGACAACCAGGAAGAAGTCAAGCAAGACAGTTGAAGTAGTTTGTTCTCCAAGACAAGGCATGAAGGGACATAGTATCACAGTCAGTCTAGAATGCAAGGTCTCGTTGATTGAGGGGCATCCTCATGTTGAATTAAATATCCGACCTCGATTGATCGTGAGAAATAATCTGTTTGTTAACCTGCTTGTAACAACTCCCATGCAAGGAACATGCAGTAAAAACATGGTTCGGAATGAAGATAAAGGGACGTCGGTTCATTCTGTTTCTCCGTTTGATGTAATTGAGGTCTTCCATGCTGGATCATCAGTTGCGTTTGCTTTTAAATGTGCCGATATTCCGATAGGTGGCAACAGGACTGGGTGGAATAAACTTGGATGGATTGATATTCCTCTCACGCTGAAGTCGCGGCTCAAAGAAAATATCCACTGCTCGTTTCCTTTCCTCACTGCGTCGGGTGAAGCATCAAAGTTTGCTGGTGGTTGCGATTTCTTTTTGGTAGAAGAAGGTGACGGAATATCTGAGTCCGATATTTCTTCAGATTGCATCGATAGCGGAACCAGGACTATATCTCTTTATGTGAACAACTTGGGAGTAGATCATACAGGTGACATACTTTTTGAAAGCTGGGACATGAACCAGCAATATGCGTCACTCGACATTTCCGAAACTACAGGTCGCCAGAATTTCACTTTCAGTTCTTTTTCCTCGTCATTGCACAAGCGTCGAATCACAATTCTCCCCAAAGCAGATAGTTTTCTCCGTGTTATCCATCTTTCTATGGATGGGATCGAGGGATTTAGACGGAGCGAACCATTCTGTATCGACGAAGTTGCATTTTGCGAAGGTGGCGTCGAAAGCTCGCCGATATTATGGGAGGATTCAACGGAATCTGGGTATTTTGCCTACCGCAAATTTTCATCTTCAAATCAATCTGAAATTCACGTCATTCCAGAATTTGTCGTGTTTAATGGTGGGGACTCAAAAGTCAGAATAACTGTCCAACGTTGCTCAGCTAGTGTTGTTGAGGAAGGCAAGATGGCCATCGCAAAGCGACCTGCTAGCGGTGAAGGGCTGATTTTATCTATTATGTTTGATGAACTCAAGTGCACATCAGCCCCGATTCGAGCTGACGAACTCGGACTAAAAGTTGTCCTCGTTAGATCTTGCAAAAGCGGCTCTCCTGTCGGAAGTTTAGCCATCCAAACAGTTCTAGGAGCGAAAGATAGTCGCTTTGTAATTAAGCTGGGCGCTTTGAAACATGGTAACAGTGTGCAAAAGAAAGAAAAGTCCTTGATTCATAAAGATTATCTTCATTTTAGGATTCGATGGTCACAACTGGAAGTAACTCTTCTGGACACATCGAAAGCGATTGTCTCGGAAACGGGTGAACCACCGGATGCAAGCTTAGCGCCCCAAAACGGTACAAGCTACCAAAGAGTGGCTCATTTCGTGCTAGAGAGGTTTACTCTTGACTATCAAAAACTCTTTAAAGAGACTGCAAAGGTTGACGCAGCTCGAACTCAATTTTCTGCAATCATCTTCAACATTCACGTCAGTGACTGTACTAAAAGTGAAGAAACCACGTTCCTTTCCTCTGTATCTGATGAACATAATTTTCTGGACATGCGTGTAAGGACCCGCGGATCTGGAGATTCTGGGCTGGCCAAGATTGACCATCTCGAACTGAAAATTGCACATTGTGGTAAAAAGGCAAGCAAAGTGGTCATCAACACTAACGAGGATTTCATTTGGGATCTCTTAGATATTGCCTCTCGAACAAACACCGCTATTTCGGAGTTTACATCCACTGATACAGCTGTAGAATGGGACGACGGAACACAAGCATTTCAAGTCAGTGCTGTAGATATTGACTATGACAACGATGACGATATCGACGACGATGGGATGTACCGTGCGCCAAGGAGTGACATGTTATTTGCAGTGAAGAAAATGTATGTCTGGCCTTCTGCATTCCTTGTGAGCTTCAAACGTAGCCCTAATGCAGCACGCTATGAGAAAGTGCAAAATGTGCAGAGCGCTAAAATTGTTGCTTACTTTATGAAGCAGCTGAATTTCACTGTCAGCAAAGCACATCTACGTTTTGCCGGCTTTAGCTGCGATAATACCAAGGGGCCACCTGACCGTTTTATTCAAAGCGTGAAAGCTTTCTATTTGGGCCAGATGAAGAAGAAACTCTTCACTCTGTTGACATCAACAAGCATTGACGAATGGCGACAGCTCTCTGGACGAGATGACGGGAAGGACAGTTATGTAGAAGGCGATATCCTGCGAACAACTGGCAATCTCGCTGGGAGATCTGCTGGATTTGTTGTTAAGAAATTTGGACAGGGAATTGGGCAAGGGTTTGCTGCAGGCACAGCTGAAGTTGGAAATGGTATCCAAAGCGCCAGTGAAGCGATAGGGGCTGGTGCGTTTGGAGCTGGAGTAAATAGCTTAGTTAGTGGAATTGGACAAGGAGTAGGGAACACAGTGGAAGGAGTCGGTGCTGGTGGTAACAAACTCATAAAGGGTGCAGGTAAGGGCGTTGGGCAAATTGTGGGCGGCGTTGGTGGTGGATTGCAGCAAGTTGCGATGGGTATTGGAAAAGGAGTTACAACAGGAGATGGAAATGCTATTTTTACGGGCATTGGAGACGGAGTCACATCTATTGGAACGGGGGTGATCAAAGGAACAGAAAGTGTTGTGACTGGAGCAGCTGAAGGTGTATTTTCTATTGGTAAAGGTCTTTTTACCGGTGTTTCATCTCTTGGCAAAGGGGTAGGTAGAGCAATTCAAGGCAAGCAACCAAAAAAGAAAGACGACCCGCGGAAACCACCAAGCGGAAGGCGCAATCGTGGATGAAAAGAGTGTGTTGAATGATAACTGAATGATACGTGCAAATCTTTGTCGGTTAACGGTATTCTTCTCTCGTGTTTTTATACTTTCTCATGAATTCAATACAATAATTAAAAAGATGAACGTACTTTTGAAGAACAAGATGGAATTAGGAACTATTTCACACTGCAGCATACCTTTATACGCGTATTTTGAATTTATTCCGATGTTATATCACCCAAACCAAAAAGTTCACTTCGCGGTCGCTAAGAGCTGCGAGTGCTTTTTGAAGGAGACATAAAGCTAGTCATCATGCTATAATTCACTGAAACATACTGCGACTCCACATTTTCTGTTCGCGATTCTAGAATATACTTCACATCATAGGTAATGCAGTCGCTAAAAATATGATGTGCAACTACCTTTGCGACTCCCCCCGGTTTATTGGATCCTGACCAAGTCCTATCCTCTACATCAACCACAGTGCCCACCGCAAAGGGGATGGCAGAATGATTTGATTTGATATTTTGCGCAGTAATATCAAGAGGAAGGCAATCAGAACATTTCCAGTCGCCTTTCCTTCCTGCATCTTCTTTACTAAAGCCTACACAATGTGCGGCACAGTTAAACCACGCATCGCAGCTGTCACACTGAATCCAGAACACCGGCATTGGACTTTCGTGAGTCTCCCCACAAACACATCCAAGCCAAGGATTACTATCATCATCCCACTCAGGCTCTTCCACATCCACATCGTTCGTTTCTTGTAGAGAAGAATTATTATGCTTGGCGTCTTTTGCATTCGATGGTGATAAAGCGTAGGAATTTTCATGATCACTCAGACATATGGTATCGCAATTCGTGTTTGTAGATGGGAATGGTTCATGAAGAGCATCACTCGAATTTTTCAAATATTGGCGCTCGTAATCGTCGTCGTCAATATTTGTGTCACTAATCTGCATCAAATCGTCGTCTTCTTTCGGTTCATTGGGGAGGTTGTGACCTGATTCGTCACTTGCAATATTGATATCTTCCGTGGCTAAGCATCGCCCCATCTCCGTGTCACACGCATTGTGCTCTGCATCCATCTCGCAATCATTCTCACTTTCCTCTTCTTGTCTTGGCGCTGCGGATTCTTGATTCTTGGCCTGGCTACCAACACCAAGTAACTCGTTGTACTTATCTTGTCCATGTCGTATAAGATACGCCCAGGCTTTTCGTAAAAATAAAAATATTAGAATGGAATTGCTACAAAGACGACTCCTAACCTCTGCCGGAATGAACTTACCAAACATTTTTGATGCATCTTCTGCTGAATCAAAGGGACCAAGACGTACTGACTTTGAATTCATGTAGAGTACACACGAAAATTTTGTCTTCTTTCTGTCACGGTTGGTGACACCGTGGTATCCAAATTTGTTCCTCTGAGACGGTATGGGTAAAATGTGCGGTGGTATATCCTGTTGTTGATGCAATGAAGCAGTTAGCGTCCGCTCTAGAAACCACCTTTTCCAAGTATCACCGAGTCATTGATCTTACCTCTAGTTTCAAGTTCAGGATCTTTTGTTTTGTACTGGGCTCCTTGCCGACATTAGTGCTTTCGTTGGATATTTGTAATTCATCGTTTGCATCCTCACCTTGTACAAGTGCATTAGCCCAAGCTTATATGTTGAAAGTATCTGTAAGTATCACGAGAAGGAGCAGTTACAGTAGTGCCGATATTACTTACCAGCCATTTTGGCAGCATCCTCCTTTGTTGGAAAGGTCTCATGAAGCCTGATAGTGTTTTTGTTGAAGGTTACTTCAGCCTTCCAAGTACCTCCAGTCTCAAATACTCCTTTGTACCCATGTTTATTTCTTGACGACTTCACAGGTGTGACATGGGTTGGTAGGTCCTAAGAAAATCACTCAGCTTTTGATTAGAGTGCTTTTGACAGAGATATTTTTTAATCGATCTTTTACCCAGCACTTACCTTTAGCTCGAGTTCTAGAATCCTCTTCTTCATTTCACGAGCATTCATTTCCAATTGGTCACTACGGTCATCATTGGCATCGGGAAGCCTCTTTTCTATCTTCCCTTCATTTCCTTTGTCAACGCTATGCCTGCTTACACAAGCAATTAGTTCCGATTGATCACTACGGCAATCATGGGTATCGGAAAACATCTCTTCCATCCTCCTTTTATTGCCTTTGTGAATATTTTGTCCGTTTACGTTTGCGTTTCCAGACTCAAGTTCCCGTTGAGACATTTTATCCATTGAAATCTTTCTTACCGAAGAGCAATCCTTTGGTGTTCCATCTAGTCCAATGTCGTTCCAGTGAAGCGGCACAATCTCCTCCTCGTTTAAAGAAAGAGCGGCATCAAGAGCTGCTTTTTTTCTTTCATTCGCTGACTCTTTATACCTTGCAACCACAAGAAAAAGCTCTGGGCCAGACGTATCGAGCAAAACCCCGAGCTCAATCTCTGTCATCCCACCGACTGCAAACAAGAAAGTGAGAATCGCCAGCTTTCGTAAAAAATGTAAATGCAAATTAGATTCAATCTATTCATCACACGAACCTTTCTTATTATTGACGCAGATAATCATATCGTTGCGTTTGAGCCTGGCATGTTCACCATTGCCATCAACAGATGTCTACATCCATAAACAATGAATCAAATATAAGTACAATATCACAAGGTAGTGTACAATTGCAATGCTACACGTACTTACCGCAGAATCAGCTGGTGACATTGGTTCTACTTCCGTAATAAGACACGCACCACCAAAGTCATGAAAACAAAATCGAAATCCCCACGACCGCAACGCCAAACGATCCCTAGTCAATTGAACGACCGAAAGCCCCCCTTCATTTTGCGACACGTGCGTCTGTTGGTAACAATCACCCCTAAATGGATACATGGTAAATCGCTTTGGATTCGACCCATAAATCTCAAATGCACTTGCATAATCTTCCGGTGAAAACAAAACAAAATCACCGTCGCAATGGGTTCGATCCCCCCAGGGATTTGGACACGGAACCCATTTCGATACGGATTGATCATCTGTAAGAATCAACGGCGGACAGCTCCTCTGATCCACTTCTTGATATTTGTTTCTGGCGATATCTATTGCTGTTGTTGCCGGAGTAACTTGAACACTGTCCTGTGTCTTCTCTTGACTTGCTCCCTGATTTCGGTGTACTGAACCGTCAATGGGTGTATGGGACACATCATTGCCATCAAACTTCTGTCCCTCCTTCGTCTGTACCCGCGTTTGAGTTTGCGCTTGCGTCGCATGCAACGGGCTGGGCGATTGCAACAGTTCAATTCCATCCATTCCACCCGCTCCACCATCATTGACAACACTTTGCTTCCCAATAGTTGCCTTCTTCGCAGGTCCTTTCTCTACAGCCCCAACCCCAGCCACCGCCACGCTCTTTCTCTTTTTCTGCTGCGAAGTCGACGTTGATGTCAATGTCGATGTCTTCTTGGAGGATACAGCTGCTGTAGACTTTCCCGCCACCGTCACCTTCTTTGTCTGTTTCGAATTAGTACCAGTGCATGCACCAGTGCGTGTACCAGCAGCTTTTGCCTTTCCACCTCCTTTTGGCATTTGCACCACCACATTCTTTCCATTGCCCTTTGAATGACTTCCTGCACCCACTTTGCCCTTTTCTACATTCGATCCTCCAGCACCTCCACCACCACCACCCTTACCCTTGTCCATTTCATTACCAGCCTTCCCCTTCCCCTTGTCCATCCCTTTCCCTGACCCTTTCCCCGAATTCTCAATACAAACATCATTGTGAACGATCCCAATCCCATTCCCACTCCCACTCCCAC